>Ga0194120_10003608_pt1 | contig 25030 bp, 29 predicted proteins | sample TA2MahCa65mmetaG_FD_148642 | JGI IMG/M metagenome (GOLD analysis project Ga0194120, IMG submission 148642) | Freshwater microbial communities from Lake Tanganyika, Tanzania - TA2015019 Mahale Deep Cast 65m | ecosystem: Environmental > Aquatic > Freshwater > Lake | place: Tanzania: Lake... | reverse complement strand
TAAGAAATTCTGTTGCGATTGTGCTGACGAAACCAAATCCTGGAAATCCCTCAATTATTATCGGGTTTTTAGGTTTTTTTTCAAGAATTATTTCCATAAAATTATAATAATTAAGTTATATATAAATCTTTAGTTTGTGTTAGATTAATTTTTTAATTGGTTTTCATTAATCTTTCTAGATTTTTACAGAGATTTAATCCAGAACCAGATAATTTAACCTCATGCTCTTCCAATTCAATTAGATCATATTTATTTAGAATTGCAATGCCTTTTATTGATTTTGTCCTATAAACGGTATTTAGATATGAATAAGTTGATGTATTATGAGAATATAATTCAGCTAACATTTCAAAAGCACTTTCATTATTTCATTTAATTTTTTCATGAACTTTTTTTAAATAAAAAATTTATAAATATATTTATTTGCTTGTTTTTATCTCAATTACGTCTAAATTCTTTAATAAATATTCTTTTCCGACTGCCTGTTTTGTCTTTACATTTATTGCTTTGATAAAATTATTTCCAATATCTGTATGAAGTTTAAACGCAAAATCCAGTGCAGTTGATTTTGGAGGCATTAAAAAACAATCCGGGATAATTCTTCCTTCAGAATCCTGCAATTTATTTACCCCTCCAGGAAATATTGCAACATATTTTAAAAGTTCAAAAACAATATAATTCAAAACATCTTGGATCCCTGTTGAGCCATATTTATCAAGAACATTTTCCTTAATGAAATGTAATGCATTTAATTGACTTAATGTTAATTTATCTTCATCAATTATTTCAAATTTATTTTCTCCGGGAATATAATTGATTAATTTGTGTTTTGCAGCTTCTCTTAATGCTATTTCTGATTCTGCCGAACATGGAATTATTTTATAATTAGGAAATTCATTTTTTAGCCTGTCCAAATTATACAAGCTTCCTTCAAAATCTATTTTATTTGCTGCAATCATCATCGGTTTTGTTATCTTCCTTAGTTCTTTTGCCAAATTAAATAAGTCATCTTCGCTCCAATTTTGGGGATTATGAACCAAGTTTAATTTTTTTATACAATTTTCAACAATTTCTTCTGTAACTTTTAATCCAGATAACTGTTTTGATAATGCCTGCTTTATGTTTAAATTTTCCTGCCTTAATGTCTTTACAAATTTGTCCCATCCTTTTTTTAAAATTCCCAAATACCAAAAGTCAAGCTCATTTTCAAGAAACTTTACATCTTTTAATGGATCATGGCTTAAAGCTTTGACCGGGTTTCCTTTTTCATCTGTGCTTCCCGAAATATCAATTAAATGAATTAATGCATCTGCTTCCCGGACATCATTTAAAAATTCTAACCCCAAACCCTCTCCTAAATGTGCATTTTCTATTAATCCTGGAATGTCCATTAGTCTTATTGGAACAAAACGATTATGATTTATGCAGTACCCATATCTTGGGTTGCATTGTGTATTAAAATCTTTATCAACGCAAGAAACTTTTACAAATGCAACCCCTTCCTGAGATTTTATTGTTGTAAACGGATGAGGGGCAATATCAACCTCTGCCAAAGTAGCTGCCTTAAAAAAAGTTGATTTACCTACAGATGGTTTTGCTGCTAATGAGATTAACATATAATTAAACTAATAACAGAATTTAAATGTTTTACTAATAATCAAGCAGTTAATTCTTTTTCTTTTAATATTTTATTTGTTTCAATTTTTGTGATTATAGAGTCTATTTTAATTAACTCTCTTACCCATAAATTTTTGATATTTAATTTATATAATTTAGCATTTCCGACTTTTCTTGTAAATATAACTATCTCTTTATTTATTAATTGTGGCCATAATTCTGAAAATGCTGTCCATCCAACATTTGAGTTTTTTGCGATCTCAGTCATGCTATAATCCATTTCTCTGCTTAAAATCAAAAAATCAAGCACCCTCATTAATGGGTAGTCTCCAAAATATTCTAAAAATACGCTATTTTCCTGTTCATTTTCCATAATATATTATTAAAATTATTGGTATATAAATATTTCTATTTTGATAACCTTGATTATTAAAACGAAAACTATTTAAATAATAACTCCTTTTTAGAGATTGTTATGGATGAAAGATTGATCATAAAGAAATTTATTGTAAGAAAATTATATAGAAAAAGAATGTGGTTGCATAAACATACAAGCATAAATAATTTACATAAAGGTTTATCAAATGAATTAAGAGTATCAAAAGATGTTAAAAAAGCTATTGAAGAATTACTTAAAGAAGAAATATTATTATCAAAGCCGACACATTATGGATTAGAGGTAAGCTTAAATTCTAAAAAAATAAAAGAAATTGAAGAATTAATATCTTAACATGGGTATTTCATTAAATTTGTTGTATTTTACATTTTTTCAGGAGCTTCAATTCCCAATAAATTCAAGCTTGTTTTTAGAACATATGTAAAGCATAAAACCAAAGCTAATCTTGCATTTCTCAATTCTTTATTTTCCTTAATAACAGGACAATTATGGTAAAACTCATTAAATTTCTGGGCTAAATCATACGAATAATTTGCAATATAATTTGGTTTTAAATCCCTTAATGACTTATTAATAATATTTTGAAATTCATTTAATAACTTAATTAAACTTATTTCTTCTTTTTTATCCAATAAATTAAAATTAAATTTCTTTTCAAGCTTTATTTTTTTTAATATAGAATTTGCCCTTGCATATGAATATTGAATATATGGGGAACTCTCACCTTCAAAACTCAATGCTTGATCCCAGTCAAAAAGTACATTTTTCTCAGGAGAATTTTTTAATATTGAATATTTTAATGCTCCATATCCTATTATCTTGGCTAATTTCTTGTCTTTATTCTTTCTTTTTTTTAATTCATTCTGTGCTTTTTTAACAGATTCTTCCATAAACTCGCTTAACAAGACAACATTTCCTTTTCTTGTTGACATTTTTCCTTCTTGCAATAAAACAAAACTGTAATGGATGATTTCAGGAGATTTATAATTTAACAATGATAATGCTGCTTTAAACTGTGTAAAATAAAGTTTTTGATCTTCTCCAAGTACAATGATATTTCTGTCTTTTGCTCTTTTTGCCTTGTAAATTCCGTAGGCTAAATCCCTTAATCCATATAATGAAGTTCCGTCATTTCTTGTTAATACAAAAAATCCAGAATCTTCCAATAAATTAAATTCCCTTAAATCAAGAACCTGTCTGTTTTCATTGTCAGTAAATAATCTTCCTGTTTTCTTTAGTTCATTTAAGATGTTTTTGCAGTCATTATTAAACAAGTAAGTGCTTTCATAATCAATATCATCATATTTTATGTTAAGTTCATTAAAAATTTCAAATTGTCCCTTAACACAAATATCAACAATATCGTTAAATTGCTTTCTTATTTTTTTATTTCCATTTTCTAATTTATTCAATAATTCAAAAATCTTTTTTTCTAATTCGGGATTATTCTCCAATTCCTTGTTTATTTTTATGTATAAATCAATTAATTCATGAAATCTTACTTTTTTATTATTTGAAGCAAGAACAAGCATTGCAATCTGCTTTCCAATGTTATTAACATAATAATGAACTTCTGTCTTATACCCATTAAATTTCAATAATCTTACTAGAGAATCTCCGATTAATGCATTTCTCGCCCTTCCGACATGGGGCTCTGCATTTGGATTTATGCTTGTATGTTCTATCAATGCTTTTTTCCCTTTCAATAATAAACTTCCATATTTTTCTTTTAATTTTAATATATTTTTTATTGTTATTTCATTTAATTTGTTCTGGTTAATAAAAAAATTAAGATATCCTCCTTTGCATTCAACTTTATTTATATAATCGTCCTTGAAGAAATATTTGCTTAAATTATTTGCAACTTCATTTGGATTTTTCTTTAAACTTTGTGCTAATAAAAAGCAGGGGAATGAGTAATCTCCAAAAGCCGGGTTTGGCGGAATTTCCAGAATTGTTGAGATTTCATTCTCATTCAATTGTGTTGATTTTCTTATTAAATTTGTTATGTGTTTTTTAAAAATGTCCATAAAATTAAGAAAATTGTTTATTATATAAATTTATTGAAAAGATTTTTATAGTAAAAAAATTTAATATATTTATGGTTTTTTATGATATATTAATCTTTGTATTTTCGCTCATAATCCTAGTAAAAGGAGCTGATTTTTTAGTTGATGGATCTTCAAGATTAGCAAGAAAGATCGGCATAAACGAGTTTATTATTGGATTGACATTAGTTTCAATAGGAACATCACTTCCGGAATTTGCAACTTCAATTGCTGCTTCATTCAAAAGCGAATCCGGTTTGATAATGGGAAACATCGTTGGAAGTAATATTGCGAATATACTGCTTATTTTTGCATTTGGAATTTTTATGATAAAATTTAAGATTAAAGAAAATTTTTATAAAAAAGATTGCCTGTTTATGATCGCAATAACATTTTTATTTTTTCTTTTAAGCATTGACAGAGTAATTTCATTTTATGACTCATTGTTAATGTTTATCCTCTTTGTCTTATACATAATTTACCTGTTTAGGAATAAAATTAATTATTATAATGTTTCTGAGAATATTAGCATAAATAAAAGCATAATTTTTGTAATTATCGGGCTTATTGGTTTATATTATGGAGCAAAATTACTTGTTCCAAGCACAGTGAGCATTGCAGAATTATTCAACATAAAAATAGAAATAATTTCCGCATTCTTGATTGCAGTAGGGACTTCTGTGCCTGAATTACTTGTAACAATTTCTAGTGCGAGAAAAAAACTTGAAAAAATTCTTATTGGGAATATAATCGGAAGCAATATTGCGAATATACTGCTTATTATCGGGGTTTCTGGGATGATAAATAATATGGAAGTCAGCAAAATTAGCTTGTATTATTTTATGCCTGTGATGATCTTAACATCATTGATATTTTACAATTTTATAAGAAATAATTTTGATAAAAGAATTGTTTATGGAACTATTTTTATTGCAATTTATATTTTATTTTTGATTTTCTCAATAGTAGTAAATAAGATAATTTTATAGTGGTAACAAAAAACAAAAGTTTTATATACTATTAAAAACAGGCAAATTTACAAAAAATTGGAAAATGGATAGAAGAGATTTTCTTAAGAATAGCACCTTATTTGGGATTGGATTAGCTGCAGGATTATTAAATTTCTCGTGCAAAAATGAAGAAAAGAATGTTATTATTATAGATTAAGCTTAAAAAAATTAAAAAAAATAAGCATGGTCGACAGCTTATATCTTGAAAATAACGAAAAAATAAATGATTTATATGAAAAAGCTGTTGAAAACAATGAATTTAAAGATAAAAGTGAAAAGATAAGGAAAGAATTAATTAATATAACTTTAAATGAAGCTGAAAAAATATCAAGAAAGAAACCAAGATTAAAAAATTATCATAGAATAAATAGGAAATTAGACAATTATCAAAATAAAATTGAATCATTAAAGGAAAAATATTTTATTGATCCTTTTAGCTATTCTCCTATTCATATTGATTTAATAGAAAAAAACAACAAATCAAATGCATTATACAACTTAATAAATAAGAATCGTTGGGATTTAAAATCAGATATAATAACAACTTTAGATCGGGTTGGAAATGATAGTAGTTTTATAAGGGAAGCGTCTGAAGGTTCAGGAATTCCATTAGAAGATATTTTATCATTAATTCATATAGAATCAAGCGGAAAAGAATTTGCATTAAGCTTAAATGGGTGTATTAATAGGATGCAGATAAATCCTAGATATGCAAAATTAATTTATGATGAAGTAACTTATCAAAATAATAATCTCGCTTATTTTATCAAAAAAAATTCATCAAAGGATGATTTTGTTGAAAACTTAGTTAAAAATAGCAAATTAAATATTGCTGTTGGAGTAAATTATTTCAAGCATTTAAGAGAATATTTTGATGATGAAGCAAAAGCATTGGTTGCTTATAATTTTGGAATTCCTAATTTAAAAGATATGGAAGATAATATTATCAATAAATTATATAAAAGAAAATTTTCAAGAGATGATTTGAAATTCCCTACAATTAGCTATTATGCTAAATATAAAAATGCAAAAAATACATTAAAAGAAATAAAAAATTATTTAAGTTAACTTATATCTCTATGTGTTTGGTATAAAAATGCAACATCATTGTCATATTTAACAATTATGTGCAATAATATTTTAAATAATTCGCTTGATAAGATTTTTTTCTTGGTTTTTATTTTTTTTACCAATTCTCTTTTTATTTTCTTTGCAAATTTTTTAGCATCTCTCTCGTCGTAATGTGCATTCAGAAAACTTTCATATATGGAACGGTATATCTTTTTATTGTTAAATTTTTCTTCGTGGCCTTTTCTTTTTATTATTATCATTTTAATTCAAATTAATTCTCCCGTTTGCAATCAAGATTAATAACCATCCCAATAAAATCAATAATATTCCTATAGAAAGTCGCATCCAAGCTCGGTTCTTCATTTTCCATTTTTTAATAACTTGGACTTTAATTCCAAAATAAACTAAAAACAATATGACAATTAAAGGAAAAATATTTATTACATTATAAAATAATAATAAATAAAATGCTTCCATGTTAAATGATTGTGCTAAAATTAATGTTATTGCTAGATATGGGCCTCCCGTGCAAGGTAATTCAACTGCTGCAACAAATGCTCCCAAGATAATTATTCCAGAAACTGTAACTTTTCTTGATAATTTTTCTATTGTTTTAATTTTGTCTTGAGGAATACTTAAACTTATTCCTTTTCCATACCAGAAGAAATCTTTTATTTCAATCAACCCTCCAAAGATGATTACAATCGCAGCAGCTACAGCAATGTATTCAGCAACTGTTATAGGTATCGTATGAAAGAAAGCCATTAATCCCAAGCCAGCTAAAAAATAAGTCAGATAAATTGTACCAACATATAATAAACCAACCTTAAGCATTAATTTTTTATTTTTTCCATGACCTAAAGCTAATAATGTTGAGATTAATAATATTAAAACACCAATAGCACACGGGTTAATTGAATCTATCAAAGCGGTTATAAGCACCGTTCCAATGTTTGGTAATCCTGCTGTCATTTTAATTAAAGATTAATTTTATTTTATCTCCCGGAGGAACATCTGTATAATGATTTATCTCATAATCTCTAAATTCATAGTTTTCCTTATCATTAACAAACATTCTTAATCTTCCTGGTTTTCCTGTATTTTTACAAAGTTCCCCATTTTTATGATTCAATATGCTTTCATTTGTAAAATCCTGGTTAATTGCATCAAAAAAATATCCTAATGTTGCTTCTTCTTTTTCATTTACAACACCTTCAACATGCATCCTCATATCTCCATGATGATGAACTTCGCTTTTTCCAACCTTATTTGATAAAAATTTATCTGATTCTGGGAATTTTACTTCTTCTCCGCAGATAATTATTTCTAGGTCTGCATGCCAATGAACTAATCCCCTAGAATAAGAAGTTAGGTTAATGTAAATTGTATTAACAACTAAATAAATTGTTATAATCGAAACTATGATAACTATGCTATAAAAAACAAGTTTCTTAGAACCTTCATTCATTTTAGCATACTTTACAAATCTTAGGATTATTCTTTTTTTTTATTTTCTTTTTCATAATATCACCTCATTATTAATAAGAATAAGTAATATTTAAATTTATTGCAGTGTAAAGGTTATTACATTATACGCTATCAAAATTAATAGTATTCCTAATGCAACTAAAATTAATCCAATGAATAATCTCATCCATTTTCTATGCTCTTGTTTCCATTTTTTTATGTTACTTAATTTAGTTCCAAAATAAACTAACAATAATATAATTATTAAGGGCAAAACAAATATAAAATTATAAATTAATAAATAAATTAAAGCTTTTACGGGAATAACATTTGACTGGGCAATCCATGTTGTTATTGCTAAATATGGGCCTCCAGTGCATGGAAGTTCTACAACTGCAACAAAAGCTCCTAAAACTATTGCTCCCGGAAGAGTGACTTTTCTTGAATATTTTTCTATATAATCAACATATCTTGCCGAAATTCTTAATGTTACTCCCTTTCCATACCAGAAGAAATCTTTTATTTCAATTAATCCTAAAATAATAACCAATGCTCCAACCAAGATGCTTAATGGCTGTGCAATGTTAAGTTTTTGTATAAATAATAATAATCCAATTCCAGCCAAGAAATAAGTTATATAAACTGCTGCAATGTATATCAATCCAATTCCTATTAATCTATTTTTATGATAATGCCTTATTGCAATTAATGTCGATAATAATAAGATTAATACTCCAATAGCACATGGATTAATGCTGTCAACTAACGCCGTTGTAATTATTACCGGCCATGTCAAGTCTACCATTTTAGTTTAATTTTGGCTTTTCGCATCCTGCTTTTTCAGCTAATATCTCTAATTTCTGGACTCCAACTAATCTTTCTCCATTTGCAAATTCCCAGTCCGGATATTTCTGGACATTTTTATCAAGGCATAACTGAGGGTTTGGATTTTTTCCCCTTGCATCACACTCAACATAAACATTCTTCTCTTTTATAATCTCGTAAGATGATCCAAACATTTTCTGCTGTTTTGCGCAGTTAGGACACCAAAATGCACCATATTCCTTAACATTTTTTTCAGCTAGACAATTTGCTAGATTATCCAGTGAATCTCTTGTGTGCTTTACTGGAGAACATGCTGATATTAAGAATAAAATTAATAATAAGAACAATATTTTTCTCATTTTTCCCTCTTTAATCTTATTATTGTAATCAAAATAATTAAGATTATAATATCTAATAAGGTGCATAATACACAAAATGAATATAAAACAAAAGCTTCTATGTATACCAAATATAATGAAAATAATAAATTAAATATCATTAAATAATAAATCATGTTAATCAATTCTTTTTTATTAAATCCGGAAAATTCCTTGTTATTTTTAATGTAAATAGAGATTATTAAAATAAAAGCAAACATTAATATGGATAATAATGAAATAGGAATATTAAATATTTCAGAATATAAACTTCTATTTACAATATCGCATGATAATCCCTTGCTAATATCACAGAAACTGCTTGTGTCTGAATAATGAAGATATAACAAATAAATTGAAATAATTATTGCAATTATAGAACTATTTATTATGATTTTAATTCCTCTTTTTTTATCCATAATGTTAGAAAAATTTTATAATATATAAATATTGCTGGTTAATGATTAATTAACTATAGTTAAGGATAAATTTATAAGTTAGGGAAAATAACTAATTTTATGAAAAAAAAGATTAATATGCTAATGATATTAAGGATTGTTCTTGGGTTTATTTTTCTATGGGCTTTTTTTGACAAATTATTTGGACTTGGATTTGCAACTGAATTTGGAAAATCATGGATTAATGGAATTTCTCCAACTTCTGGCTTTTTAAAAAATGCTGTTTATGGCCCTTTTTCAAGTATATTTAATACTTTATCAGGAAGCATCATTGTGGATATATTATTTATGCTTGCATTATTGTTAATCGGGATATCATTAATATTCAAGATTAATTTGAAAATTGGATGTTATTCTGGAGCTGTTTTAATGTTCTTGATGTGGCTTTCAATGCTTCCTCCAAAAAACAACCCAATAATAGACGAGCATATAATTTATTTACTATTATTTATTTATTTAAGTGATAAAGATGAATAAATATGTTAAAATAATTTTTATATTTTCTTTAATTGGATTTTTATTTTCAGGATACTTGACATTTATAAAATTATTTACCGGATCTTGTCCGTTAACAGAAGGATGCCCGATATTTTTAGGATATCCTGCATGTTATTATGGATTTGTCTTGTTTTTGATTTTGTTAATTTTAAGCATTATGTTGATGAAGAATGAAAAATCAGTGAAAAAAATTTATTATGTTTCTTTAATCGGGATTTTATTTGCTTTATATTCTTCCGTAAAGGAATTGTTGTATCCAAGCTGCTTAAATGGAATTTGCAATTATTCTTTGCTGCTTCCAACTTGCGTCTACGGATTTTTTATGTATTTGATTATTTTTATTAATTCTAGAATTTATATTAAAAAATACATTGTTAACTTAGAGGTTGGTAGAAAGGGTTAAAAAACAGCTTAATTGTAAATGGATTAAAAATTTTTAAACGAAGAATTAAGTATACTTAATAAAAATTTAGTACACTAAAAATTACTAAAATAAGTTAACTTTCTACAGAGCCTATTATATAACATATCATAAAATTTACAATAATTATAAAAACTAATTATTTCTATAAAGTGGTTAAAATAGTAACTTTTTTAAAATATAGCAATTTATTATTTTTGGGGTTAAATAAATATAGAAAATGAATGGAATCAAAGAAAGAATATCTTTAGAGACATTTGTAAATAAGGTATGGGATAATTTAAAGAATAAGGAGAACAACACAAAAGATATTGCTTCCAAATTTATATTTAACGATAAAGATAATTTTTATATGTATATTAAAAAGATTTATAAAAAATTAAATGATTTATACAAATTTGATGATTATTTTGATAAATTATTTCCAGTTATAAATTATAATCAAAACTTATTCTTAAAAACAAATAAGATTATATTAAATATTTTGAGAAATTTAGATATTGAAAAAAAAATGAATATAAAAGATAAAATCAATGAGGAAGAAAAAATAAATAAAAAATATATAGAGGGTATTTTAAATGATGAAGACTTAAATAAAGAAAAAATCGAATTAATTAAATTTTTTAATAATAAGGAGGATATATTAATGAAAGATTATTATTCTATTCTAAAATCTTTCATTAATAAATTACCCCCTTTAGTAAATTCAAACATAAAAAAATCTTTTAAATATATTCGAACTATAGAAGATATACTTAAACAAGTTGAGAATAAGGGTGCAGAAAAGATATATTTTAATTATGGGATGAATATCTTAAAAAAACACCCTAATCAATTCAATGAATACAGTAACACCATTCTAAAAATAATAAATTTATCTAATATAGATTGGTATGGTTATAAATTTGATAAATATTATGATCTAATTGAAAAATATAGTAAATATAGCGTTGATATGATTCATAAAAATGGTATTGATCTGTTTAAAAAATTTAATAGAAACATAATTAGATTTGGGAAAAGATATGATAAATCTATGCTAGATTATATTAGATGTTCTAAGATTTTTTATGAAAAGCATATTGATTTGCTTGATTTATTTACAAAAACAGCCATAAAAATAACCAATCCACATTATTCAAGTAACGAACAATTAACCTATATGGTAAATATTTCTGATATTTTAACAGATGATAGTGTAAAAAATAATAAGAAGGTTTTTATTAATGTTACAAAAGAAGTTAATCGATTTTTAAATTTAAAACATAATAAAAAAGCATATATCTTCTCATTGTTTTTTAGATCCCTTAGTAATTTAGGATATGAATCTTTTCTTGGTAAGCATTACCAAAAAACTGGATTTAAAATACTAAATAAATCAGATATTGCTTCTGCAAATTTTTTTATGATTGACCCAAATGAGAAATTATATAATGAAAAAAAATTAATTGATAGATTATATAAACAAAAAGGAAATTTTAAATATTTTAATACAAATGTGAAAAAAACTTTTTTAATTGATTCTGGAATAAGAAAAAAATCTTATGAGAAAATTTATATACTACTAAATTTTTTAAAAGGGCTAAAACATAATAAAATAGAAAAATTATCATATAATGAATTCAATAAAAAATTTATTGCTGAAATTATTAATATAAATTATTCTTCTTTAAAAGATAAAAACCAATTTCCTGCAATAAATGAGCTTATTAAAAACCAATATATTTTAACATCCTCTTTAAGAGGTCTAAAATACGAAGAAGAGGTTAAAAATGGTAAACTTATGTTTGATATTTTTGAAGAATTAAAAAAATTTTATAAGAATAAACTTACTGATTCTTCTTTTTTAGAAATAGAGAAACTTTCTGATTCTTATGGATTTGCTAAATATATAGATAAAATTAGAATAGAATTTAATGATCATGGGCTGGAGGATTATCTGAATAATCTAGTTTTCAGGATCTCTTATAAAGATAAATATCATATGATTAATGATTGTTTATCTTATCAAGGCAAATATGAAGATGAAGGTGTTAATTTTATATTAAATCCTTATTCTTGTTTCTTAAATATAAACAGAATTGGTTTTAATCTTAAAGAAAATTTAGGGAGAGCAATTATAACAAAAGCAAAAATTAATAATGAAGATGTATTTTATGTTGCTGGATTTTCAGGAGGTGTGATGCTTTCTAAAATTCCAAATTGGGAAAAATATGTTTATGAAGGAATCGTAAAATTAGGAAAAATTAATAAAACCGGAATATTTTTTGATTTAAATCCAAGAAATACTTCAAAATATAGCCATGAGTTTGCTTATCATTGTGCTCAAAATGTCAGTTTAAAAGAAAATTTAGATTACACTTATAATGAAACGAAATTAGCTACAAAAGAATTTAAATCAAACAGAAAAGAAATTTTATTTAAATTAATAAAACCGAAGTGGCATGAAATAGAAGTAAAAATAAGCAGGCATATTAAGGGAAATCTATTTTTGGAAAGCATAATGCCAGCACCAGAAAATAAATATGATAAGGAGGTATACTTTATTAATAGAGATAATAATAAAGGTTATGTAAGTGGTTACCTAGTTGATTATAAAAACTTATAAATAATTTAATCGATTCTATGAACAAACTTCCTCTGATTCAAAATAATTAATGTATTGTAAGAAAAAATATTATTTGAAAATTTGCTTCTGATCTCATTTAGTATATTGTAAAATTCTATATTATTTTTTGCGAAAACGCTGAACTGATAGTTGTATTTTCCAATCAATTTCATATACCACAAAACATTAGCATGCTGTTTTAAATATGCCAAGAATTCATTCTTGTTGATATTCCTTATTTGCAAGAATACTTTATACCATTGATAACCAAGTTCGGATATAGCAAACAAGGGATACATAGAAACAATTACTTTTTCTCTAATCAACTTTTTTAACCTGTTTTCAATTGCAATTGGTGCTAATTTAATTTTATCAGAGATTTCATTTATCGGGATCCTTGCGTTTAAACTGATTAGTTTCAGTATTTTTCTGTCTTTTTCATCAATTTTGATTAAATCATCATTATTTTTAACTTGTCTAAACTCTTTCTGGAATGATGACCATTTATGTTCCTTAACTATTAAATTATTTCTCTCATTTTTTTCCAATAATAAATCAATCCCCATAAATCCATCTTCAACAATTCTTAAAGTAAGATAATCTTTGACATACTTAGAAAATTTATTCACAAAGTTTTCTAATAATAAATCAAACTCTTTTGTGTCTTTAGTGGAAAAGATTATCTGTAAATCATAGTCTCCTGCGCAGTCTTTTATTCTTGTTATTTCTTTTGTATTATATACCTGATTTATTATCTCTTTGTAATTCTCAAGATTATAAAATTTAATGTAAACCATATTCAATTCATAGCCTAATTTTGCAGTATTAATATAAGTAAAAAATCCGTGCAGGAAATCCTCTTTAAACATCCTATTTATTCTGTATGCTACAATCTCTCTTTTGATTTTTAAGGTCTTAGCTAAGCTTGTGTATGAATAGCGTGCATTTTCGCTTAGTAAATATAATAATTTTTTATCTATTAAATCAAGCTTTATTTTGTCTAATTTTTCTTTTATTTGCCCGTGAAATTCATATTGTTCCTTTTGTGTTTCAATCATGCAATATATAAAAATTATATTTAATATATAAATTTTATCATTTTTGTAAAAATGTTATCAAAAGATTATATATATTACATATTACATAAAATAATTATGGAATTAAGTAACAAGGAAAAAATATTGATAATGAATTTAAGAAAAAATGGAAGGGAAAAAATAAAATCAATCGCTGAAAAAAATAATTTGCCGATTGCAACTTTAGCAAAATTGTTGATAAAAATGGAGAAACAAGGAATATTAAAACACAAAACCAAAGTAAGTTTTGATAAATTGGGATTTCAAGTAAAAATGCTTATAGCATTAAAAGCACAGGATTACCTTAGGCAGAAGTTGCAGAATTATTTGTTAAAAAATCCTAATATTAACAATATGTATATCATAAATTCAGATTATGATTTTTGCATAGAAGCAATATTCAAGAACCATAAAGATGCTAAAGATTTCCTTGAAAATTCAGATTTTACTAATTTAGTTTTAAAAAAGAATGTATATGATGTTATTGAGGTTATTAATGATGAAAAATTTTTGACGGATAGAGATCATTTTATTTGATGAATATAATTAGTGAGAGCTATGATTGGAGGAAAAATGACAGAAATCGAAAGTATGGATAAGGGTAATGATTTTAATGAAAAACTCAATTATTATCGAAAATTCTTCTTAGACTCAAATGGCTCAAATGCCCTTGAGTTTATTAATGGGATTAATACACTAATCTCGGAATTAATATTTTTTCATACGGGTAAAAGGATAATGATTGATTTTAAAGGAGAAATATATGAAGATTATAGCCATTTAAACAATGATTCAAAAATTACTAAAGGGGATGAGAGCAGTAAAAAAATAATTGATATCTTTAATATATATGATCCGGATGATTATAATTATAATTTAGCAATTTCAGAATGTATTAATGATATCTTCAATATTGCAGGATCAGAAGTTATATTTAATAATAAATTTATGGGGCAAATACACCCTTGTCATAATATTCCTTCTTATTATGCTGGAATTGTTGCAAAGTTTATTAATGGAAATACAATTGCATATGAGGTTTCTCCATGTATTACATATAAAGAAAAAGAAATAATTGCTCTTATTTGCGAGGCTTTTGGTTATAATCCTGATTTATCTATGTTTTATGAATTTAAATCGAATGATGGGAAGCTTGAAAAAATAATTAATGATAATACTAATCAAGGTTCTATCTCTTCTGGTTCTATAAGCTTGGGAGGCACGACTGCAAACTTAGCTGCACTTTTAGTTGCAAGAAATAAAGCCTTTCCAGATGATAAATTCTGGAGTATCAAAGGGGTTAGGGAATCTGGGATGTTAGAAAATAAAGGAGTTGTATTTGGTTCTAATTATAGTCATTATTCATTAGAAAAACTTTGTGACTTTTCAGGAATTGGTTCATCTAATTTTAAAAAAATTAAAACTAAAAATTATAAAATTGATGTTGAAGATCTAGAAAAAAGAATGTGGGAATCTGAATCAAAGAAATTGAGGGTTATTGGTGTTTTTGCAACAGCAGGAACTACTGAGACTGGAACTATAGATGATTTAAAATCAATTGGAAACTTAATTGATAAATTTGAAGAAAAATTTAATTATAGGCCTCATTTTCATGTTGATGCTGCATATGGGGGTGGTTTTGTATTTCATAATAAATATAATCCAAAAGAAGAACAGGGATTATTTAAAGGAATAGAAAAAGCTGATTCAATAACAATTGATCCTCATAAAATGCTTTATACCCATTATAATGCAGGCATGATTTTGTTTAAAAATAAAATTGATCATGCATTATTAAAACAAGACGCTAGTTATATATTCAAAAATAATGATAAAATAGATTTAGGGCAATTTAGAATAGAAGGCTCACTTGCACTAGAAGGGGTATTGCAGACATATGCTAGTTTAAAAACAATAAAACCAGAAGGTTATGGAGTAATATTAGAAAATACTCTGCTTTTAACAAATTACCTAAATAAAATTGTAAGAGAAGATAAAAATTTTGAAGTATTGAATGAGCCTGAATTAAATACACTATGTTTTAGATATGTAAATAAAGACGTAGAAAAAAATGATCCTGAACTAATAAATATAATTAACAAAAGAGCACATGATAAAATGTATAATAACGGTTTAGCTTATATTTCTAATGATAAACTCATTATACGGGATGGGGAATTTGGAGAAGAGAAAGCAGATGTTTTTAGAGCAGTTATTATGCATCCATATACCACAAAAAAAGATGTTGAATTTGCGTTTAATGAAGTAAAAAAAGCAGTTGCCCAAGTTTTAATAGAATACAAAGACAATTTTGAAAATTTATATAAAAATATTTAGGAGAAAAGATGAAATATAACCTTGATGAAACATTAAAAATAAACCATATAGTTAGGTGGGTAGAAGATATTATTACAAAAGAGGATCTTGCTTGGAAATTCAAAAAAACAGAAAGTCAAAAAGAAGATTTAGTTATAAAATATGGTGTTGATCCTACTTCACCAGAGATGCATATTGGGCATTTAGTTCCAATTAGAAAATTAAAACAATTTCAGGAATTAGGTTATAGTATCACATTTCTTATTGGAGATTTCACAGCTAGAATCGGTGACCCAACTGGACGAAGCTCTGGAAGAAAAGCAATGAGCGAAGAAGAGGTATTAGCAAATGCACAGACATATAAGGATCAAATATTTAAAATATTAGATGAAGAAAAAACAAAGATAGTTTATAATAGTTCTTGGTTAAAACCTTTAAATTTAGAAGATACTATCAAAATGCTTTCAGGAAATACAGTAAATAATTTAATAAAAAGAAAAAGCTTTGTTGAAAGGTTTAAAAAAGGAGATTCTATTTCAGGAAATGAATTAATTTATCCTTTCTTACAAGCATATGATTCTGTTGCATTAAAAGCAGATATAGAGCTCGGGGGAAGTGATCAATTCTTTAATTTAATGTTCGGAAGGGATTTGCAACCAAAATATGGTCAAGAACCCCAAGTTGTCATAACAACACCCCTTCTAGAAGGTTTAGATGGTAATGAAAAAATGAGCAAAACATTAAACAATACAGTTGGCCTCAAAGAAAATGTTAAAGAAATGTATTCTAAGATAATGACAGTCCAAGATAATTTGATTATAAAATATTTTTCATTGCTTACGGATGCTGATGAATTAGATATGAGAAAATTAAATTCTGATTTAAAAATAAAAAAAATTCATCCAATAGAAGCAAAAAAAAGACTTTCTAGAGAAATATGCAAACAATTCTATTCTCTAGAAGATGTTAAAAGAGCAGAGGAGGAGTTTGATAAGGTTTATATTTTAGGACAAATCCCTTCGGACATAAAAAATTTGACATTAAATTACCAAGATACACCAAATGGAAAAATTAAATTAATTGAGTTAATTAGAAAAGCAGAGTTTGCATCTAGCAATAATGAGGCCAGAAGATTAATAACTCAAAAAGGATTTAGTATAGATGGTGTTGTTATCGAAGATCCATTATTAAATATTAATATTAAAAATGACATGATTTTGAAAGCGGGCAAAGATAGATATATTAAAATTTCATATAAAGACAAACAAGAATGATTGATTTAGAAAAAAAAATTGAGTTAATCATTGGTAAAAAATATTTAAAAAAATTTTTAGAGATATATGAGAACTTTAGCTCTTTGGATGAATTAAGTAATATAAATACAGTTATAGATTGCTGTTCCGGAAATGGTTTCTTTGGATTGTATTTATTATTAAGAAATAAAGTTAATATAATCGCGATTGATAATAATCATACAAAAAAAGCTGAAAGATTAGAATCCTATTTTTATTTAAACCATCCAGATATTATGGATAGATACAAATTTCAGAAGTTAGATATAGAAAAATATAAAATACCCGTTATAGAAAACTCTATTATTCTTGGAATACATGCATGCGGAGATTTATCCGACATTATTATAGAGAATTCTGTTAGTAATAATATTCCTTTTATAATTAATCCTTGTTGTTATAATAAGTATAAAATATGCTGGAAAGATAGTAAGATAAAATTCAATGGAAATTTAGGAGATTATGTTGATAATTTAAGATATAATTTTATTAAATCAAAATACAGAAAAGTTATCTTAAAAACATTAAATAATTTAAAGAATGGGTCAAATAGATTAATAATTGCGATACCTTAAATATTTACAAATTCTGATTTTAATTGTTTTAATGAAGTTAAAGATTTTATCTTCTCTACACCATCCCTTGAAATTACATTTTTTATAAAAGAATAATATTCTTCCTGGTCCTTTACTCTTATTTTTAATACCATTTCCCAATCCCCCGCAATTATATCAATGCTTTCTATTTCTTTATACCTTAAAAAATCCTTTGCTATCCTTTCCGGGTTACTATATTCTTTAGAAGATAGATTAATCAAAACAAATACACAATACCCCTCATTTATTTTTTTATAATCAAAAACAGCCTTATATGTTTTTATTACTTCTTCTTTTTCTAATTTTTTTATATTATAATGAATTGTTGTAGATGGTTCTCTTAATTTTTTTGCTATTTTAGATATTTTTGGGGTACAATAATTTCCTCTAAATAAATCAATCAATTTATTTTTTATGTTTTTCATATCTTTGAATAATATTCAATTATTTATATATTTTTTGGTTAATATTTAGATATTTTACAATTATATTTATATTAGTGCACTTTATATTTAATTTTTAATGTATGGGGGAAAACAATGAGAAGAAGTAATGAGGCTAAAGTGCAAGAAAGCGCTGGTTGTCTTTATAAAAAGTATCTTGCCTGAGGGCAATTTTTTTGGTACCAAGAACTCTGATGAATTTTATATTAATGTTAATGGGGCAAAAGAAGGGGTATTTAAAAGATTTGAGTATCCGAGCTTACCCTTTTCAATAACCCAAAATGAGGATTTATTTAATAGACTACTAAAAAAAGCACAAAATAATGGAACTTCTTTTAAAGATGAATTAGAAAATGATTTAGTTGCTAATAAAATAATGAATGAAGTCTTTAATAAAATGGAAAATTCTCCATCTTTCAGTAAACAAACTTTAGATACTTTATTATCTAATTTTTATGTTAAGGATAATATTTTGACAAACATTGAAATTGAAAATGATTTTGAAAATAATTTAGCAAAAGTTATTCTTTCCTGGAATAAATTAGCTGATTTTTATTGTATAGAAGGTTTAGTTGGAGGAGATGGAGAAATAAACCCTTTAAATAAAAATACTAATAGCTCATTAATTTCTGGCGGTTTAGATAGTTTAGAAACAATTTTACCAATATTAAAAAAGAAGAGCAGTGATTTAGACTGGAAAAAAATTCTATTAAAAATGTCATCAATAATTGGGAGGGATTACAAACAAATTGATAAAGCGGTTAATGTTTTGGGGACAATCTATAAAAGTAACTTAGAATTAAAAGAAAATGAAATTGAAGAATCTAAACAGTTAATTGATGAATTAACAAGATCTAGATTTGATAATAATACAGATATTGGAAAGTTTTATAATGCACTTATAAGATTTCATAATTGGATGCCTTTGTCTCTTAAAAAAGATAATTTAGAAGGAGATGTTTATGATAGTATATGTAAACCGAGTAAAAATGCATTAGAGTTGTTAGATAATAAAGAAATAAGTTCAAAATTATCTAACATTAGAGATGCAACATCACCAAAAGGTTTAGCACTAGTAACATTAGTTGACGAAGATATTATCGGAAGCAAGAATAAATTAATTGAGAAAATAATTAAATTAGAGAAAATAATAGATAAAAGACTGGAGCATGAAGAAGATATATTTTATAAGTTTAATTTTACTGATCCTGTTTTTTACACAGCATTAGTTGGGGGGAAATGGAGGGGTTTGAAGTTGTTATATGATACAAGAGAAGCCTTAAATTTAAATTATAAAATCCCAGATGGTTTTGTTATTTCATCTATCAAAATAAATAAGATATTAAAAGAAAATGAAATATTTAATATATTAAATGGCAATATTTTTTATTTAAGTAATGATAAAGCAGATAAAATAATAAAGAAAATAGAAAATATAAATTTTGATAATTATTTTAATGATATTAATTTAAGTAATAAGTTAATTATTAGATCAAGTATGTATGGTGAAGATGGAATCTCAAATTTTTCAGGAACTTATAACTCTCTTTCATGCACGAAAGATAATGTTAATGAAGCAATAAAAGAAGTTATAAAGAGTTATTTTAACCGTGAAGCTATTAAAAGTAGAGAAGATATAGGGCTTGCTCATATTCCTGGGATAAGCTTAATTGTGCAAGAAAAAATTGATGGAATCGGGGGGGTTATCCACTTAATGGAAAGTGAATTTGGTTTAAGCATGGGAGAAACCCCCGAAGATGTTGTTTTGGGAAAAGGAAATCACAAATTTTCTAATACAATTGTGGATATAATTGATGGGACCCCTTTAAATAATATCAAGGATGATTTAAATATATTATATAATATTTTTGGAAATTTAGATATAGAGTTTGTAATAAATAATGATTTAGAAATTTATCTTACCCAATTAAGGCCAAAATATAAGGTTTATCAAGCTTCAAATGAAAAGTATGATTTAGAAAGAAAATTAATTAATAATATCGATGATTTAAAAATAATATCTTTGAATAGCAAGTACGTTGTAAGGATGGATTTTTTGGGAAGAGATAATATTATGGATAAAGAAAATATTATTATGGATTTTATAAGAAAAAATAAGAATTATATTGTAGCTATAGAAGGAAATATGCCTAAAGTAGCACATATACCAAATAAGATAGAAGGTCATTTTAGAATACCTTACTTATATAAAGAAAATGATAAATAATAAACAATTAAGGAAAATAAAGGAATTTGCAATTAATATAGATTGGAATAAATCATTTTCAGGAAAATCCAAAGGGAACAGGCACCTCTTTCGTATTGTTAATATTTCTAAAAAAATAGCGGAAAATTATGATGTTGATAATGGTATTTTAGAAGCAGGAGCATGGTTGCATGACACCAATTTAGAAAAAACAATAACCGGCGAAACATTAGCAAATAAAGAGAAAATAATAAGATTTTTTAATAAAATTAAGGTTAATAGAGGTGATCAAGAAAAAATATTACATTGTATAGAATCTCATGATGGCAGAATAAAAGCAACAACAAATGAAGCAAAAATTGTTCACGACGCAGATACTTTAGAAAAAATGGGTCCTTTGGGGGTTATTAGAGAAACTTGGAAGAGATCACAATTAGGATGGACGACTGAAAAAATTATTGAACATTTAAAAATACATTTAAAAAAAAGAGAAAATAATATTTATACTAAAGAAGCGAAGAAAATAGCATTTAAGTTAAATAAAAAATTAAAAATCTTTTTTATAATAGTAGATAAGCAGATAGAAGAAATGTGAAAAGATAAAAATAGATTACTATGAACAAAGAAACTTTTGGTTTTATAGAAGTATTTTTTGTCTCATTACTTTTTGGGTTATTGCCTATAGTTGTAAGATTAGGGAGAATTTACGGCCTTATAATCTTTCTTTTTTTAGGGTTTTGGTGACTACAATTTGTATCTTTTTATTTAACCTATTTTTTAAAAGGTATACTATACAGCCATTGAAATTTGAAAAAAAGAAAATGATTCTATTTGGTGCAGTTCATGGATTTATTATTTTAGGATATTTTTTAGCAATACAATTTTTAACAATCGCTTCGGCAGGATATTTTCCCATTTTATCCTTAAAGAGAAAATCTTAAGAAGAACAATTTTTGCATTAATAGTTTCCTTTTTAGGAGTTATCCTTATTATTTCACCTCGGAGTTTATTTTTTAAAGAGAGTATGATCGGCCCCATCGCTGGGTTTGGCTTTGGTGTTGGAATAGAACTTACAGGGGCTTCTAAATTAATGCATCTTACAATTCCTGAAGTTTTTGTAATGTAGGATGGTTACATAAGAAAGGCTTGGGGTTTTAAAAAAGGAGATTCAGAAGACTATTATAATTTTAATATCATTATAATAATCATGATAGTTAAAAGTATATACCCAATCAAAACAAGCTTATTTTCTGTATTTTTGCTTACTTTTATTATAGGCATTTTAAGTTTATAGGAATATATTCATTTATCTTATAATAAAAATATTAAAATTTTTCATTTAAATATCTTCCTTGTTAATTTTTTCATAATTTTCCTTTAACTGCTTTATTTAATAAACTATCAACTATATTTTCAATTTCTTCTTTTAAGACTCAGTAAGTTTAAATATTTATTTTATTAAAATCTAATGGTGGAGCTTTATCCAAAATTTCTTTTTCTTTATCAGTTAAGCTTAATTTAAATGATCTCATTGATTGAGATTGGATGCCCAAATCATTATCATAACTAATTTTTAGTTTATCAAATATTTCAAAAAAATATTTATTGTGCAATACCCCCTTTTCTCTTAAATGATAATGCAATAATTCATGATACAATAATTTCTTTAAGGAATTTCTATAGATTTTTATATCCTTATTATTAATGAAACGCTTTAAGATTATAATTCTTTTACCAATACAAGTGCCCCAATATTTTATTTCTTCTTCTTGTTTTTCCCATCTAATTATAATATCGTTTTTACCTAATTCATCATTAAAAAATTCTTTATTTAGCTCATCAAATAATTCATTTAGCAGGGAATCTTCTATATCAATTATATATTCTTCTTTAGTTAAGGTTTCCATGTTAAATAAATTCGCTTAAGCCTTGTTTAATAGCCTCTTTTTCTAAGTCTTTTAATGTGCTTTTTAATAATTTTAATTGATTTTTTATGGAGATTAATCTTTCTTTTTCATCCATGCTTTGGAGTTCATATAACCTTTGAGCCAGTCGTTGAGCATCTGACAGATTATTGACAAATTCACTTTGTTTTCTATTTAATTTGTCCCATTTTCTATGAATTCTTTCATGTATATGATTGCTACATTCCTTATTAATCAAATTATTATTTTTATAATCTATTAACAAAGCAAGGTTATCGGATTTCTTTAAACAAGTATTACATATTAAATCATCATTTTCCTTTAAAGTATCATAAAATAAAAAAAATGTTTTTTCATCCTCAATTATTTGTGCATGCGTTCTTAATTCCATTTTATCCAATATAATTTTTAGTTTCAATTAATGATTTCTTTTGAGCCCTAATTTTACTAAATTCTTTATCATCGTTGTCATAACTATCTCCTTTAGTAACAATCTGTGTTATTAATAATTTATTTTTCTTAGTAATAATCTTAACAGCAATTTCATCCCCCAATTGTTTCTTTAATTCTTTTATTTGATTCTCCAGGGTTTTCATAGCAATAATAAAACAAATAAATATTTAAACCTTTCTATTTTAAATTAGAAAAGTATATAAATTAGTATACTTTATTATTATAATATGAATGCTCTATTTAATGAAAATACTTATAAAGAATATAATTTAGATAAAACAGGGGTTATTATGAATGTATTAATATCAACTTTGTACTCTTTTGAGCCCGTAATATTATGCTCAACCAAAATCGGAATAGACAAATTAATCTTGATTATAGATAATAAGCCAAATGAAAAGCAGAATGAAAGCTTAAAATTAATAAAAGAAAGTCTTGGTAAGGTAGTTGAGGTTAAGCAGATTAAGACAGAGGTGTATGATATTGTTAGGGTGGCAGAAGAGGTTGTTAATGCAATTGATTTAGAATCTGATAAAAATAATGTTTATGTTAACATAACCGGATCAAGAAGGACGCAAGCTCTTGGATTGTTATTTGCTTCATATTCTAGGCTTGAAAAGATAAAGAATATTGTTTATGTTGTTGAAGAAACCAAACAGATGATTTACCTTCCTAAATTAAGCTTTAATTTAACAAACAGCCAAAAGCAGATATTAATATATATTAATAACAAGGAATTAAGCAGTTTAAATGAATTAAGCAACAAGATTAAGATTTCTAGAGGAATGCTTTACAGGAGTATTAAGGAATTAAAAGATTTAGGATTAGTTTACGATGAAGAAGGAGAGGGATACAGATTAAGCGATGCAGGGAGAATTGCTGTGATGTGAGAAAATGGAAAATGAAAATAAATTAGTTGTTTTTCAGAATAAAAAAATAATTAGTTATCAAAATTTTGTTGAAAACTTAAAAAATGACAATTAAAATATCTCCTTCATCAATGAATTTAATTGAAGAATGTCCTAGATGCTTTTATCTTCAAGTTGTTAAGAAAATTTCCCGTCCTTCAGGTGCTTTTCCTTCTCTGCCTTCTGGCGTTGATAGAATGCTTAAAGAACATTTTGACAAATTTAGGGATAAAAATACTTTACCTCCCGAATTAGGGCATTTAAAAGAAGTTAAGTTATTTGAGAATAAAGAATTATTAAAAACATGGAGAAACAATTTAAGGGGATTGGAATATTATGATAAAGAGAATGATATTTTACTTCATGGTGCCGTAGATAATATATTAAATAACAATGGAAAATTAATTGTTTTAGATTATAAAACAAGAGGATTTGCTTTGAAAGAAGATACAGCTCATCATTATCAGGATCAACTAGATATTTATAATTTTTTATTAAGGAAGAATAATTATGATACAGAGGATTATGCTTACTTGTTGTTTTATATGCCCGAATCTGTAATGGAAACGGGAGAATTTAAATTTAAATCTGAGTTAGTTAAAATGAAAGTTGATGTTGAACATGCAGAGTTTTTGTTTAAAAGAGCTTTGAAAATAATTAAAGGAGAAATTCCTGAAAGAGGAGAAAATTGTGTATTTTGTAAGTGGAGAGAAAGTAAGAATGGATAAAATATCTTTATCTGAACTAGAACAATATCTCTGGGGTGCAGCAAATATACTTAGGGGTCCAGTTGATAATGCCGACTTTAAGGCCTATATTTTTCCTCTTTTATTTTTCAAAAGAATTTCAGATGTTTTTGATGAAGAATATAAAAAAGCATTGAAAAAGTTTGATGGTGATGAAGAGGCGGCCTCTTATCCGGAGAATTTTTCATTTGTTATTCCTGAAAATGCTCATTGGAAAGATGTAAGAACCAATACCAAAAATGTTGGTCAAGCTATTCAATATGCCTTTAGGG
>Ga0194120_10003607_pt1 | contig 25031 bp, 28 predicted proteins | sample TA2MahCa65mmetaG_FD_148642 | JGI IMG/M metagenome (GOLD analysis project Ga0194120, IMG submission 148642) | Freshwater microbial communities from Lake Tanganyika, Tanzania - TA2015019 Mahale Deep Cast 65m | ecosystem: Environmental > Aquatic > Freshwater > Lake | place: Tanzania: Lake... | reverse complement strand
TCAATGGGGAGCTGTTCTACACGCTGAAATAAGCTCAAGTCATCATCGAACGTTGGCGGACGCACGACAACACCGTCCGGTCACACAGCAGTCTCGGGGGCCAGCCACACGCCCCCGAAGCCCTCCAGCTTGCGAGCTGAGGCCTAACATGGTAGGTGATACAAAAACTCCTGGCTGGTCAACTCGAAACGACAGCAAAAAGGGTGGCCGTTCGAGACCGATGCTGGTACCGCCACAGGGTCTGTTTCAGCTCACCGCTCCAACTTGCTTGCCGAATCGCATGCTCAATTGCAAGATATCCTGACGCTGATCTACCCTCATGTATTGGCTGCGTAGCCATTCAGCACATCAACTGAGGCAGAAGCATGCGAGCAACTCTCTGGTCGCGCTCTGCCGGCAGGGCCCGTAGGGACAGCGAATGGATGTGGTTGGGAGTGACTAGATGATGCCGGCCAGTCGGTTCAGCCTTAATGTGGCATGCAGGAAGAACAGCTGGAAGATCTGATGATCTTTCGCGTGCACTGGCTGGCGACTTGTTGCCTGGTCGCAATACTCGAGTCCGATCGGTTTGATGCCGACTTGCAATGAGGCGAGGATCGCCGACGTCGGATTCCAGATCTCGGTAAACGCTGGATTGTTGGTTTCAACCATCAAACAGGTGAGGTGAGTGGTGTGTCCTACAGTGCTCCGAATGTTCGCTCGAAGAATTCCTTCGTCTGGGTCATGTGCTGTTCGATATCCGTTTGGAGATGACGCGCGCCAGCTTTCCAGTCGTCAGTGGTATAGCCGACGCGGCGGGCGAGGAAGATGAATTCATCGGAATCAACCGGTGGGAGCACTCGATCCTTGGCATTGCCTCGAACCATGCGGAGCCCGTCGATCAGCATGCGGATGAAGAAATAGGCCTGGCGCAGTTGTTCCCCGTCCTGCCTCGTGACGAGCTTGCAATCGACGAGGGCCGTCAGGGCTTGTATGGTATTGGGGGTGCGCAAGACTGGGAGTCTCTGGCCGTGCAGGATTTGGAGATACTGCACAGCGTATTCGATATCGACGATCCCACCGGGGCTGTATTTGAGATTCACTGTGTCCCGTTCCACTAATTGCTTTATTTGTTGACGTCGCAAGTCAAGCGCCGCAGGCATGTCCCAGGGGGCGCCACTGTACACATAGCGGTCTCGATGGGCCTCGACCTGCTTGCCCATGGCCACGTCACCGGCCACGTGACGCAACTTGATTAAGGACTGACGCTCAAACGGCGCGGCGAGCCCTGTCTCGCTGTAATAGCTGGTGATTTCATCAAACGGGTTGGTCAGCGATCCTTTCCCTCCGTGCGGTCGTAGGCGCACGTCGAGATGGAAGATGCCTTCCTGCTTGGCCTCAATCCATTGGAGGAGTTCGTGTCCCAGCCGCTCGAAGTATTCGCTGTTCTCGATCGGCTGTTTTCCCTCGGTGCGACCCGCGTCGCCATAGACGAACATCACTTCGATATCGGAAGCGTAGCCGAGTTCTTTACCGCCGAATTTACCGAGGCCAAGAATCACGAAGTGACAGGGTTTCTTATTCACTAGGCGTGGGGGGCCATAGAGCTGGTTCAGTTTTGTCTGGCAGTCTTTCAGGCTCCGGTCGACGATGACGTCGGCCAGTTGAGTCAGTGCCGTGGAGAAGTCGGCGAGGGCGATGCCGGGCTCGACGATGTGTTTCATGTCGATGCGGAACATTTCCCGATCTTTGAAACTGTTCAATGCCATTTTTCTGGCATCGTTGCTCTTGGTTCGACTGACAGCACGATCGAGTTCCTTTCGAAGCAAGATTTGTGGGGTGAGGAGAGGGGCGTCGCGATAGTCCTGCAAGAGCGGCAGTAGATTGCCGTGCTGTCGACGAAGGAAATCTTCCCAAAGGAAATCGCTGGCGCCAAGCAGGCGGGCGAGAATGGGGAATGTTTTTTTGTCGCTCAGGACCGCTAAGATCTCCTGCTGCGCTTTTCCTGTGGTCTGTTGCATGATCAAGTCGAGAAATTGGTCGAAGGCATCGAGGGCTTTGGCCGGATCGGGGGCCCAGGTGAGGGCATGGGTAAACTGCTTGAGAAGCACGGCCGTTAAGCGCAACTGCTGCTGATCAGTGGGATCAGTCAGTTTTTGGCCGAAGCGGTTGCGCACATGAAAGCGATCGTGCAGCTTCGAGCCTTCAATCTCGATTTGGGCTTTAGTGATGTACACGTTGCGCATGGCCAGTGCATTGGCAAAGGCATACAGAAACGCTGGGGTATCATCCGACCGGATGTCCATAATGGTGTCCGTCGCCGACTGGCTGTTGTTGAAGGTGATGTGTACGGGATGGAGTAGACCGCTGAACGAACCTCGGCGCTTGCCAAGTTGTTCCACCAATTGCCGATTCACGACATGGCGGGTTTCCGCGAGCTGGTTGGTATCAAGCAAGCCGATGACAGACCGAAGTTCCTTACTGAGCCGTGCCTGTTCAGCCGATTCGAACAGCACCCCAGGCATCGGTTGCACCCGAAAGAGATCGATGATCTTCTTGCGGTTTAATCCGGGCCGTGTTGCGGGACGTCGGCGCGGCTTGATACGGGTTGATTTGTCTGTCGATGGCGAGGCGCTATCCAAGAAGGTGTAAATCTGGCCTTCCTCGATGTTCAATCCGAAAGCAGACAACAGGCCGCAGATTGTAGCGAATTCCGCGAAGTAGTCGTACGCGACGATTGTCAAGTCAAAGTGTCCCCCGCGTTGTTTCATGATCGTGAGTTCGCAGAGGTGATCCAGTGTCAGTTGGGCGGCAAGACGGATGTGGGCCGCGACGGCTGCGGGAGCAACCTGTAGGAAATACTCTGGATCCATTCGACTGACAAAGTCATGCACAATGTCGAATGGGACCTCCTGACAGAGTGGCGTGATGGATGTCAGGATTGATTGACGGTCGACACTGTCCATGGTGTGTCAGTATACCTCAAGATGGTTCATTGTGAGAGAGAGACTCTGTCAGTATAATGCATGCCATGACGAAGTCTAAGAAAATTGCTTCAAGGATATCTGACCGATCGACCTTTCCCTCATCACCGGTCCGGCTTGATCCGAGACCGGTACTGCTGGCGCTTGAGCTGGACTGGTCGCAGACCGAGGCCATTCTCTCAGCGTATGGGTTAAGAAATATCAAACAGGCTGATCGGAATCTCCAGGCTATGGCTGGGGAGCCGCATGAACGGCGTCAGTTGGCTGAGATTGTGCCGCACTTGTTGGAGGCCGTTGCCCGAACCGCCGATCCCGATCAGGCGCTCAATCATTGGGAACGCCTGCTGGCGAGTGTAGCCCGCATCTCCATGCTGGATTTCCTGCGCAGCTCGCCGCACATGCTGAATCTGCTCTGTGGGATCTTCGGCAACAGCGATGCGCTGGCCTTCACCATCATCCGTGACCCTACGCTTATCTATTGGCTCGATGAAGAAGATACTCTGTCCAAACCGCCGACACGGGAGAGCATGGAAACCGCACTCCGACGAAAGATCGAACATCTGCGGACAAAAGAGTTGCAGCTTGATGTGTTGCGCCGTTTCCGCCGTCAGATGATGCTGCTTATCGGAGTGCGTGATCTCTTGCGGCTTTCCACCGTGCCGGACACGACCGCGTCGTTATCCGATTTGGCCGCTCTACTGATTCACGTGGCCTATGAAATCGTCGATGCTGATTTACGGCGGCAATATGGCGTACCGATGCACAAAGATCACCGAGGACGATGGATCACCACAGGCTTTACAGTCATTGGGATGGGTAAGCTTGGTGGACATGAACTGAACTACAACTCCGACGTGGACATTTTGTACATTTATGAGTCGCACGATGGAGAGACCCGCGTGCCGAAAAGTCTTCAGGGGAGCGGTCCCCCGGGGGTTGGTATTTCCAGTGAAGAATACTTCGAGATCCTGGCCCGCGAACTGACGAAAACACTGGCTGAGCCGACACGAGAAGGCTATATCTTCCGCGTGGATTTGAGGTTGCGGGCTGAAGGAGCGGTGGGCCAGTTGGCTCGCTCGCTTGACGGCTATGTGCAATACTGCTTCATGCGTGGTCAGGTGTGGGAGCGGCTCGCGTTGCTCAAGGCCTGGCCGGTGGCCGGCTCGCCAGAGGTCGGCCGATCGTTCCTCAAGAGGGTGAAACCGTTCATTCTCGGGAGGGTCTCCAAGCCGATGAGGCTGGTGGAAGCGCTGGCAGTGATAAGCGAGGTGCGGGCGATCAAGGAGACAATTGACCGGCACATGGCCGAGCGTGGGCACGAGCGGCGCAACGTCAAGCTGGGTGTCGGCGGCATTCGCGAGATTGAATTCTTCGTGCAGGCCGTGCAAGTAATTGCAGGGAGGAAAATGGCAGGCTTAGTGGATCGCAACACACTCAGATCGCTGAACCGATTTGTTCGCTACAAGCTGATGTCCAAGGTAGAGCGGGATGCGTTGGCCGCCGCCTATCTCTTTCTTCGAGACGTGGAGCATAAACTGCAGATGGTTCACGACCTTCAGACCCATGCACTGCCAGAAAATGGAGAGGAGCTGGAGCGTTGCGCGATCCGAGTAGGGTACGATACAGGAGACCGAGTAAATGCTATCGCCCGTTTTCGCGTCGACCACCAGCACCATACCGCAGTGGTCCGCCGGGCGTTCCTGTCGTTCTTTGTCGAGCCTAAAACCTCCCTGATCCTGAAGGCGGCCTTGCGGGCTGTTTCAGCTAAAGGCTGAGTGTCGTTCTTCATTCCGTTGTGGCGAAGAATCGATCAACGGTATGCTGGAAGAGAAAGAGTGTAGTGTCTTCAAGGGAGGCGCCAGAACTGTGTCTGTGGCAGCACGGACCAGGCCGGTGGGAATGCGGAATCGTGAGGCAATCCAGGCCGCGTCGGTCAGATCCTCGTCTGTGCCGCGCCGAAGTTGTGCGATAATGAAATCTGCCGGGGTGAAGGGGCTGATTCGGACACTTGGTTCGTCGAGCAACACCGTTACGCGATTGCGATAGCCGGGCGGCATGGCCGCCACGGACCAGCCCAAGAGGCTTTGTCCCAGGTTGCTGGGAATCTAATGGCGGCTCAGGAATTTCTCCAAAGACCTCACATGGCCGAGAAGTTCGCTATCCACGTCGATCGTGGCACGGGAAGGATGACCGTAGGCAAGCATGGCCAATCCTCAAATTAACAACAGATCGATGGAATGACCGGTGGAGCCGGTGTACTGCCGCAGCACCATGCGCAAGTGATCAAGTGGGAGCATGCGCGAATTCAAGAGCCTCCGTGAATTGGCGGTACAAACGCTTATCGATGGTACCATGGTTTCCGGGCAGCGCGGTGCGCGATACGTAACTAGAAATCAGTGCTTGATCGGTTGTGTGTCAACGGCATGCGGTCTGATAGGCCTCTTGCACTGCCGGGTGCGTGAGATCGGACCACTCAATGACGTCGTTCACCAGAGTCTCAAGTTAGAGGATGCGGGCGATGCGCGGGTGGCGCAGCGCTTCGTCAAGAGAGGTGACACTCAGATAGGCAGGCAAGAGCTAGATGGGGGGGAGAGTATAGGAGTGAATTGTACGCGGGTTCGACTGCGATGCTAATCCGATGCGGGGAGAGTGAGTGGAAGGGGAGATGACCCGAGAGTCGGACAGATCTTCATCGGGCAAACCTCCAATTGTGAAGGGAAAGGTTAGTCAGTCAAGTGTCGAGTACGCTGGATGACTTAGTGATGAGGTTCCATCAGGCCGGAAAACACGAAGAGCCAAGCGGTTGCCCGCCTGGCCCTTCGTCGAGAGCAAGCTATTAGCCTGCCCTGAGCTTGTCAAAGGATTAGTACATCCCCTCCATGCCGTGGTTGTGGCCTCCGTGGCCGCCGGCCGCTGCTTCCTTCTTCTCTTCGGGGAGTTCGGTGATCATGACTTCGGTGGTGAGCATCAGGCCCGCCACGGAGGCCGCATTCTGCAACGCGCAGCGCGACACCTTGGTCGGATCAATGATACCAGCCTTGATCATGTCCACGTAGTCATCGCTTGCGGCGTTGTAGCCGGCGTTGGTGTTCTTATCTTCCCGCACCTTACCGACCACGACAGATGCTTCGCCGCCTGCATTGGTGACGATCTGGCGGATTGGCTCCTCGAGTGACCGGCGGACGATGTCCAGCCCAACTTTCTGCTCAGCCGGCACGTCCTTGATCCCATCGAGAGCCTTAATGCAGCGGAGATACGCGGTGCCGCCGCCCGGAACAATACCCTCTTCTACCGCCGCTTTGGTTGCGTGCAGCGCGTCTTCGACGCGGGCTTTCTTTTCTTTCATTTCAGTCTCGGTCGCGGCGCCGACGTTGATGACGGCCACGCCACCTACGATCTTCGCCAGCCGCTCTTGCAGCTTTTCACGGTCGTAGTCCGAGGTGGTTTCGTCGATCTGGGCTTTGATCTGCTTGACGCGCCCCTCGATCTTCTTCGGATCGCCGTAGCCTTCCACGATTGTCGTGTTGTCCTTGTCGATCGTGATGCGCTTGGCGCGCCCGAGGTCGGTCAACTTGACGTTCTCCAGCTTGATCCCGATGTCTTCGGAAATCACCTGGCCGCCGGTGAGGATCGCGATGTCTTCCAGCATGGCCTTGCGGCGGTCGCCGAAGCCCGGCGCTTTCACGGCGGCGACGTTCAGCGTGCCGCGCAGCTTGTTGACAACCAGGGTCGCCAATGCTTCGCCTTCGACTTCTTCAGCGAGGATGACTAGCGGCTTGCCCATCTTGGCCACCTGCTCGAGCAGCGGGAGCAGATCCTTCATGCTGCTGATCTTTTTCTCGTTGATCAGAATGAGTGGTTCGTCGAGGGAGGATTCCATCCGCTCAGCGTTGGTGACGAAGTAGGGAGAGATGTAGCCGCGGTCGAACTGCATGCCCTCGACGACGTCCAACGACGTGGTCATCGACTTGGCTTCTTCCACCGTGATGACCCCGTCCTTGCCAACCTTTTCCATGGCTTCCGCGATCAGGTCACCAATGGTCTTGTCGTTGTTGGCCGAGATCGTGCCGACCTGGGAAATCTCGGTCTTGCTTTGACAGGGCTTGCTGAGCTTCTTGAGTTCGGCGGTCACGGCCTCGACGGCTTTGTCGATACCGCGCTTGATCTCCATGGGATTCGCGCCGGCGGTGATGTTCTTGACGCCTTCGCGATAGATGGCTTGGGCCAACACCGTCGCGGTCGTGGTGCCGTCCCCGGCGATGTCGCTGGTCTTGCTGGCCACTTCACGGACCAGCTGGGCTCCCATGTTTTCATAGGGGTTCTTCAATTCGACTTCCTTGGCTACGGTCACACCATCCTTCGTGATCGTCGGCGCGCCGAACTTCTTGTCGAGAATCGCGTTCCGGCCCTTCGGGCCGAGCGTTGCTTTAACAGCATCCGCCAGTTGGTTCACCCCTTTCAGAATGGACGACCGTGCCGAGTCGCCGTACATGAGTTGCTTTGCCATGGTATTCCTCCGTTATTAGTCTGAGAATTTCTATGGTTTAAAAATGTTCCAGTCGATGGTGGACACATTATGCCGTGAACACCCCGAGAATGTCTTCTTCCTTGAGGATCAAGCAATCTTCATCCTCGATCCGGAGCTTAGTGCCGGAGTACTTGTCAAACAACACTTGGTCGCCGACCTTGACATTCTCGACTTTCTTACCGACCGCCTGAATGATCCCTCGCTGCGGCTTTTCTTTCGCTGAATCCGGCACATAAATCCCACCGGCGGTCCGTTCCAATTCCTCGGTATAGGTGATAAACACCCGGTCACCCAGGGGTTGGAATCCCTTGGCGACATTCTTTTTGTCCTTCGCAGCTGCGCTCATAACAGAACCTCCTTCTGATGAAAGTTAACCCGATATTGTGAACGATATAGGATTGGGCCTGCGTCAGACGGCACTGACATGTTGATCCGGCAGAATCCCACTACCAAAAACTCGAAGCCTTAGATAATTCTCGGTTAATTCAAGTCAAGGGGGAACACGGGATTTTTCTTTTGGCCCCATGAAGCTTGCAACTGCTATGATAACTCATTGATCTTGCACTATTCCAGGACAATTTCTGACTGCCGTGTCAAGGGGGCAGGAGGCTACATCCGCAATCGGTCAAAATCTTTCACATCTTTCTTGATGTAGTCGCGCAAGCGCTTGATAATACGGGCTTCCAGTTGGCGCGTCCGTTCCTTGGTAATGCCATATTTGTTGCCCAGTTCATCCAAAGTCAGCGGGGTCTCGGAGAGAATGCGATTTCTGAGAATATCCTCGTCCCGTTCCTCAATCGTTTTGGTGAATTCCGCCAGCTTTGCGCGAAACAGGGTGCGCAGCTGATGATCGGCCAGCTGTTCGTCAGCCGGTTGTTGCTGGGAGGGCAGAATATCGAGCAAGCTGCCGTCCTGGTTTTCCCCAAGCGGCTGATCCAACGACTGCTCCCAGTTGCCCAGGCGCTGCTCCATCTCAATGACGTCACGTTCGCGAACATTGAGACGGTCCGCGAGGAGCTTCGTGTCAGGGGCAAATCCCTCCCGCTCGAGTTTGGCCTTTTCCTTTCGCAAATTATAAAACAGCTTCCGCTGGTCCTGTGTCGTGCCGATCTTGACCAGTCGATAGGTATTGAGCAGATACCGAAGAATGTACGCGCGCGACCACCAGGCAGCATAGGCATAAAACCGGACGTTCTTTGTCGGATCAAATTTTTTGATCGCCTGCATCAGGCCGACATTGCCTTCCTGGATCAAATCCATGTGGTCGGCGCCGGTGTGAAGATATTCCGAGGCGATGGCGACCGAGACGCGTAAGTTGGCCATGATGAGTTTCACTGCCGCTTCACGGCTGCCTTGTGTGTGATATTCATGGAGCAGGCGAAGCTCTTCCTCTTTTGACAAATACGGGTAGCGGCGGATCTCTGCAAGATATTGCTGGAGCGCCGTGACCGGCACCACCGCCGTGGTGTCGGCGGGAGTGTTCGTATTGCCGTGTTTCATGGAGCTTAGTTCAAGAGGAAGTTTGAAGTCATGCAGCTCCTCGTCCGAAGGAGTTAAAACCTCCGGCTCAAGCCGTTCGTCTTCTTGTTCATTTCCCGGGTTGGCCATAATAGGTTGACAACTATAACAGAACCTCAGCCCGTGACAATGGCCAAGGTTCAGTGGTAGATTGCCTCCGCACTGCCTGGTCCAACCCGACAGACGATTCAACTATATGAGCATGGCCACGCCGTTCGACAGCATAGAAAACGCGATTTGCGACATCAAAAAAGGCAAATTCATTATCCTGGTAGACGACGAAGACCGGGAGAATGAAGGCGATCTTGTTATTGCCGCCGAAAAAGTCACTTCTCAGGCTATCAATTTCATGGCGAAACATGCGCGCGGGTTGATCTGCCTGGCGCTCACGCCGGAGCGGGTCGAGGAGCTGCAACTGCCTCAGCAGGCCGTCGAGAACACCGCCACGTTCGGCACGGCGTTCACGGTGTCGATCGACGCGCGCAAAGACATCACGACCGGTATTTCCGCTGCCGATCGGGCCACCACGATTCGTGTGGCGATCGATCCGAAATCAAAACCAAGCGATCTTGCCCGTCCTGGCCATATCTTTCCTCTCAAGGCGCAGCAGGGCGGCGTGTTGAAGCGCGCCGGTCAGACAGAGGGATCAGTCGATCTGGCGCGGATGGCCGGATTGTCTCCGGCCGGAGTTATCTGTGAGATTATGAACGAGGACGGCACCATGGCCCGCGTGCCAGAGTTGGCGAAATTCGCCAAGATCCACAAGCTGACCATGGTTACCGTAAAAGCGTTGATCGAGCATCGCATGCGGCGGGAAACTTTCGTGTGCCGCGTAGCGAGTGCCAAGCTCCCGACAATGTTCGGGGAATTCGAAGCGGTGGCATTCGAGAACCAAATCGATGGCGTGACGCATATTGCGCTAGTGAAGGGACGGGTGGACAGTGGAGAGCCGACATTAGTGCGGGTGCATTCCGGGTGTTTGACGGCGGATGCGTTGGGGTCACTCCGCTGTGATTGCCGCGATCAGCTTCACGCGGCAATGGAGACCATCCAGAAAGAGGGCTGTGGCGTGTTGCTCTACCTGAATCAAGAAGGGCGGGGGATCGGCCTGCTCAACAAGATCAAGGCCTATGGGCTCCAAGACAAAGGCAGCGACACGGTCGAGGCAAATTTGAAGCTCGGGTTCAAAGCTGATCTGCGGGACTACGGCGTCGGGGCGCAGATATTGGCGAGTCTTGGCCTGCACCAGATCAAGCTCATTACGAACAATCCGCGCAAGATCGTCGGAATCGAAGGCTATGGTTTGAACGTCGTCGAGCGGGTCCCGATTGAGATTCCGCCTCGCGAGGCGAACGTGAGATATCTGCGGACGAAAAAGAAGAAGTTGGGGCACATTCTGAAGAAGGTGTGAGTCGGGCGAAGGAACGAAGAATGTGTGTAGTGAAACGGCATGAAGCTCCGTAAAGGTTCAGATAAAGCGGCAGGATTGAAGTTCGGAATCGTTGCCGCGAAATTCAACCAGTCCGTGACGAGTAAACTGCTCTCGTCTTGTCTCGCCGGTTTGGCTCGGCATGGGGTTAGGGGTGGTCATGTTGAAGTGGTGCGGGTGCCGGGAGCATTTGAGATTCCGTTGGTGGCCAAAACCCTGGCTGAGTCGGGCCGGTTTGACGCGGTGATTTGTCTGGGGGCAGTGATCCGGGGCGACACCCCACATTTCGATTATATTTGCGCCGAAGCGAGCCGTGGGATCGGCCAAGCCGCTCTCGAGACCGGCGTCCCTATTGTGTTTGGAGTGCTGACGACGGAGACGGTGGCACAGGCAGTTGAACGAGCGAACCCAGTCACATTCAACCGTGGCGGAGAGGCGGCAAAGGTGGCGATCGAGATGGTGACCCTGCTTCGACGGATCACTACGAAGAAGCCGCAGGTGAATGGAGCCGGATTGGCACTTTCATCCAGGCGGGTTGCGCGAAGGTCTGACGCATAGCTATGGGGTCGCGTCATCAGGCCCGCGAACAGGCCTTGCAAATTCTGTTTCAATACGACATCCACAGAAAACCAGGGCTCTGGCTGGACGAGTTTTGGAAGCCGATTCAAGTGGATGATGATACCAAGGCCTTCGCCGGACAGATTGTGGCCGGCGTCATCCAGCGGAAGGTGGAGATTGATGCGGTGCTGGCCAAGTACGCGACGAATTGGAAAGTCAGTCGCATGCCGATCGTCGATCGCAATATCCTCCGCGCGGGACTGTACGAATTGTTTTGGATGGATGATGTGCCGGCAAAGGTGACGCTGGACGAGGCGGTGAAATTGGCCAAGAGCTTCGGCGACGAAGAGGCATCGAAGTTCGTCAATGGAGTATTGGACAAGGTCCTGGCATCCGAGCCGAAGCTGGAACAGAAACGGGCGAACCCGGAGCGCGGGATTTGGAGGCAAGCCGAAGGTGATTGATCGCTATACCAGGCCCAGGATGAAAGCCATCTGGGAATTGAAACATAAATATGAGATCTGGCTCGAAGTCGAATTGCAGGCTTGCGCAGCGTTCGAACAGGCAAGGCAAGCTCCGCGCGGTACAGCAGCGAAGATCCGCAAAAAGGCGAAGATCAATGTGGCTCGCATTGCGGATATCGAACGAGTCACGAAACATGATGTCATCGCCTTTCTGGAATCCTTGACGGATTCGGTTGGCCCTGAACATCGGTTTTTGCATATGGGCCTGACATCTTCGGATATCGTCGATACATCATTGGCGATCCAGATGACCGAAGCGCTGGACCTCATTCTTGAGGGAGCCGAAGGGTTGCTGGGCGTATTGAAGAAACAGGCCTTGCGGCATAAACAGACGGTGATGGTCGGCCGCTCGCACGGCATTCACGGCGAGCCAATCTCTTTCGGCTTCAAGCTGGCTATTTGGCATGAAGAAGTCGGCCGCCATGTCGAGCGATTGCGGCACGTTCGCGGGCAAATTGCGGTCGGGAAACTGTCTGGGGCAATGGGGACGTTCGCTCATCAGGCCCCGGATATCGAAGAGTATGTCTGCTTGAAATTGGGCCTGACAGCTGATCCAATTTCCAATCAAGTAGTCCAGCGGGATCGACATGCGGCCTACGCCACGGCGCTCGCGCTCTTGGCCGCCACGATCGAAAAGATCGCGACGGAAATCCGGCATCTCCAGCGGACCGAGGTGCTGGAGTCGGAAGAGTATTTTTCCGAAGGCCAAAAAGGATCGTCGGCTATGCCACATAAGCGCAATCCGATCATCTCCGAAAACCTCTGCGGTTTGGCGCGAATTGTAAGAGCCAATAGCCTGGCAGCGATGGAAAACGTCGCTTTGTGGCATGAGCGAGATATCAGTCATTCCTCTGTTGAGCGTATCATCATGCCGGACAGCACGATCCTGACCGACTACATGCTGTCCAAAGTGACGGAGCTTATCGAGCGCTTGATTGTCTACCCAGATCGCATGAGGCGGAACCTCGAGTTGACGGGGGGGGTGGTCTATTCGCAGCGGCTACTGCTGGCGCTCATTGAGAAGGGAGCACAACGCAAAGAGTCGTACGAAGCAGTGCAGCGCAATGCCATGGCCTCGTGGAAAGGTGCCGGAGGGTTTCAGGAGTTAGTGAACAAGGATCCCTTCATTGCACGCCACCTCACAGGGCGCGAGATTACGGCATGTTTTAACCCGAAATATTACCTGCGACATCTCGACAGAATTTATAAGCGGGTGTTCAGATCGTCCAGATCCAGACGTGGACACCGAGGATGAAGTGGACATGGCCGTGGGTGCTGTGAACGCTCGTAACATGTCTGACCTACCTATAAAGAGGGGTAGCCAGCAGGAGGGGGGATGAGCATAGGATTACATCTCTTCGAAGAGCGAGGTATACATGATCTGCAAGATTGCTTGTTCTCTTGCTATCCTGACAGCGTTGTTCACCGTATCACCGACGATGGGGTGGTCTCAGACCCTGCCTGGCGGCGAGCGATTCAGTCTCGTGCTCTCAGGAGATCCGGTCAAGTGGGAGCAGAGCCTCAACGAAGTAGGCTCAAAAGGCTGAGATGCGTTGATGGCGCAACAACGGGCTGTGAGTGGACTGGTCCTGCATTTTGTCATCTTTACGAGAACGCCGACGCTCAAGAGCGTCGACTACAAAGTGGTTGTGGCCGAGTTTTCGGTGGAGAGGGACGTGTGCTCCAGAGAAATTGCTCGAGGGCAGCTCGAAGTGCAAGGCAACGCGTATGGGCGGAACGGCTGGGTGCTGGTGCAAGCCGTAACAGGCCAGCATACCGGTGGGAAACCCTTCATTACCCTGTTCCTCAGGGACCCCATCCTCTAGCCTCGACATGCCGCAAAGTCTATTTGAATGGATGCCAGAGGCAAGCCTGTTCGCATGGGGCAGGAGAGTCTCACCGTGAATCTCACAGCTATTTTGGCCAAGTCCCTGTTAGGGGTGTTGTGTGTTTGTATGGCACTCATCACCATGCCATTTTTGGCAGAGGCCACCGCTGATCGAGAGAAGTTGTTGACGAAACCGGGAGTCTACGGCACTTTCGCCATGTTCAGCGTGAATGACACATGGATGAAGTAAAATCAGGCGACGCGCATCAGTCAATTAACCTTGTTCAAAGGGGTGGCCGAGCAACATCGGGAGAAAATTGCTATCGATCTCTATGTGTTGTGCGGACTATCCCATTAGGCCGATCTCATGTTCCACGTGCATGCCACCGAGCTCTACGACACCCAGCAATTTCTTGTAGATTTTGGAAGTCGCACATTCGGCAAACATCTTAGATTGGTTGGGCTTATGCATGGGTTGACTAAAAAGCCCAACTACGAGCCGGAATTTTCGGATCATTTGAAGACCGACTTGAAAGTGGCGAGTGATCCAGGGCTGAAACCGTATGCGATTGTGATTCCGATCAGAAAAAATGCGGACTGGTGAGTGCTGGACCGGGAGACGCGTACGGCCATGATGCGAGAGCATACAGAGGCCACACTGGCCTACCTCAAGACTGTCAAACGGAAGCTGCATCATTCCGGCTGGTTGGACATCTGGACTTTATCACCTACTTTGAAACGTCCGAGTTGGAAGAGTTTCACGCCCAGGTTGTGTCATTGGAGCAGATCAAAGAGTTTCAATACACGCGTCAATTCGGCCATTCGACGCTGATGGGTGTCGTCAAGTCGGTGAATGAGATCATCGAGGCGCTTGCGTAATAACGTCTCCGGCTGGGGGGAGTGTATGGACGGGATCGGACCGATGTTGTACGAAGGAAAAGCCAAGAAAGTGTTTGCTGCGTCACGACCAGATCAAGTCGTCCAGTATTTTAAGGACGACGCGACGGCCTTCAATGCCGAAAAAAGGGGTACGATCATCGACAAAGGTGTTGTCAATAACAAGGTGTCGGAGCGGTTGTTCAGGCTGCTTGAAGAGCGTGGCGTTTCGACGCATTTCCTGGAACGGCTGAGTGATCGGGAAATGCTGACCAAAAAAGTTACCATCGTACCTGTCGAAGTTGTAGTACGGAACGTCGTGGCGGGTAGCTTGGCTAAGCGGCTGGGATTGCAAGTCGGCGAGGCCATTGAGCCGGCGATTGTCGAGTTCTACTACAAGAATGATGCACTCGGCGATCCTTTGGTCAGTGACGATCATCTTCGCCTGATGAACGTGGCGACGCCTGCCGTGCTGCGCGAGTTGCGCGATCTGGCCCAGCGCGTCAATGCGGTACTAAAGCCCTTCTTTGCCGAGCGGAAGATGCAGCTAGTCGATTTTAAGCTGGAGTTTGGGATGTATCACAACAAACTGATTCTGGCCGACGAGATTTCGCCGGACACATGCCGCGTGTGGGACATGGCCACCGGTGAATCAATGGACAAAGATCGGTTCAGAAAAGATATGGGGAAGATCGAGGAGGCGTATCAGGAGGTGCTGAGGAGAGTGTGTGGGTGATGGGGGACGGTGGAGTTACTCTCATCCCTCGTGCAACTCGCATGTGGGATGTATCGAATTGCTATTAAATGGGGAGAGGTTCGTTGCATGCGCGCAGTTGGGGGCAACCCTGCCGTCCCCGCTGGATTAAGATCTGAGAGAAGGAAAGAGAAACAATGCTGCGGGCGTATTTGAATTATGGACTGGTCGCGTCGATCGTGGTGTGGGCGGCCATTGTGGGCATGATGGCCTATCGGCTGAACGAATCACCCTGGCGGTGGGCGTTCATCGGGTTGGTGTTTTGCGGGGGCCTCACCATTGGTGTGATCTTTTGGATTAAGAGATATGTGGATCGGATGACTGAAGCGGAAAAAAAACAGGAGAGCAATTCGTGAAAGCCAAAATTCATGTGACACTGAAGCAAGGAATTCTGGACCCTCAGGGCAAAGCCATCGAACATGCGCTCGACATGTTGGGGTTTAAGCGCGCGGCGAATGTCCGCGTCGGGAAGTACATGGAACTGGACCTTAATCAAACCGATCGGGCCAAGGCAGAGGCTGAAGTCAAAGCTATGTGCGAAAAGCTCTTGGCGAATACAATCATTGAAGAATACCGATTCGAATTGGGATAGAAATATCCAATGTTAAATGTTGAATGATAATTTGCGCGAACCGTGCCTTACAGTAAACGCTCACAATATCAACATCCAAATTACCCATGAACATTGGCGTTGTCGTATTTCCCGGCAGTAATTGTGATCATGATTGCCAGTACATCTTCCGGGATGTACTGGGGCAAGATGTGACGATGGTCTGGCATAAGGAGGCCTCGTTGACGAGACTCGACGCCGTCATCTTGCCCGGCGGATTTTCTTACGGCGATTATCTGCGAACCGGCGCGATCGCGCGCTTTTCGCCGGTGATGGGAGCTGTGAAGAAGTATGCCGCTGACGGTGGACTGGTGCTGGGTATCTGTAATGGATTTCAGATTCTGCTCGAGGCGGGGTTGCTGCCCGGCGCGATGCTGCGGAACCAGTCGCTGCATTTTATCTGCAACGATGTGCATGTGCGGGTGGAAAATGCAGCCACGCCGTTTACCAGCGCCTGCAAACCAAGCCAGGTCTTGAAGATTCCGATCGCCCATGCGGATGGGAACTATTACACTGATCCGGTGACGCTGGCGGGCCTTCAAGCCAATGCTCAAATCGTCTTGCGCTACTGTACACCGGATGGCAAGGTGACATCGGGGGGGAATCCGAACGGGTCGCTCGATAACATCGCCGGGGTTTGCAATGCCGCGGGCAACGTGCTCGGCCTGATGCCGCATCCGGAGCGCTGCGCTGAGTCCGTATTGGGCAACGACGACGGGCGGCTGATCCTGGCGTCGCTGGTTGAGGGGATGAAGAAAGCGAAACCGCAGACAGTTGGAGAGTGATCGAAAGGAGTCGTTCGATGGGCACTCCGAAAATTGCAAATATCGTGTTGTGCGGGGTAACTCTATTGGCGATTTGATTTCGTTAGCAGGTCATTGCCGGAGTTGTGGCCAGATGGGATATGGAATGAAACCTATCTGAGACAGATTGAAGATGAAATGCAATCGCGGTAAAGTGTAACGTTGGGTTGTGCGTAATACTCATAATCATATTCTTAATTTCATCAGGAGGAGGGTTGTGATGAAGCATTTGGGTGCCATGTTAGTGGTTGTCGGTGCGCTGGTATTGAGTACCGGGGGCGATGCGTGGGCCGCGAAGGATGACGGCAGCAAGGTCACGATCACGAGCCCGACCAAAGGGGTAAAGGTTGGAAGCGATGTCGCAATTGTCTACGATCTGACAAAGGGCAGCGACGCGACGCATGTCCACTGTTTCGTGGATGGGGTATATCAGAAGGGTTGGAAAGGTATGGTCAATGGCATGTCCTCTGGGACTCATGAAATTAAGGTGATTGCGGCAGACAAGGATCATCAAATGTTAGCCGCCGAAGCTTCTGTGATAGTGGAAGTGCAGTAGCCCCGATCAACATGTACGGATTGCACAGATAGATGTAGCGAGGCGCCGAATGTGCGCCTCGCTGTGTCTGCTGAGTGCTACTTGCCGCGATAACAGAATCCGAGCCTCGGCATGTCGAAATGCGCCATGGAAATTGTTCGCACCCTGATCGCAAAGGTTTCATGCAGGCCGGTATGTCAGTGATTACTAACGATCTCATCGCTCAGCACAATCTGACGGGCGATGAATACAAGCACATCATCGAGATTCTCGGGCGTGAGCCGAATCTGACTGAACTTGGCATGTTTTCCGTCATGTGGTCGGAACACTGTTCGTACAAGAGTTCGCGCGTCCATCTGAAAAAGCTGCCGACCACGGGGCCGCGTGTCGTGCAGGGGCCCGGGGAAAACGCCGGCGCGGTGGATATCGGTGACGGGCTCTGTGTGGTCTTCAAAATGGAGTCGCATAATCATCCATCGTTTATCGAGCCGTATCAAGGTGCGGCGACCGGCGTGGGCGGCATTTTGCGTGACGTGTTTACGATGGGTGCGCGGCCCATTGCGCTGCTGGATTCGCTGCGTTTCGGCGGGCTCGATACGGCGAAAAATCGTCATCTGATGAAGGGCGTCGTTTCTGGTATTGCCGGCTACGGCAATTGTATGGGTGTGCCAACAGTGGGAGGTGAGATCGTCTTCAACGATATCTACTCATTGAATCCCTTGGTGAATGTATTTTGCTTGGGTATCGCGCATAAGGACAAGATTTTTCGCGGGACTGCAGCAGGGGTCGGTAATCCCGTGATCTATTTCGGTTCAAAAACGGGCCGCGACGGGATTCATGGGGCGACGATGGCGTCCGATTCATTCGATGACAAGTCCGAGCAGAAACGGCCCACCGTGCAGGTCGGCGATCCATTTCAAGAAAAGTTGCTGCTTGAAGCCTGCCTAGAACTTATGGCCGGGGATCTGCTGGTTGGGATCCAAGACATGGGTGCGGCCGGGCTCACGAGTTCTTCCTGCGAAATGGCGTCGCGCGCGGGAAATGGTATCGAGCTGGATCTGACCCATGTCCCGCGCCGCGAGCCGAGTATGACGCCGTATGAATTGATGCTGTCGGAGTCGCAAGAGCGGATGCTCATGGTGGCGAAGGCCGGCAAAGAAGACGAGTGTCTGGCCATCTGCCGGAAGTGGGATCTGGATGTGGCCGTGGTTGGACGGGTCACCGGAGACGGGATCTTGCGTGTGAAAGATCACGGGACAGTCGTGGCGGAAATCCCGGCAAAGGCGCTCGCCGACGATGGCCCGCGCTATGAGCGATCGTATACGTTGCCGCCGTATCAGGACATACTGACGAATTTGAATTGCGACCTCATTCCCGACGTGAAAGATGCCAACGCTGTCCTGTTGTCTCTTTTGGAGTCGTCGACCATTGCGAGCAAGCGGTGGGTCTATCATCAGTATGATCATATGGTCCGAACAAATACGATGGTTCGGCCCGGTTCGGATGCAGCGGTGGTGCGGATCAAGGGGACAAACAAGGCCGTGGCGATGACGGTCGATTGCAATAGCCGGTATTGCATGCTGCATCCATACGAAGGCGCGCGTCTGGCCGTGGCCGAGGCGGCTCGCAATCTGGTCTGCTCCGGTGCCGAACCGATCGGCCTGACGGATTGCTTGAATTTTGGCAATCCAGAACGATCCGACATCATGTGGCAATTCGTCCTGACGATCGAAGGCATGAAGGATGCGTGCGAACATCTCCGGGTGCCTATCGTGAGTGGAAACGTCAGTTTCTACAATGAGACCAATGGACTGTCGATCTATCCGACGCCGATGTTGGGCATGGTGGGACTGATTGAACAAGCTGATCGGACAACAACGCAGTGGTTCAAGGCGGAGGGCGACGACATCATTTTGTTAGGAACGGCCCGAGAGGACTTAGGTGGGTCAGAGTATCTGAAAGTTGTCCAGGCGCGAGAACAAGGCTCGCCGCCGTTCTTGAACATGAATGCGGAAAAGGCGTTGCATGACTGTGTCCTGGCGATGATTCGCGCTGGGATGGTCCAATCGGCACACGATTGTTCAGACGGCGGGCTGGCGGTTGCATTGGCTGAAAGCGCGATGTCGGGGCCAGACCGGCTATTAGGTGCTGTGGTAACACTGGCGCTGGGCCGGCTCCGAAAAGACGCGGTACTGTTCGGCGAAAGCCAATCTCGGGTGGTGCTTTCGGCTAAACTGGTCCACCGGCAGGCGATTCTTGATAGTGCGAGGCGCGTCGGTGTGCCTGTCGCGGTGATTGGATCTGTTACGGGCAATCGGCTGGTTATCTCGCTGGAAGGTGAGCAGTCGGCAGTGAAAGTGATCGATGTGCCGGTGGCGATGCTCTACGACCGATGGGCGTTCTCGATCGAACGCACACTGCATCAGGCATAATGTGAGACGATCATCGATGGATCAGTTTCGAATCAAGAGGGAGCTTCCGGTCGTGTCACCGATTGCTTTCCACCGTTCCCTTGAGGGGCCGGACAAGTTTCATGAAGAGTGTGCGGTCGTCGGGGTTTTCGGCCATGAAGAGGCTGCTAATCTCGCCTATCTAGGGCTCTACGCGTTGCAACATCGTGGCCAGGAAGCCTCCGGTATCGTATCGGGAGATGGAAATCAGTTCTTCGTGCAAAAGGGCATGGGCCTTGTCGCCGACATTTATCATGAGGCGTCGCTGAAAAAACTCCCCGGGCACATGGCCATCGGCCATAACCGGTATTCCACGGCTGGCGGCAACGATCTGAAAAATGTGCAACCGCTGACCGTGAATTTCGCGCTCGGCAATCTGGCCCTAGCGCACAACGGCAATCTCATTAATGCTCAGGTACTCCGTAATGAGCTCGAGGCGTACGGCGCCATCTTCCAATCCACTTCAGACAGCGAAGTCATCATCCATCTGATCGCACATTCGAAAGCCGGATCGTTTCTCGCACGAGTGATGGATGCTCTCACTCAAGTGCGCGGTGCGTTTTCCATCGTGCTCTTGACCGACAACGGCCTCATTGCCGCGCGTGACCCCTACGGGTTGCGGCCGCTCTGTCTTGGACGGGTGCGTAATAGCTGGATTGTCGCGTCGGAGACCTGTGCCTTCGATTTGCTAGATGCAGAATACGTTCGCGAAATCGAACCGGGTGAGCTGGTTGTGATCAGCGAACAGGGGTTGGACAGTCACCGGCCGTTTCCCCAAATGAACCAAGCAATGTGCGTCTTCGAATATGTCTATTTTGCCAGGCCAGATAGCCGGATCTTCGGCGCGAATGCCGTGTATGCGACACGCAAAGCGCTCGGACGGCAATTGGCCCAAGAGTCTTTGGTGCCAGCAGATATCGTCATTCCGGTCCCGGATTCTGGCGTGCCTGCGGCGTTGGGCTATGCGGAAGGCGGCGGGATCCGGTTCGAGACGGGGCTGATCCGGAATCACTATGTCGGGCGGACATTCATTGAACCGGAACAGTCAATTCGCCATTTCGGGGTCAAGGTGAAGCTGAACGCCGTTTCTGAAATCTTGTCCGGAAAGCGCGTTGTCGTGGTGGACGACTCCCTGGTTCGCGGCACTACCAGCCGGAAGATCGTTAAGATGATTCGCCAGGCTGGGGCTAAGGAAGTCCACATGCGGATCAGTTCTCCACCGATTGTCTCCCCCTGTTTTTATGGCATCGATACACCGACTAAGAAAGAACTCATCGCCTCTAACCATTCGACCGAAGAAATCCGCAAGTACATCACAGCGGATAGTTTGGCCTACCTCAGCCTCGAAGGGATGCTTAAAGTGGTTCCAAGGTCCCCCGAGCAATACTGCAACGCATGCTTTACGGAGCACTATCCCATTCCATTTACTCGTGCTGAAGAACTGCAATTGGGCTTGTTCGGACCGGCCAGTTGATCCAGGGATATTGGGAACATGAAACCAAGATCAAAATCCAGGGTGCCAGTAATTTATCGCGTCTCGTTTTCCGGTGATAAGGGACGGGAAAAGGCGTGTTGACGGATTTTGCCATTGGCAGTGGTCAGATCGAGACTGATGTCTGATACGACGTTGGTACGCATCTCCGCCTGCAAGCCAAACTCTCTGGGGCCCGTGAACAGATTGTTGTCGCGCTTACCATCATTCGCTGGAAGGAGAAGGATCAATTCGGCGTGGAGTTCATTGGATTCAAAGCCCGCTCCAAGCGGTACCGTAAAGATATGCTCAACCAGCGTGACGGCTGACTCTCAGCCAGATTCGCTCCGTCTCCCGCGGTTGCCCGCGCAAAAATCCCCGTGCTAGGATGCAGTATCTGTCGATACGTAATGCTCAAGGAAATGGTATCAAGCGATGGCTGCTTGTCGCTGGGCGGTGCGTGTCGTTCAGAGGGGGCGCCAGTGTTATGGACTGGGATGGGAATAGGAGAGAGCTAGGATGGATGACCTTGAGAAAGGGAAAAAGAAATTCGCAGAAGTCGTGAAGGGAGTGGACAGGACGGTCCAGGTCGTGATTCCGGTCATGCCGTCGAACAGCCTGTTCCTGATTTCGCTGACCAAAGGGCAAAACCGAAAGTTCATCACGGTGTCGGAAGATGACATCATCGATTTGCCTCACGAGGCCGGAATTCTTGCCAGGATTATCAAGGTGGTGAAGGATGCGGTAGCTGTCCTCTAATGAAGGTCGCATTCGCAGCTATCAGCCCTCAGCTATCGGTTCTCCCATGAAACAACTACTTCCTGGCATCTGGCAGTGGTCATGGTTTTCAGAGGAAAAGCAGCTGGACTTCAACGGACTGTTTCTCACGATTGGTGGGCACACAATTCTGATAGACCCTCCTCCGATGACAGCCGAGGCGAAGTTCCTCATTCGGCGAAACGGGCCGGTTGATTACATCATTGTAACGAATCGGGACCATGCTCGGGAGTCGACGGCTTACCAGGTAGAGTTTGCGTGCCAGCTATACGTTCCGAAGCCGGACGCGCCACAGATAAATCTGAAACCAACACGCACCTACACCGACGGGGAACTACTACCGGGCGGCATCTGGGTGGTTCAGTTGAACGATCAAAAATCACCAGGCGAGTCGGCATTGTTCATTCAGCAAAGTCAAGGGCAAGGGAAGGGTATACTGATTGTCGGAGATGCGTTGATCGGCAAACCGACTGGAAGCGTCAGCCTGCTTCCCGCTGACAAGTACGTCGATACGGCGAAGGCTAAGGAGGGCCTCCGCCGGCTTCTGAAGTACGAGTTTGACAGTCTTCTCGTCGGGGATGGCATGTCAATTCTCACCGGTGGCAAGCCGACGGTTGCGCGGTTACTGGATGGAGTGACATGACGTTGCGTAACGGATCGTCTGAAGAATTGAATCGCCAAGGCAACGATTTCTTTTCTCGCGGACACTATACCGACGCCTATGCCTGTTATGCCAAAGCATTGGAGTGTGATCGACTGACCAAAGACCGTCGAGCGTTGGCAGCGACGCTCGGCAATCTCGGCAATATCTGCGCGGTGAGTGGACGGCGTGACGTGGCACAGGCCCATTATCAAGAGGTCTTGGAATTACAGAAGATTCTCGGAGATGAGCGGGGCATCGGCACGACGCTGGCAAATTTAGGCAATCTGCGGGCCGACGCCGGTGAATGGGATTGGGCACGCGCCTATTATCTTGAAGCGCTTGACCTTATCAGGAAAACACGTGATGAGGCGGCTGAGGCCGTGTTGTTGTCGGACCTTGGCCTGGTGGCGCGCGAGACCAGCCAGTTTGACGAGGCGATCCGATTTTATGAGCGGTCATTGGGACTGATGCAACGTCTGAGCAATCAGGGCGGCCTGTCGGACGTTTGGCGTATGATCGGTCGCACGTTCCTGATGCAACAACGATACGATGATGCGATTGCCTGCTGCCAGACCAGCCTGTCAATTGCCGAACGGTCCGGTGACGAGCTCCGCGCGGGCGGGGTACGGTATGTGCTAGCCCAATGTTTCGAAGAGACCAATCGGATACCAGAGGCTGTGGATCTCCTCGACCTCGTGGTTGAGATGGATCGCAAATACCGATTGCCCAAGCTTGATGAAAATATCCGACGCGTGGCGGTCTTGCGCGAACGTCTCGCAGCCCATCATTGTGGGCAACCGATGCTAAAGGTCTCTGTATGACTGAATTGGTGCCACCAGACTGGCAACAACTTCGATCCTCGTTGATGCAGGCCTTCCCCCAATTCTATGAATTGGAGTTCGGTGGTCCATTGATCATGGATCTGGGGTCGGATGGCTGGCTTTTGGAGGTCAAACCGGATGGTGCGGTAATCTGTCAGTATGGGCTGGCAATGGATGAAGTGATGGCCTTGATGTCAGATGGGACACCGGAAGATCTGGGAACCGACGAAGTCGCCAAGCAGGCGAAGTATTTTCTCCAACCGGTGGCATCGAAGTTTCGCCTCCTACTCGCGCAATCTGGATTCACAGAGGAGACTGAGATCAATGACGAGTTTGTCGCGGTGAAGTTTACGCGAGCCGTCGATCTCCAGAATTCCGCCAAAATAGAGGATCTTATTCGGTGGTCTTGCCGACAGATTGGCGGCACGGGATGAGTCGGCCGATCACGACGTTCAATGAGTTCCGTGATGCAGTTTCGGCTTATCGCTTGCCGATGGTATTGCTAGCTACGCTTGAACTGGACCTGTGTACTGTGGTCGGAAACAGGACCTGGACAATTTCCAGTCTGGCCAAGGAACTTAGGGTCAGCGAACGGGGATTGGCCATTCTTTGCCGAAATCTGGCTATGGCCGGACTTCTGATCAAGAAAGGGGCGAACTACAAAAACAGTCAGCTGGGGGCGACGGCGCTTAATGCCAATCATGCGGCCTACCGCGGCGGCTATGTAGACTTGCTCAAGAGTCATTGGGGAGATTGGTGCCGGTTGCGGGAATCTATACGAACCGGGTTGCCGATTGATCATGACGTGCCGGACAGCCTGGATTGGCGGCGGCAGTTCACCTGGGCCATGCACCACCGGACGCTCGAGATCGCACCTGCGATCACCGCACAGGTGAAACTGGGTGGAGCGGGGACCTTATTGGATCTTGGGGGAGGCCCTGGAACATACGCACTGGCCTTTCTCGCCCATAATCCACAATTGCGGGCAACCGTCTGCGACCGTGATGCGGCTTTGGACGTAGCAAGGGAGGTTGCTGCCACTCATAAGTCAGGACGAAGACTATCCTATCTACCCCTTGATTTTACAAAGGAGCCAATTCCTGGTACGTACGACGTGATTTGGTATTCCAACGTGTTGCACATCTATTCACCGGAGGATAATCAGGTGATCTTCCGACGTGCCTTGGCAGCCTTGGCTCCAGGCGGACGACTGATTATCCAAGACGCGTTTCTGCATGATCGTGAAGGATTGTTTCCGGCAGATGCGAGCCTCTTTGCTGTGTCCATGCTGCTGTTTACAAAGAGGGGCGATACCTATTCAGCAGCGGAGGTGAAACGATGGCTCAGTGACGCTGGGTTTAGTCAGGTGAAGTCGCTGCACATCAAAAAGTCGACGGAGGATTGGGAGAATGGGATTCTTGTGGCGTTGGCGTCCGAGTCGCGTCCAAAAATGAACGCCCGCCGAACAAGATCAAGAGGAAGTTCAAACAGCCACTGATCAGATTGCTCAGGAAGTACGGCCCTATTTCTGAATCGTTTGTCAGAATCTGTATATTTGTTGCTAGATCAAGAGCCAGTCCGACGGTCCCATACATCACGCAGGCCATCGTAGCCCACCAATATCCCCACCAAATCAGTACTGCCAAGCAGAGTGGAACGAGAACCAGAAAGCTGATCCACCAAGGTTGCGTTGGTGCCGTGGTCAACTCCGGTCTCGTAGTCAGAGATCCGAACCCAACGGCCATGATTCCGACCAACAGGGTGAGTAGTGCCGTATACTTCATAGAGAGACTATAGATCGGAGGAATCATTCCCGCAAGGACATCGAGTTCCCCTGTGCAGCCCTTTCTTGGGGGGGGGCAGAAATCGTTGGAATGGATGACTTGAGCAGCAGATGAGTAGGCCTAACACCGATCCCATCGGGACGAAGGTATGTGTAATAT
>Ga0194120_10003604_pt1 | contig 25045 bp, 24 predicted proteins | sample TA2MahCa65mmetaG_FD_148642 | JGI IMG/M metagenome (GOLD analysis project Ga0194120, IMG submission 148642) | Freshwater microbial communities from Lake Tanganyika, Tanzania - TA2015019 Mahale Deep Cast 65m | ecosystem: Environmental > Aquatic > Freshwater > Lake | place: Tanzania: Lake... | reverse complement strand
CCCGCCGCCGCCTGCTCGAAATCCAGGGTCCGGGGCATGGGCGCGGCCCAGCGCTGGTCGAGCACGGTGTATTCGGCGTAATTGCCCTGATCGCCGCCCAGCCCGCCATGGCAGAACCAGACCCGGTCGCCGATCTTGTGCTGGTCGACCGCCGGCCCCACGTCCACCACCTCGCCCGCGCCGTCGCAGCCCAGCACCGCCGGCAGGGACCGCTGGCCCAGCAGGCCATGGCGGCGCAGCTTGGTGTCGATCGGGTTGACTCCGGCCGCCCGCAGGCGGACCTTGATTTGGGTGGGGTGTTCGATACCGGGCTCCGGGAGATCGCCGAGTTGCAGCAGATCGGCGGGACCTGTCTGGGTCATCAGGATGGCTTTCATGGCTGTATTCAAACTCTGTCTTGAAGGTGAGGGAGAGGGCAAGCCGCCTAGGGGCAAACCCTGGCGGCGGCCAGTCCACGGGCGCTAGGGTATCCAGCGCCCGATCTTGAGGGTTTCGGCATGCTCGGCCATGTGCGGCGGCCGCCGCATGCCGAGGAAGTGTCCGGTCCAGTAGGGCGTATCCAGGGGCGAGACCGTGACCATGCCCTTGGCGCTGCTGGCGTGGACGAAATGATTGTTGCCGATATAGATGCCGACATGGGAGAACGGCTTGCCGGTCGTGTTGAAAAACACCAGGTCGCCCGGCTGGCGGAAGGATTTGTTCAGCGACGGCAGGGCCATGGCCATGTCGTAGGCGGTGCGCGGCAGCATGACGCCGTGTTTGCCGTACACGTACTGCACCAGGCCGCTGCAATCGAAACCCCGTTCGGGGGTTTCCTCGCCCCAGCGGTAGGGAATCCCCTTCATGCTCAGGGCATCGCGGACCACGGCCAGGTTGATGGAGGACCGTGCCGCCGGGCGTGGCGGCGGCTTGGGCTGGCTGGCGCAGCCGTCGAGCAGGGCCAGCATGACGGCCAGCCAGAGTCCGTGGGTGAAGCGTTTGAAGGGATACCGGATCATGGGATTCAGGGAAGCCAAATCAATCAATGCCGCGCGGCAAAATCTATACCCCGTCCGCCCGGCCTGCAAGGGGGTCAGGGCAGCCATGACCGGCGATAGTCGGCATAGCCAAAACTTTTCAGACGCCTGAGCCCGCCCTTCCGCTCGCGAAGATAGACCGCGGGCAAGTCATACCCGTTAAAACGGCTGGCCTTGACCAGTGAGTAGGCGCCGACCCCTTCGAGCGTCAGCCGGTCACCCACCCGCAGCGGGCGCGTAAAGCGGTGGAGGCCCAACAGGTCGCCCGCCAGGCAGGTGCTGCCCGCCAACAGGCAGGGGAAAGCACCCGCCGGGTCGTGTTCCCTGACCTGGGGCGGTCGCTGATATTCGAAGACTTCGGGGAGATGATGCACGCCGGTATCGAGCACCGCGATGGCCTGCCCCTCGCGACTGAAGGTATCGATGACGGTGGTCACCAGCACGCCGGCGTCGCCTACCACGGCCTTGCCAGGCTCCAGCCAGCATTCCAGGTGCTGTCGCTCCAGGAAGCGGCTGATCACCTTGGCCAGGGCGTCGGCTTCGTCCACGGTGCTGGGATGGTAGCCGCCGCCGATGTTGATCCAGCGCAGGTCGTGTAGCCGTGCGCCCAATGACGCTTCGATGGCGGCCAGCGTTTGTTGCAAGGGGGCGGCGTCGCTGACACCGTAATGGGTGTGGAAATGCAGACCCGACAGGCGGCGGGCGAGAGCCGTCTCCTCCGCCAGTGCATGGCCGAGGTCCTCCAGGGGTACGCCCAGCTTGGAATGAGGTCGGCAGGGGTCATAGCGGAGATCATCGACCACGGGGAGCCTGGGGTTGACCCGGACACCCATGGCCACGTCCAGGGAAAGGCGTGGCAGCCAGCGCCGGCATTGTTCCAGGCTGTTGAAGCTGATCGCGGTGCAAAGCCGGCCCAATTCGGCGATTTCCGGTTCCCGCAGGCCCGGCGTGGTGAGATGCAGCGGCGCTTGGGGGCCGCGGACTTCGCGAATCAGCCGCGCCTCGAACAGGGAACTGGCTGAAAAGCCATCGACCTCTGGCGCCATCAGCTCCAGCAAGCCCGCAAGGGGCATGGCTTTCACCGAATAAAGCAGCCGCGCGCCGGACCGTTCGCGGAGGCGATCAAACAGCGCCAGGCGTTCGCGTATTTGCCGTTCCTCGTAGACGAAGGCCGGGGTTTCCGGGAGCGGCCCTGCCGCGAGGGCGGCCGGTTCGGGTTCGCAGCGGCTTTCAGGGGCTGCCGCTGAGGCGGGGTCCGTGCCGTGGGTATCCATCCGTGAAGGGTGTGACAGAACCGCATGAGCCTCCCGTGGGAGACTCATGCGGTAATGAGTGAGCCGATAGACGGGCGGCGAAAGGCTAGCGACCCGACCGCCACATCCGCACCAGCTCGGTGGCGGCCATGGCGTAGAGCGGGCTGTTGTTGTACCGCATGATGACCCCGAAGTTGTGAAAGGTGATCCAGTATTCGGGGCCATTCTCTCCGGCCAGTTGCAGCAGGCCGGCTTTGTGGCCGCCGCCGACGGATTCCGCTGGCGTCACGCCCAGGCTGGCCAATTGTCCCAGGGTCATGCTGGCCTTCGGTTTCTTGGTGCTGACCACCTCCCGGTAGCCCTCCCCGCTGATACGGGCAGGCGCCGCGATGGGGCCGCCCGCCTCCCAGCCGTTCCTGGCGAAGTAATTGCCCACGCTGGCGATGGCGTCGGCCGGGTTATTCCAGATATCTCGCTTCCCATCACCATCCCCATCGGCGGCCAGCTTGCGATAGCTGCTGGGCATGAACTGCGGCATACCCATCGCGCCGGCATAGGAGCCCAGCGGGCTCAGATAGTCCATGCCTTCCTCCCGGCACAGCAGGAGGAACTGCTCCAGTTCGCTGCGGAAAAAGCTGGCGCGCCGGGGATATTCGAATCCGAGGGTCGACAGGGAGTCGATCACCCGGTACTTGCCGGGCTTGACGCCATAGGCGCTCTCGATGCCGATGATCGCGGTCACCATCTCGGGCGGCACGCCATAGCGGGATTTGGCCCGGGCCAGCGCCGCCTGGTTGAGCGCCATGAAATCACGCCCGCCGTTGATCCGCTTCTCGGTCAGGAACAGCTTGCGGTAGGCGTGCCAAGGCTTGGCCTCGTAAGGCTTGGCCATCGCATCCAGGATACCGGGCACGATGCCGGCCGCGTCGAAGGCGCGGCTGAGTTCACCGGAACTGAAACCGTGCTTGCGGCTCATGTCGGCGATGAAATCGCGGACATCGCTGCGCTGGGCGATGCCGGGCGACGGCGGGAGCAATACCTTGGGTTCATCACTGGCGGGCTTGGCCGGCTCGATCGCGGGCGGCTTGCGCTCCACCTTGGCGGCGGTGGTGGACGTGGGCGGTGTTGGGGTGGAACACCCACTCAAGGTGAGGTGGAGGGCTGCAACAGTTAAGGCTATAAACTGGGTTTTCATCGAAGAAGCTCTTCAGCGGAAAGGGAAACGACGGCAAAGGATACTGAATAATGTCGGCTGGCGGGAGTTTTCCGGGGCCAACCAGCGTAGCGGAGCCCTTCTTCCCAGCCTGTCCGTGCTTTGTTCGGCCCGGGCGTTCGCACGCGGGTAAATACTTCGCCATTCCAGCAGGGAGGCGGGCATCCGGCCCCTGGGCGGTCGTCCGCCGCCCTCCTGGATATCCATAGCTACATTCAACTTAAGTTGATATCCATGGCGCCAGTCGGGAGAGCGAGTTGATATTCACCTACTCGATTTGCGTGAATGGCGAGGGTAGGCCCCGATTTATCGAGGCTGATCTGCGAGCAGGGTTTGTGCTTGCTGGTCGGCGTGGTAGGAGGAGCGCACCATCGGGCCGCTGGCGACGGCGGAGAAACCCAAGCCTTTGGCGAGTGCCTCCAGTTCGGCGAATTCATCCGGCGAAGCATAACGGGTGACGGGAGCATGATCCCGGCTGGGTTGCAGGTATTGGCCGATGGTGAGCATGTCGCAGCCATCTTCCCGCAGGTCGCGCAGGACTTCGACGATTTCGTCCAGGGTTTCGCCCAGGCCCAGCATCAGGCCGGATTTGGTGGGAATCGCCGGGTACAGCGCCTTGAAGTCGCGCAATAGGGCGCGCGAAACGGCGTAATCCGCGCCGGGGCGCATGGCCTTGTAGAGCCGGGGCACCGTTTCCAGGTTGTGATTGAACACATCCGGTGGCGACTCGCGCAAGGTCTCCAGGGCGATGGGCTGACGCCCGCGGAAATCGGGCGTGAGGATTTCGATGTGTGTGGACGGCGTCGCCGCGCGGATGGCGCGGATGCAGTCGGCGAAGTGGCGCGCCCCGCCGTCGCGAAGGTCGTCGCGGTCCACGGAGGTGATCACGACATATTTGAGCCCAAGCCTGCGGATGGTCTCCGCCAGGTGGGCGGGTTCCTCCGGATTGGGCGCTTGCGGGCGTCCGTGCGCGACATCGCAGAAGGGGCAACGGCGGGTGCAGAGGTCGCCGAGAATCATGAAGGTGGCCGTGCCGTGCGAGAAGCATTCGGACAGGTTGGGGCAGGCGGCTTCCTCGCACACACTGTGTAGCCGGCTCTCGCGCAGGATGCGTTTGACCTGGTTGACCTGCTGCGTATTGCCCAGCCGGGTGCGTATCCAGGCCGGTTTGGGCGGGGGCGCGGCGGTTTTCTCAACCTTGATCGGGATGCGCTTCAGCTTGTCGGCATTGCGCTGGTGGGTATCGGGATTATGGCGCGAGGGCGCCTTGAGATCGGTGCTGTCGGTCATTGGGCTACCTTGACGGTGGTCGCAAGCGAAGTGGGAAGTGAGGTGGATACGTCAGACTCGAGCGCCTCCGTGGAGTAACCCAGGGTCTCCATGATGGCCAGGGCCAGGGCGGGCGCCAGTTCGACGGCCTGTGTGTTGACACCCAGCCGAGCCAGGCTGGTCACCGTGAGCCCGGGATAACCACAGGGATTGATGCGGTCAAAAAAGGTCAGGTCGGGATTCACGTTCAGGCTGACGCCATGGTAGGAACAGCCCCGGGAGACGCGCAACCCCACCGAGGCGATCTTGGCGTCGTTGACATAGACGCCGGGTGCGTCCGGCCGGGCCTCCGCGGACAGTCCGTACTGACTCAGCAGCGTGATAACGGCCTGTTCCAGGCCATGCACCAGGCGCTTGATGCCGATATTCAGGCGTTGCAGGTCGATCAGGGTGTAGGCGATGAGTTGGCCGGGACCATGCCAGGTGATTTGGCCGCCACGGTCGGTCTGGATCAGGGGCGTAGCCGAGGATTCGAGCAGGTGACGGGGGTCGCCGTTCAGTCCCAGGGTATAGACGGGAGGATGCTCCAGCAACCAGAACTCATCTGGCGTTGAGGCATCGCGGCTCGCGGTGAGCCGGCGCATGGCCTCCCAACAAGGGGTGAACTCCTGGCGCCCCAGGTAGCGCAGACGGAGTCCGCTCAAGGCGATGTTTCCAGAAACAGTTTTGCCAGCCCCAGGAAGATGAAGAAGCCCATGCCGTCCGTCATCGCCGTCAGCAGTACGCTGGTGCCGATGGCGGGGTCCAGCCCCATGCGGTGACGGATGAGCGGAATGCCCAGGCCGGTGATGGCGGCCACCAGCAGGTTGAGCAGGGTGGCGGCGGCCATGACCATGCCCAGAGCCACGTTGCCGTAGAGCAGATAGGCCACCCCGCCGAGGACGGAACCCCAGACCACGCCGTTGAGCAGGCCGATCACGATTTCCTTGACGATCAACCGGCGCATATTGTTGGCGCTGATGAGCCCGAGCGCGAGTGAACGCACGATCAGGATGCTGGTCTGGTTGCCGGTATTGCCGCCGATGCCCGCCACGATGGGCATCAGGGAAGCCAGGGCGACGATTTTCACGATGGTATCCTCGAACAGCCCGATGACCCGGGTGCTCGCGAAGGCCGTGACCAGATTGATGGCCAGCCACATCCAGCGATTGCTGGTGCTTTTCCAGACGCTGGAAAAAAGGTCCTCGTCCTCCAGCAGACCCGCTTCGGTCAGCCGCTCCTCGTCCGATTTACGTCGGATCAGGTCGACGATGGCGTCAATGCCGAGGCGGCCCTGCAGACGATGCTGCTCATCCACCACGGGGGCCGAAACCAGGTCATAGCGTTCGAAGGCCCGCGCGGCCTCCTCGGCATCGTCGTCCAGTCGGAAGGATACGATATCCACGGCCATGACCGAGGCGACCGACTGTTCGGCATTGTTGGTGACCAGCCGTTTCAGCGATAACACGCCCTTGAGTACGTTGTGTTCGTCGACGACGAACAGCTTGTCGGTGTGTTCGGGCAATTCGCCGCGTTGACGCAGGTAACGGAGAACGACGCCCAGGGTGGTATCGGCCCGGATGGTGACCATGCCGAAATCCATGATGGCGGCCACGCTGTCTTCCCCATAGGCCAGAACCGACTGGAGCCGCTCCCGGTTCTGATCGTTGAGCGTCCGCAGCAGTTCCTGCATGACGTCTTCGGGCAGGTCTGGAGCCAGGTCGGCGATTTCGTCGGTATCGAGCTGCTCGGTGGCCGAGAGCAGCTCGCTTTTGTCCATCGATGAAATCAGGGTTTCCCTGACCGCATCCGATACGTCGAGCAGAACCTGTCCATCCAGATCGGATTCGACCAGGTTCCAGACCATGAGCCGCTGGTCGACCGGCAGGGCTTCCAGAATGTAGGCGATATCGGCGGAGTGCAGGCCATCCAGTTTCTGCTTGAGCGCGACCTGATGTTGTTTATGCATCAAGGTTTCCACCAGGTCATGGTGGGGCATGACCTGCTGCTGGACGATCGCTTCCTCAAGCCGTTGCTTGTTCAGCAGTTCGACGACTTCGCTGAGGTGTTTCCGGAGATATTCCTCGGGAGTATTGATGGGGTCTACCCGTGCCATTGTGGTTATCCTAGGCAAGTTCCATGGTCATGGCATCGGGTGGTGGTCGGTGTTACAGCGACATGAGGACGTCGGGGCAGGCAGTCAGATCCTGATAGATCGCATCCAGTTGTCGTTTGCTGGTGGCGGTGAAGGTGATGGTGACGGCATCGTATTTCCCACCCTGGCTTTTCCGACAATGTATGGCATCCACCGTGACGCCCGGGACATGCCGCTGGACGATGGCGTACACGGTTAACGGAAAGCTATCCGACGAGTGACCGAACGCCTTGAGCGGAAATTCGCAGGGGAATTCGAGCAGGGTTTCGCCGTCTTGTTCGGTCATGGATATTGGCAGGACGGGTGTGATGGAAAGGGGTGGGGCGGCGTATGGCGCGAAACCGCCCGTTTCATCATCCAGCCGCGGCAGCCCGCAGCGCTTGCTTGTAATCCTGATAGGCGGTTTGCAGTGTTTTCCAGAACGGTCCGGGCACTCCACCCTTGATCGGCTCGCCGTCCAGTTCGATCACCGCCAGAATTTCCCGGGTCGAACTGGTCATCCAGATTTCGTCGGCGCCTCTCAGTTCAACCAGGCTGATGTGGCGTTCCTCGGTGGGTATGCCTTGTTCCCGGGCCAGTTCGAGGACCAGATCACGCGTGATTCCCGGGAGGATGGTGTCGCCTTTGGGGGGGGTGATGATAACGCCATCCTTGACGATCAGGATATTGCTGGCGGCGCCTTCCAGGACGCAGCCGTCGCGCACCAGAATGGCTTCCGACGCGCCCTTTTCGACGGCCTCCTGACGCAACAAGACATTGGCCAGCAAGGTGATGGCCTTGATATCGCACCGATCCCAGCGAATGTCGGTCACCGTGATGGCTTTGATGCCGGCCAAGGGTATCGGCGCGATGGGCGCGCACATGACGAACACCGTCGGGGCAATGCCGGCGGGAATGGCGTGGTCGCGCTTGGGCGCCACTCCGCGGGTAATTTGCAGGTAGATTTGCTGGTCTTCGGCGCCGACGATCAGGCGGTCGAAAATGACGCTCCAGGCGGCGTCGGACAGTGGATCGGACATTCCGATGCCTGCCAGACTCTGCTCCAGTCGACGGAGATGTTCTTCGAGGCGGAAGGCCTTGCCGCCGTAGACGGGTATGACTTCATAGACGCCGTCGCCAAACAGAAAGCCGCGGTCCAGAACCGGGACCTTCGCTTCGCCCAGGGGCAGGTACTCGCCGTTGAGATAAACCAGTGGATCGGAAACAGTCATCGAATCATTACTCCCTCATTTCTTGATCAGCATCGCGATTTCGTCGAACAGGCGTTTGAACAGGCCGCCGCGCTCCACGGCTTCGAGAGCAATCAGGTCCTGTCTCGCGATGATGTCGTCATTTTGCGCAACCTTGACCTCACCCAGTTTGTCGCCAGCCTTGATCGGGGCCTCGCTGCTGTTGCCGACCTCCATGCTCGCCTTGAGCAGGTCGTACTGGCCACGGGGATAGGTCACATAAAAATCCTTCTTCAAACCGGCGGGCACCAGCGATTCAGCGCCCTTCCAGACCTTGGCGTCGGTCAGTTTGACATTGGCTTTGTAGAGTGCGCGGGTCTCATAGTAGCGGAAGCCATAGCCGAGCAGCTCGGCATTATTGGCGGCTCGGGCCCGGTCGCTCTCCGCACCCATGACCACGGAAATCAGCCGCATGTCGCCCCGCAGCGCGGAAGCCACCAGACAGTAGCCCGCGCCCTTCGTATGGCCGGTCTTGACGCCGTCGACCGTCGGATCGTTCCAGAGCAGCCGGTTTCGGTTGGGCTGTTTGATGTTGTTATAAGTGAATTCCTTGATGGCGTGCCAGCGGTAATAGTCGGGAAATTCGGCGATGAGCGCACGCGAGAGAATCGCCATATCCCGAGCACTGGCATAATGATTCGGGTTGGGCAGCCCCATGCTATTGACGTAATGGGTGTTGTTCATCCCCAACCGCGCGGCGGTCTGGTTCATCAGCTCGGCAAAGGCGCTTTCCTCGCCGGCGATCTTCTCCGCCAGGGCAATGCTGGCGTCGTTGCCGGACTGGATAATCATGCCTTTCAACAGGTTTTCAATCGCGACGGTACTGTCGGGTTCCGCGAACATACGCGAACCTTCGGCCTTGGCGGCTTTCAGGCTGATTGGCGCCATGTCGTCGACATGGAGCCGACCGCTAGCCAGCTCACCGAAGGTGATGTAGGCCGTCATGATTTTGGTCAGGCTGGCGGGTTCCAGGCGATCGTCGGCATTCTGCTCCGCCAGCACCCTGCCACTGTGCGCGTCCATCAGGATGTAGGCCTTGGCCGCGACGGCTGGGGGGGGTGGTATGGCTGTTGCGTTGTCCGCGGCCAGCGTGGCCAGGGAAGACAGTGCCAGAAAGAGGAAAAGGTAAACTTGGGTCATCACGATACTTGGCTCCTTGGGGGAGTCTGAATTTGACATGGATTGTAGCACGGGGGTCTTGGCCCGAAATTCCCGCCTTTAGCGGGAGGTTCAGGTTTCACCGGTCATGGTGTAATGTAGGCTCGGTTTTGTGGGTTGGTCGGGACAGAAATTTCAAAGGGTTTCATGGGGTTTACGGATTCATTTGACGTCATTGTCGTGGGGGGCGGTCATGCCGGGACGGAGGCTGCGCTGGCATCCGCGCGCCTGGGGCGCCGAACCTTGCTGTTGACGCAAAATATCGAAACGCTCGGGCAGATGAGCTGCAATCCCGCCATTGGCGGGATTGGCAAGGGACATCTGGTCAAGGAAATCGATGCCTTGGGCGGTGCGATGGCCAGGGCGGCGGATCAGGCCGGCATTCATTTTCGCGTGCTGAACGCGAGCAAGGGGCCGGCGGTCAGGGCGACGCGGGCCCAGGCGGATCGTGCTCTCTATAAGAAGGCGGTCAGAGAGGTATTGGAGAATCAGCCAAATCTGACGCTGTTTCAGCAAGCCGTGGCCGATCTCATCGTCGAGAAACACTGTGTCGCCGGAGTGGTCACCCAAATCGGCTTGCGCTTCGCCGCTCGCAGCGTGGTACTCACCGTCGGTACTTTTCTGGCCGGACGCATTCATGTCGGCCTGGATAATTACGAGGGTGGTCGCATGGGCGATCCGCCCGCCAACGAGCTTTCGGCGCGCCTGCGTGACATGGATTTCCGGGTGGGGCGGCTGAAGACCGGAACGCCCCCCCGGCTGGACGGTCGTTCGCTGGACTGGTCCGTCATGCTGGAGCAGCCCGGTGACGAGCCCGTGCCGGTTTTCTCGTTCCTCGGGCGGCGGGAGGACCATCCGCCCCAGATTTCGTGCTACATCACGCGAACGAATAATCGAACCCATGACATCATACGGGGCGGTCTGGATCGTTCGCCGATGTATGCCGGGGTCATCGAGGGGGTGGGGCCGCGCTATTGTCCTTCCATCGAAGACAAGGTCGTGCGCTTTGCGGACAAGGATTCGCACCAGATTTTCGTCGAACCCGAAGGGCTGAATACCCGCGAGATTTACCCCAACGGATTTTCGACCAGTTTGCCGTTTGATGTGCAGCAGCGGGCGATGCGTTCGATACGAGGGTTCGAGCAGGCGCATATCACGCGGCCAGGCTACGCCATCGAATACGATTACTTCGATCCCCGTGATTTGCATGCCAGCCTGGAGACCAAACCCTTGCCCGGCCTCTATTTTGCCGGCCAGATCAATGGTACGACGGGTTACGAGGAGGCGGCGGCTCAAGGGTTGATCGCGGGTCTCAATGCCGCGCTCCGGGTTCTTGATCGCGAACCCTGGACACCGAGCCGGGGCGAGGCCTACATTGGGGTCATGATCGACGATCTGATTACGCGGGGTACGGTGGAGCCTTACCGGATGTTCACCAGTCGCGCCGAGTATCGGTTGCTGCTGCGCGAGGACAACGCCGACAGTCGCCTGACGCCGGTGGGCCACGAGTTGGGATTGGTCAGCGACAAGCGCTGGCGGGCTTTCGAGGCCAAGCAAGCGTCGGTGGCGAAGCTTCAAGCCAGATTGGGGCGGCACTGGGTGCGACCCAATTCGGCGGGCGCCCGCCTCATCGAGCCGGTCCTGGGCGGCCCCATTACACGGGAGGTCAGCCTGCTGGATCTCGTTCGACGACCCGAACTCGGCGTTAATCAGGTGCTGGGGTTGTGTCCCGAGTCCCCGGAGAATTTCGATGAGACGGTGTTGGAGCAGGTCGAGATACAGGCCAAGTATCAGGGTTACATCGACCGACAGCAGGTCGAGATCGAGCGGTTGCAACGCTATGATCATTGGCGGCTACCGGAAGGCATGGACTACGCGCGCGTCACCGGTCTCTCCAACGAGGTTCGCGAGAAATTGAGAGCGCAGCGACCGGAAACGGTGGGGCAGGCCTCACGGATTCCAGGCATCACCCCGGCGGCCGTTTCGCTGCTATTGGTGCATATCAAGAAGAAAAGCGCGTGAGCCTGTCTGCCGAATTGGCCGAGCGGCTGGACAACGGTACGCGGGCCATGGGTCAGTTACTGAAGCCGGAACAAAGCACCGCCCTGCTTGCGTTTCTGGATCTCATGGGGAAGTGGGGTGAGACCTACAATCTCACGGCCGTGCGTGATCCGGTCGCTGCCCTGGACCTTCATCTGCTCGATAGTCTGACGGTGAGCCCTTATCTGTTCGGCGACTCGATCCTGGATGTCGGAACGGGAGGCGGGCTGCCGGGAATTCCGCTGGCGATCGTGAATCCCCAGCGACGATTCGTGCTGCTGGACAGCAGCGCCAAGAAAATGCGCTTTGTACGTCAGGCGGCGATCACCCTGGGCTTGCGTAACGTGGAAACCGTGGCGGCCCGGGTTGAGGCGTATCGGCCGCCGGCGGGGTTCGACGTGGTACTGACCCGGGCCTTCGCCAGCTTGGCCATCATTCGGGAATTGACGGGGCGGCTATTGAATCCGGGTGGTCGTATCCTGGCGTTGAAGGGGCGGTTACCGCGGGAAGAAATCGAGGAGCTGGATGCCGGTGACTTCAAGGTTTACCGGCTGGCGATTCCGGGGCTGGCGGCCGAACGGCATCTTTTGGAAATGAGTGGTTAGGGTTTATGGGAAAAGTCATTGCCGTGGCAAACCAGAAAGGCGGGGTAGGCAAGACGACCACCAGCGTCAATCTCTCTGCCGCCCTGGTGTCGATGGGTTATCGGGTGTTGCTGGTGGATCTGGATGCCCAGGGCAATGCCACCATGGGGTGCGGGGTCGACAAACATCAATTGGAGCAATCCGCCTATGAAGTCCTGGCGGGCAAGGCCTTTATCGGCGATGTGATCGTCAGTGTTGACGCCGAGGGGCTGGACTTGCTGCCAGGCAATTCGGATCTCACGGCGCTCCAGGTTGAATTGATGGAACGTATCGGCCGTGAGCGAGTGCTCTCGGGCGCTCTGGAGAAAGTTCGGGATGAGTACCATTTTGTGCTGATCGATTGTCCGCCCGCCTTGAATGTCCTCACCCTGAATGCCCTGGTCTGCGCTGACAGCGTACTGATACCCATGCAGTGTGAATACTATGCGCTCGAAGGGCTTTCCGATCTGATGGATACGCTGCGGAACGTTCAGGAGATGGTAAATCCCGATTTGCATATCGAAGGGCTTGTGCGCACCATGCACGATGGGCGGAGCCGGCTGACGGCCGAGGTTTCGGCTCAGTTGCAGGAGCATTTCGGCGAACTCGTGCTCGATACGATCGTGCCCAGGAACGTAAGGCTCGCCGAGGCTCCGAGTCATGGCCAATCCATCGTCAAATACGACAGAGCCTCCAAAGGCGGGCAGGCCTATCTGGCCCTCGCCGAGGAAATGATCCGGCGAAATCAGCAATAATCAGACCTTACGGAAGCGAATACATCATGTCGGTGGCAAAGAAACGTGGCCTGGGGCGCGGACTGGATGCATTACTCGGCGGCGCCAGGCTGGAGCCGTCGGCAACCGAGCGGATGAGAGTGGTGCCGGTTGAATGGCTGTCGCCCAGTCCCTTCCAGCCACGCAAGGATATCGATCCCGCGGGCTTGCGGGAGTTGGCGGATTCCATCAGCGCGCAGGGCATAGTGCAGCCCGTGGTCGCCCGCGAAGCCGCCGAGGAGGGGCGGTTTGAAATCATTGCCGGCGAACGGCGCTGGCGTGCGGCCCAAATGGCGGGCCTTAGCGAGATACCGATCATCGTGCGCAAGGTTTCAGATCAGTCGGCCCTGGCAATCGCGCTGATCGAGAACATACAGCGAGAGGATCTGAACGCCATGGAGGAGGCGGAAGCCCTCAAGCGCCTTCTGGAGGAGTACCGCATGACCCATCAGCAATTGGCCGATGCCGTGGGCAAATCCCGCGCGGCGGTTACCAATCTGCTGAGGCTGAATGATCTGTCCGGCGAAGTGAAGTTACTGCTGGGTTCGGGGCAGATCGAAATGGGGCATGCGCGGGCCTTGTTGGGGCTGGATCCGCTTCGGCAGGGTGAAGTGGCCCGCCGCATCGTCGAGCGGCAGATGACTGTCCGGGCAGCGGAGGCGCTGGTGCAAACGCTCAAGGCGAACCCTGCCCCGCCCCCCGAGTCCAGCGCCACAGGCGCCAAGGATCCGGACATACGCCGGCTGGAGGATGATATTTCCTCACGCATCGGGGCGCCTGTCGTGATACGCCAAGGTCGAAAAGGCGCCGGTCAGATCATCATCCGCTACAGTAGCCTGGATGAACTCGATGGCGTGCTGGGGCACTTGCGAAAAGACTTTGAGCGTTGATCTTGAAGGGCCGCGCTGTTAATATGCGGTTTGAATACTGCCGCGGATGGTGATCCCGAGTTTCTTTCCTGTCGTCCGCTGGGTGCTGCTGTCGCAAGCTGCCGCTCTTTTGTGTGCAGGCTTGATCGTCTGGTCAGTGAGCGGGTTCGACAATGCGGTTTCGGCGTGGTTGGGCGGCCTTATTGCCTGGCTGCCCAATGTGTTTTTCTCGATCCGATTCGGTATCCGAAAGGATCGTCGCACGGCCAGGGAAGTGGTGCGAGCCTTTTATTTCGGTGAGGCAGTGAAGCTGTTTCTGACGGCTGGGCTGTTCATCTTGGCCTTTCAATGGCAGGGTTTGAAGCCCCTGCCCTTGTTTGGCGGTTTCATATTGACGTTGATGGTGTCCTGGTTCGCGCTTTTGGCGCGATAATCCTTACAGAGTTTTAACTAAAGAACATGGCAAGCGAAGCGCAAGCGGCTGGTGGAGCCACCGGTTACATCGTTCATCATTTGACCCCATTGTCGGTAGGCGAGGGTTTCTGGACGCTGCATATCGATACATTGTTCTTTTCCGCGGTTCTGGGTGGTCTGTTCCTGTTCTTCTTCAAGCGGGCCGCCGACAGGGCGACGCCCGGCATGCCCGGTCCTTTCCAGAATTTCGCCGAAATGCTGGTTGAATTCGTGGATACGCAGGTCAAGGATGCCTTTCATGGCAAAAGTGCGCTGATTGCGCCCTTGTCCCTCAGTATCTTTGTCTGGATCTGGCTGATGAACTTCATGGATCTGATTCCGGTGGATCTGCTGCCGCTGATCGGTTCGGCTATCGGTCTCGAATATTTGAGGGTGGTTCCCAGTACCGACCTTAACGCGACCTTTGGGATGTCGATATCGGTATTTTTCCTGATCCTTTTCTACAGTATCAAGGTAAAGGGCGGTGTCGGATTCGCAAAGGAGATGCTGTTGAGCCCGTTTGGTAAGTGGATGATTCCCTTCAATTTGTTATTGAAGCTGGTGGAGGAGATTGCCCGCCCGGTATCTCTGGCCTTGCGTCTCTTCGGTAACATGTATGCGGGCGAGCTGATCTTTATCCTGATTGCCCTGTTGCCCTGGTTCATTCAGCCCTTGCTAAGCTTTCCCTGGGCGGTATTTCATATCCTGATCATCACGCTACAAGCTTTCATATTCATGGTTCTCACCATCGTCTATTTGAGTCTCGCGCACGAAGATCACTGACCGACTTCTTTTTAATCACTGCTTGTCCTCTGGAGGAACAATGGAAATTGCATCGATTGCCAACGTACAAGGTCTGACCGCCATCGCAGTCGGCATCATTTTGGGTATGGGCGCGTTGGGAACCGCCATCGGCTTCGGCATCTTGGGTGGGAAGTTCCTTGAGGGCGCGGCTCGTCAGCCCGAACTGGTGCCCCTGCTTCAGGTCAAGATGTTCATCGTGGCCGGTCTGCTGGACGCGGTGACCATGATTGGCGTCGGTCTGGCCCTGTTCTTCACCTTTGCCAACCCCTTCCTGTCCGCGCTCAAGGGTTGATCTGCAATTCAATGATTTTGGAGCGGCGAACTGACATAAAGAGGAGAGCGCTGTGAGTATCAACGCAACACTGATCGGTCAGATGATCACGTTTGCGCTTCTGGTGTGGTTCACCATGAAGTATGTGTGGCCTCCCTTGATGCAGGCCCTGGAAGAGCGGAAGAAGAAAATCGCCGAGGGGCTCGCGGCTGCGGAAAAGGGCCAGCATGAAATGGAGTTGGCGGCAAAGCGGGCGACCGGCTTGTTGCGTGAGGCCAAGGATCAGGCGTCGGATATCGTGGGTCGGGCCCAGAAGAGGGCTGGGGACGTGGTTGAAGAATCCAAGCAAAACGCCAGGCAGGAGGGTGAGCGCATCGTGCTGGCGGCCAGGGCCGAGATCGATAGGGAAGTCCAAAAGGCCAAGGAAGGGTTGCGGCGGCAGGTCGCGGAGCTGGCCATGAGTGCGGCTGAGCAGATTCTCCGGCAGGAGGTTGACCGCAACCGGCATCAGGCCATTATTGACAATCTCGACAAGGCGTTGAGCGAAAAATAATGAGTGAATCAAACACTCTGGCCCGTCCCTATGCCGTTGCCGCCTTCAGGCGCGCCAAGGAAACGGCATCCGCCGACGCATGGGCCTCTCAATTGGCATTCCTCACGGCCATCATGGCTGACGATCAGATCAGGCGCGCTGCCAACAATCCGCGAGTCAGGCGTGAGGCTTTTACGCAGTCTTTTCTGGGGCTCTGTGTGGGCCATCTTGATCAGGAAGGTGAAAACTTCGTCCGATTGCTGATTCAAAATCATCGATTGAATCTGGTGGGTGAGATTGCCGAACTCTTTAATCAATTCAGGGCGGATGATGAAGGTTACATCGATGTCGACGTGGCATCCGCATTCGAGTTGACAGAAGATGATCTGGCCAAGTTATCCGCGAGCCTGGATGGCGTACTGGGCCGCAAGGCGCGCCTCACGGGCAAGGTTGATGGGAACCTGATTGGTGGGGTTTACATTCGTGCAGGGGATCGAGTGATTGATGCCTCCATCCGCGGCCAGATCGAGCGACTGGCGAAAAGTCTCTGGAATTAATGCGAGAAAAGAATTATGCAGCTGAATCCATCAGAAATCAGTGAACTCATAAAATCCAGGATCGAAAACTTCGATCTCGGCGTAGAGTCGCGTAGCGAGGGAACGATCGTCAGTTTGACCGATGGTATCGTGCGGGTTCATGGCCTGTCCGATGTCATGCAGGGGGAAATGGTGGAATTTCCGGGGAATACCTATGGTATGGCCCTTAACCTGGAAAGAGACTCGGTGGGCGCCGTCGTTTTGGGCGCTTACGAGCATCTCGCCGAGGGGGATTCGGTTCGCTGCACCGGGCGCATCCTTGAGGTGCCGGTGGGTGAAGGTCTCCTGGGCCGTGTGGTGGATGCCTTGGGTAGGGCCATCGATGGCAAGGGGCCTATCTCGGAAACCGGGCGCTCTCCCATCGAAAAGATTGCTCCAGGCGTTATCGCCCGGCAGTCGGTGAGTCAGCCCCTGCAGACGGGATTGAAATCCATCGACGCCATGATTCCGGTTGGCCGCGGTCAGCGTGAGTTGATCATCGGCGATCGGCAGACAGGCAAGACCGCGATTGCCATCGATACCATCATCAACCAGAAGGGTACTGGCGTTAAGTGCATCTATGTGGCGATTGGGCAGAAGCAGTCCTCGATTGCCAACGTGGTGCGCAAGCTTGAGGAGCATGGCGCTCTGGCTCACACCATCATTGTGGCCGCATCTGCGTCCGAATCGGCGGCGCTTCAGTTCATTGCGCCCTATTCAGGATGCGCAATGGGTGAATATTTCCGCGACAAGGGCGAGGATGCCCTGATCATCTATGATGACCTGACCAAGCAGGCCTGGGCCTACCGTCAGATTTCACTGTTGCTGCGGCGTCCGCCGGGTCGAGAGGCCTATCCGGGTGATGTCTTCTATCTGCATTCCCGGTTGCTGGAGAGAGCTTCCCGCATCAATGCCGACGAGGTGGAAAAGCTTACCGGAGGTCAGGTCAAGGGTCGGACCGGTTCGTTGACGGCGTTGCCCATCATCGAAACTCAGGCCGGCGACGTATCCGCCTTCGTCCCTACCAACGTGATTTCCATCACCGACGGTCAGATCTACCTTGAAACCAGTCTGTTCAATGCGGGTGTGCGTCCGGCGGTGAATGCGGGTCTGTCGGTATCCCGTGTCGGTGGCGCCGCGCAGACTAAAATCATCAAAAAGCTGGGGGGTGGCATTCGTCTGGATCTGGCGCAGTTCCGTGAATTGGCGGCCTTTGCACAATTCGCATCCGACCTGGATGAGGCAACCCGTAAACAGATCGAGCGCGGCCAGCGCGTGACCGAGATCATGAAGCAAGGCCAATACTCGCCTCTGAGCGTGGCGCAAATGGCGGTATCGCTGTACGCGGCCAACGAGGGCTTCCTGGACGATATCGCGGTGGCCAAGGTCCGTGATTTCGAGGATGGTCTGCAGGCCTATATGAAGGCCGAGCACGCGGCCCTGCTGGACAAGATCAATTCGACGGGCGATTACAATGATGACATTCAGAAGGCCCTGCTCGAGGCGGTGACTCAGTTCAAAGCTTCTCATACCTGGTAAGGCAACGACATGGCCGTTGGAAAAGAAATCCGACTGAAGATCACGAGTATCAAGAATACTCAAAAGATCACCCGCGCCATGGAGATGGTGGCCGCAAGCAAGATGCGGAAGACGCAGGATCGCATGCAGGCCACGCGGCCTTACTCGCGCCGCATTGCCCAGATCATCAAACATCTGGCCGGCGCGAACCCTGAATACCGTCATCCCTACACGATCGTCCGGCCGGTTAACCGGGTCGGCATCATTGTGGTGACTTCCGATCGCGGGCTCTGCGGTGGCTTGAACGCCAACCTGTTCAGGCTCGCGCTGCGGCGGATGCGTGAGTGGTCGGATGCGGGCAAGGGTGTTGCGTTGGGCATCATTGGCCAGAAGGGCGCCAGTTTCTTCAATTCCGTTGGCGTGGATGTGTCGGCCCAGGTGTCCCGTTTGGGGGACAGGCCGCATCTGGAAGACATCATCGGGGTGATCAAGGTCATGCTCGATGATTATTCCGAGGGGAAAATCGATGAGGTTCACCTCCTGTTCAATGAGTTCGTGAACACCATGACCCAGAAGCCCAAGTTGATCAAGCTGTTGCCGATCAGTCCCGAAGAAATCGTCGAGGAGAAAAAGGGTCTTTGGGATTACATCTATGAGCCGGATGCCAAGGAAGTGCTGGATCAATTGTTGATTCGTTTTGTCGAGTCTCTCGTCTTTCAGGGATTGGTTGAGAACAATGCCTGTGAGCAGGCCGCCCGTATGGTGGCGATGAAAAGCGCTTCCGATAACGCCGGCAAGCTGATCAAGGAATTGCAGTTGATCTACAACAAGGCCAGACAGGCCGCCATTACGCAGGAAATCGCCGAAATCGTCGGCGGTGCGGCGGCGGTGTAAACCAGGCTTTGAAGAAACACGCAGTAAGAATTTTAAGAGGACAATCATGAGTTCGGGCAAAATCGTACAGATCATTGGCGCCGTGGTGGACGTAGAGTTCCCCCGCGAATCCCTGCCGAAGGTATATGACGCCTTGCGTGTCGAGGAAGCTAATCTAGTCCTCGAAGTCCAGCAGCAACTGGGCGATGGCGTGGTCAGGACCATTGCCATGGGCAGTACCGACGGTGTGAGACGCGGACTGGCGGTCCAAAGTACCGGGGCGGCGATCTCAGTACCCGTGGGCAAACAGACCCTGGGACGCATCATGAACGTTCTGGGTGAACCGATTGATGAAAAAGGCCCGATAGGTGAAGAAGCCCGCTGGGGCATCCATCGCAAGGCGCCCTCATTCGAGGACCAAGCGGCAGCCAACGAGTTGCTGGAAACCGGAATCAAGGTGATCGATCTGGTCTGCCCCTTTGCCAAGGGCGGCAAGGTGGGGTTATTCGGGGGCGCCGGCGTGGGCAAGACCGTCAACATGATGGAATTGATCCGCAACATCGCCATCGAGCATAGCGGTTACTCCGTATTCGCGGGTGTGGGCGAACGTACCCGCGAAGGCAACGACTTCTACCATGAAATGAGCGAAGGCGGGGTTCTGGACAAGGTGTCCCTGGTCTATGGCCAGATGAACGAGCCACCGGGTAACCGCCTCCGCGTCGCTTTGACCGGGTTGACGATGGCCGAATACTTCCGCGACGAAGGTCGTGATGTACTGCTATTCATCGACAATATTTACCGCTACACCCTCGCGGGAACCGAAGTATCGGCGCTGCTGGGTCGTATGCCTTCCGCCGTGGGTTATCAGCCCAATCTGGCCGAGGAAATGGGCGTGCTTCAGGAGCGCATCACCTCAACCAAGGTAGGCTCGATCACATCCATTCAGGCTGTCTATGTCCCCGCGGACGACCTGACCGACCCGTCACCCGCCACAACCTTTGCTCACCTGGATGCGACGGTCGTACTTTCCCGCCAGATCGCCGAGTTGGGTATCTACCCGGCCGTGGATCCGCTGGATTCCACCAGCCGACAGCTCGATCCTCTGGTGGTAGGCCTTGAGCACTACACGGTAGCGCGGAAGGTGCAGAGTACCCTGCAGCGTTACAAGGAACTGCGTGACATCATCGCGATTCTGGGCATGGACGAATTGTCCGAAGAGGACAAGCTGACTGTATCCAGGGCCCGGAAAATTCAGCGGTTCCTGTCACAGCCGTTCTTCGTTGCGGAAGTGTTCACGGGGTCGCCGGGCAAGTATGTCTCGCTGAAGGACACGATTGCCGGCTTCAAGGGCATCGTGGAGGGGGAATTCGATGATATTCCCGAGCAGGCTTTCTACATGGTCGGCAGCGTCGATGAGGCCGTCGAAAAGGCCAAGAAACTTGCCGCCTGAGCCCTAACCATCGGGAGAAATCGCAATCATGGCGATGACCATTCACGTCGATATCGTAAGTGCAGAAGCGGAAATTTACTCCGGAACCGCGGAACTGGTCGTCGCGCCAGCGGAAATGGGGGAAGTGGGCATCGCCGCAAGACATGCCCCTTTTCTCACCAGGTTGAAACCCGGGGAAGTCAGGGTAAAAGTCAGCAACACCGAAACTCACCCGTTTTATATTTCCGGCGGAATGCTGGAAGTGCAACCGCATGTCATAACGATATTGGCCGATACGGCGGTCAGGGCCAAGGATATTGACGAAGCGGCGGCTCTGGATGCCAAGCGTAAGGCAGAGGAAATGTTGACGGATAAAACGGGCAAGATCGACTACGCCGTGGCGCAGGCGCAACTCGCCGAAGCGGTAATGCAATTACGCACATTGGAAAAGTATCGTTCGGGCCGCGTCTGATCTATCCGACCGGATACAAGCCCGGCATGACTGGCAGCCCATGGGGTATGTCAGCCGTGTCGGGCTTTTTGTCATCCAGGCGTTTCGTACCTGGACAGCCTGAAACACGCACGGGCAATCAGGGTATGGCGCAAATAATGCTGTGTTATTCCTTAGAGGCATGGCGGGTCAGATAGTATTCCAGCCTATCATCCATCGCGGCGGGTCATGACAAGCCGGCCGCTCTTCAGAGGTCATCATGAGTCTTGAAATCATCATACTCGCGGCAGGGCAAGGGACGCGGATGAAGTCGGACCTGCCCAAGGTCTTGCATTCAATAGGTCATCTGCCATTGCTGGAGCATGTGCACCGCTTGGGCAAAACCCTGTTGCCCGAGAAAATCTCGATCATTTATGGACATGGCGGCGATCAGGTTTTATCACGCCTGGCGCATCTCGATGCAACATGGGTCGAGCAGAAGGAGAGGCTGGGTACTGGCCACGCCGTCATGCAACTCGCGGATGACATCGGTGAACATTCCACGGTCCTGATTCTCTATGGCGATGTTCCCCTGCTGAAACATGAAACCGTCAAGGAACTGCTCGCAACCACCCGCGACGGGAGTCTGGGCTTGCTGACGGTACAACTGGACGACCCGCATGGCTATGGCCGAATTATCCGCGATGGCGCCGGCAAGGTGTTGAGCATCGTCGAGGAGAAGGATGCGACAACCGAGGAGCGAGCCATCAAGGAGGGAAACACCGGGATCCTGGCCGTGAACGGGGGTCAACTCCAGGATTGGCTGCTGCGTCTCACCAACGACAATGCCCAGGGTGAATATTACCTGACCGATGTCATCGGTCTCGCCGTCAATGACGGTATCAGCGTAAAAACTGTTCATGCCGGCAGTGTCGATGAAGTTCTGGGTGTCAACAATCGTCAGCAACTGGCTCATCTGGAACGGGTTTATCAGTTGGCATGGGCGGATAAACTGATGCTTCTGGGGGTGACCCTGCGCGATCCGGCTCGCTTCGATGTTCGTGGGGAAATCGAAAGCCTTGGACAGGATGTGGAAATTGACGTCAATGTCGTGTTGGAGGGTCGAATTCGTCTGGGGGATCGGGTCAGAATCGGTCCCAACACCGTGATCCGTGACAGCGAGATCGGGGACGATGTCCAAATAATGGCCAATACCGTGGTGGATAACGCGATTGTAGGTTCCGGATGCCGGATTGGACCTTTTGCGCGGTTACGACCGGAAACGGAATTGGGTGAGGACGTGCATGTCGGCAATTTTGTGGAAATCAAGAAATCCATGGTCGCCAATCGGTCCAAGATCAATCACCTGAGTTATGTGGGTGATGCGGTGGTCGGTCGCGACGTCAACATCGGCGCCGGCGCCATCACCTGCAATTACGACGGAGCCAACAAATTCCAGACCATCATCGAGGATGGAGCCTTTATCGGCTCCGACACTCAATTGGTCGCCCCTGTCCGGATAGGCAGGAATGCAACCATTGGCGCGGGTTCGACCGTGACCCGTGACGCCCCGGAGGATGCATTGACCATTAGCCGTGCCAAGCAAGTCACACGCGAAGGATGGCAACGGCCAACCAAGAAGCTGGGAGGTTGAATCATGTGCGGAATCGTGGGTGCCGTATCGCACCGAAATATTACCCCCATCCTGCTGGAGGGGTTACGGCGGTTGGAATATCGCGGTTATGACTCCGCTGGAGTCGCCGTACTGGACGACGCGGGTGAATTGGTCCGGGTGCGGCGCCCCGGCAAGATTCGTGAACTGGAGGCGGCGCTGCAGGAAACCCCGGCCAAAGGGCGCATGGGTATCGCCCATACCCGATGGGCAACGCATGGCGTGCCTTCCGAACGCAACGCGCATCCCCATCTTTGCCGGGAAGCGGTGGCGGTGGTGCATAACGGGATCATCGAGAATTATGAGGAACTGCGTATCGCATTGGAAGCTAAGGGTTATGAGTTCGAGTCGGAGACCGATACGGAAACCATAGTCCATCTGATTCATGATTTTCTGGAGATGGGCGAAACCCTGCTGGAAGCGGTGCGGCATACCTGCGACAAGTTACAAGGCGCCTACGCCATTGGGGTGATTTCGACGGGTAATCCGGGGCAATTGATTGCGGCCCGTCATGGCAGTCCCCTGGTGATTGGACTGGGCGAAGGGGAGAACTTCATCGCTTCGGACATCTTCGCGCTGGTAGGGGAAACACAGCGCTTCATCTTCATGGATGATGGCGACATTGCCGAACTGACCACGGATGCGATGACTCTGCTGGATCAGGATGATAGGGAAGTGGATCGTCCGGTGCATGAAACCGGACTGTCCGCCGATGCCGTGGAGCGCGGTGAGTACCGTCACTACATGCAGAAGGAGATTCACGAACAGCCGGTGGCCATCGACAAGACTCTGGAGGGTCGTATCCGCGCCGGACGGGTACTGGATGCGGCCTTTGGTCACCTGGCGGAAAAAGCCTTTGACGAGATCAAGGCGGTGCAGATCGTCGCCTGTGGCACGAGCTATCATGCCGGGATGGTGGCGCGCTACTGGCTGGAGGATATCGCCGGCTTGCCCTGTAACGTGGAGGTAGCCAGCGAATTTCGCTATCGGCGGCCTGTCGTGTTGCCCGGTTGCCTGTTCGTCACCATCTCGCAATCCGGTGAGACAGCCGACACCTTGGCCGCCCTCAAGGAAGCCAAAAAAATGGGCTATATCCATACCCTGGCCATCTGTAATGTACCGGAAAGCTCGATCGTGAGGGGGTCGGATTCAAGCCTGATGACCCGCGCGGGACCTGAAGTCGGCGTGGCTTCGACCAAAGCCTTCACCACCCAGTTGGTGGCCCTGTTGCTGCTGGTCGTCGCCTTGGCGCGCCGTCATGGCCTCACGCCCGAGCGCGAGGCCGCCATCGTCGCGCAACTGGGGACCCTGCCCGATCAAATCAGGGCGGCCTTGCGGTTGGAGCCCGAAATACGGCGCTGGGCGGAGCTGTTTGGCGACAAGGCGGATACGCTCTACCTGGGACGCGGACCGCAATACCCAGTGGCCATGGAGGGGGCGCTCAAATTGAAGGAAATCTCCTATATCCATGCGGAGGCCTACCCATCGGGTGAGCTCAAGCACGGTCCGCTCGCCCTGATCGATGAAAATATGCCCGTGATCGCCGTCGCACCCAATGACGAGTTGCTGGAAAAGCTCAAGTCGAATCTACAGGAAGTACATGCCCGCGGCGGCGAATTGTTCGTATTCGCCGATGACGAGGCATCGTTGGAGTCGATACCGGGGGTGAAATTGCTGCGGGTCGCGGCAACCGATGAGATCGTGGCGCCCATCGTGTTCACCATCCCCCTGCAGATGCTTGCTTACCATGTCGCCTTGATCAAAGGCACGGATGTCGATCAGCCGCGCAATCTGGCCAAATCGGTGACGGTGGAATAAGGCATTGAATCGTGGTCTGGCCGTCAAGGTCGCGCCGGAGGATCGGGAACAGTACGAAACAGGAGGACGCACAATGCAACTGGGAATGATGGGACTGGGCAGGATGGGCGGCAACATGGTGCGGCGTCTGATGCGTGCGGGCCATGACTGCGTGGTATTCGACCTCGACCCCGAAGCCGTCCAGAGACTGGCGAGCGAAGGCGCGACCGGCGCTGATTCTTTGGAAGCGTTTGTCCGTGCCCTCCAGCCACCGCGCGCCATCTGGATCATGGTGCCGGCAGCCGTCGTGGACGCGATGCTGGAACGGATCAAGCCGCTGCTGAACCCGGGCGACAGCGTGATCGATGGCGGCAATTCCTACTACATCGACGATATCCGGCGCGCCCGCGAACTGGCGGAGGCTGGCCTGCATTACGTGGATGTCGGTACCAGCGGCGGTGTCCATGGACTGGAACGCGGTTATTGCCTGATGATAGGTGGCGCCCATGAAGCGGTACAGCGGCTGGACCCGGTGTTCAGGACGCTGGCGCCTGGCGTGGGGGGAATTCCGCCCTCGCCGGGCCGGGAAGGCAAGCGTGGCACGGCCGAGAACGGCTATCTTCATTGTGGACCCGCGGGCGCCGGACATTTCGTCAAGATGGTCCACAACGGTATCGAATATGCACTGATGGCGGCCTACGCCGAGGGATTCAACATCCTCAAACATGCCAATGTCGGTGATTTCTCCCGGGCGGCGGATGCGGAAACCACGCCGCTGCGCCACCCCGAGCATTTCCAGTATCACCTCGATCTTGCCGATATCGCTGAGCTGTGGCGGCGCGGCAGCGTTGTGACCTCCTGGCTGCTCGATTTGACCGCCAAGGCCCTGGCCGCCAGCCCCGAGCTTGGCGAATTTTCGGGCCGAGTCTCGGATTCCGGCGAGGGCCGCTGGACCATCAACGCCGCCATCGACCAAGGAACGCCCGCACCCGTGCTCAGCGCGGCGGTATTTCAGCGCTTCGCCTCGCGCGGCGAGGACGAGTTCGCGTGCAAG
>Ga0194120_10003601_pt1 | contig 25066 bp, 25 predicted proteins | sample TA2MahCa65mmetaG_FD_148642 | JGI IMG/M metagenome (GOLD analysis project Ga0194120, IMG submission 148642) | Freshwater microbial communities from Lake Tanganyika, Tanzania - TA2015019 Mahale Deep Cast 65m | ecosystem: Environmental > Aquatic > Freshwater > Lake | place: Tanzania: Lake... | reverse complement strand
AATTGGGGACGGCTTTAATTTTTTAAGCCACCCTAAAAGTTCTTAGTAACTTGCAACAACTACTGCTGGCTTACCCCAATTAAAGTGATAATTCGCACCAGCTCTTAAGATATCCCATTGAAGCGTGCGGAATAGTTACTTTGCGATCCAACAAAAGATCCACCAGAATTTGGGTAAGCGTAGTTTGTTACGGATGCAGAAGTATTTCCTAGATCATAGTAAAGATATTCGCCCTTAACGCTCCAATTTTCTTTGAATTGCCATTCAAATCCACCTCCCGCTGTCCAGCCAACTAGAGTATTTGCATAGCTAGATGAACCACCTTGCCAGGCGCTGGACCAGCCAGCAAAATTTTGTAAGCTAATATTGACCCCGCCATAGGCAAGGCCGCCAGTGCCGTAAAGAAGGATTGTTGGGGTTAATATTATTCCATCGCACCCACGCACCGTTCCAATATAGCTCAACGAATTCGTTGCGCTTTGGCTGATTAATGCCTCATTGCTTCCATTACTTGTCACAGGGACAAGTGTTGTTGCAAAGGCGCGACTTCCTGTTGTTCCACCTGGCGCGACACCTTGAATATCTGCCTCCAGGCCTGCCAGGAGCTTGAGTTTTGAAAGATTGTTAAATTGAAAATTATAACCAATCTGCCCGCCTCCAATAAAGGCGGCTGTGCCAGAAGCAGGTACTTTACCTGATAACCATGCAGCAGAGCTGGTATAAAAAGTCGTGTCTTGCTCCGGTAGCGTTGTCGTGTTGTTGAGAGAATTACTATTCGCCCAGATACCGCCAGCGTTAAGACCAACATATAATCCTTGCCAATCCGTAGTTGGGGCTGGCGGAGGAGATTTTTTTGTTGGTAGATCAGCTGCTATTGCTGATCCTGTAATTGCTAAAAGAGATACAGTTGTGGGAGACAGCTTTTTCATTTTGTCCACCTGTGTTTTAGAGTTTTACTTTATTCATTCAGTCTTTTTCAGTGAGCGATACGATGCCCTTGACATCAAAGTGACGATTTACCCCAGCATGAATGACATTGCCGTTGAATGAAGCTGTGCTCCATGAAGAGTTTTGAACTGCACCGCTGTAATCAATAGGCGCATATGGCGACCATGGGACTGAAGTATAATTGTCTTTGAAACTCACACTTCCCAAGTCATAGTAAAGATAATCACCTTTTACGCTCCATTCCGGCGTCAGCATCCATTCTAATCCGCCACCCGCCGTCCATCCAGTCAGCGTTCCTTCATATGTTGCACCAAAGAACTTTGGGGCATAAGTATTTGCAACAGAGTTGTTAGCGACATATGTGTATGAATTTATAGCTGTAACGCCACCATATGCTAGTCCACCAGTGCCAAAAATAAGCACTTCTGGCGTGATCAAATATCCAAAACGTCCACGACCAGTACCAATATAATTAAGTGTAGCGCTATGCTGATTATAGCTCGTGTAACCAGTAGTATTATTTTTGTTAACACCCGTGCCAAATTCAGTTTTGTTATTTGTATTACCAGCAGTACCGTCAAGGTCTGCTTCAAAACCTACAAGGAGATTTCCAAAAATATTCCAATTTGCGCCAAGCTGAACGCCACCAATAAATCCACTCAAATTATTGATATATTTTGAGGGTAACCTATTAAGTGTTGCGTTCGCTACAGATGTGCTTCGATCGAGCACATTAAATGTGCTACTACTATTACCAGGCAGTTGCGTATCCTGAACTGTCATAACAGGGCTAGACCAGGCACCCCCAGCATTCAAGCCAACATAAACATCATTCCATGCAGGCTTTTTCTTTTCTTTTGGATCCCTATCCCAAGAGGCGACAAAATCAGATCCTGGTAATTTAGCAATCGGTTTGCCGTCACCAAATGCGTTCACGTTTGCTTCAAGATAAAAGAAGTTTGACGGTTTGGCTGAAAGCCCGTCGGTTGTGGTCGTTTGTCCAGTGATTGTCCCGCCTGGCCATTGGACAGGCGGTAGTTGTTGGTTTGTTGGTGGTGCAAAGCTGGAAGTGAAGGAACCGGGCCAAAAACGTGCATATGAGGCGCTGATATTCACAAATTCGTTCAGCTTTTGCCGAATACGAAAATCCCATTCCGTTCCCATGAACGTGCCACGATTACCCAGCGGAGCCCACAAATTCGCTCGATCCCAAGCACTAGATGCACTCGCAAGCCAGTAGGAGCTGAATGCGGTGTCAATTCTCGTATCCTTAACCGGCTCGAACTCAATTCTGACCTTAGGATCTTTGACGTTGTTCCAGCCAATGTAATCGTTACGGGAGAAGGGCTGATTAAATCCGTAGAACGTATCGACATTGCTGTTTGTGCTTGACCATGGGCTACTATTACCAGAGCCATAAATATAGACAGCACTGATACGAGGCTTCCAGGAATGCTCCGCAAAGGTATAGCCCACATCAATACCGTAAGCTAACGCATCATGCTGCTTAGTCTGAGCATATCCACCAAATGGGCTTGAAATATTGTTGGCGCCCCAGATGTATGGATAGGTTTGTGATATCGCGCCAATCGTTCCGAATTGCTTCATAACGTCGATATCCCAATCGAAGTTATTGTAGTTTCCGTAAACACGAAGACCAGGCGCTTGGGTATCCCGCTTAACTTTTAAGGCGCTCGACGAATTAAGTGGATCGCCATATTGTTTTCGTCCAATGAAATAAGGCTGAACCGTAAGATAGGGAGAAATATTTCTAACGCTTAAAAAGCTGCCATAGATCCAGTTATTCCACTCAGGCTGATCCCATGCATAGGGATAGCGAATAACGGGCCGTAAAAGGAAACTGTCCAAATCTACGTCATTCTTCCACTCGCCAAGACGCACTCTGAAGCCCTCAAAGTTATTTGTCGTATTACGAAATTCATTTCTTGCGATAAGGCGACGTGAGCCAATTTCAAAGGCCATACGACCAGCGCGAATACTAATTGCACGCCCTTGGCCTTTAGAGTCTTTACCCAAGGCATCTTTTAAATAAAGCTCACCAAAACCCTGGATCAATTCTGTTTCATTGATATCCTGTCCAGCAAGTGGATAGATGCTATTAAAGGCGCGAGAATCTTGGAATTCTACAACAAAGCGTAAAGGATCAAATATATCTTTAATCCCAACGTAACCACCTGTGCGTACCAGCCAAGGCGTGTAAGGCAATACTTGCCGTAAAGTAGTTGGCCCTCCAATTCCACTTGTATTTGGACGTGGAGCAAGTGAATTCTCGCGATATTCGTAACGCGTGCGCGAGTTGAGACCGACATTTAACCAGTCAATATCTTTGTATTCGCTATATGTCTTTGCAAGATTTCTTACGTATGGTGGGATATCTGGCTCTGGCTCCAATCGGTAACCACGCGTTTTAATATAAAAGCCCTCGTTATCACTCTTGTTATCAGTTGTTGCGTTGACAGCCGGTCCTCTTGCACCTGTTCCGTCAAAGTCAGGACGGAAATTACTTTTCTTACTTTTATTTTTTTTATCTTGCGTTGCAACCGTACCGCCTACTTTTGCTTCTGATGACTTCTGTCCAGATGATGTATCTTTTTTCTCACTAGCATCAGATTTCTTTTCTTCTTTTCCAACTGAAGGATCTTTGGGGAAAAAATAATCTGATCCAGCTCGAGCGGCAGAAGTGCTCAAAATTGCTACCGCTCCGAATGCGGCAACTGAGAGCGCCAATGTGCTGACTCGATGTTTTATGGCTTAATCCCCTCTTTAATTCAGCTCGGTCTTCGTGGACCGGATAAATCTCGTAGGGTGAAGAAAACATCTGAGCGCGCGTCAGTCAATTAAATATACTTGATAGATAGACTAATTAGATTAGATAGGTCGCTAGTGTTGCTCAGGCGCTACAGTTTTTAGGCAACGGCGCGTCGAGATTGTGTCAAAATTGAAGCAGCGATCTAAATCGCAGTATTTTCAAGCTAAAATTCATGGTTACTAAAGCGTAAGGATGAATTCTAAGAATCATCTGAACCTGACTGATTCCAGGATAAATCTAGAAATTTTCAAATAACTTTGGACCGAGATATTTCTGCAATCTAAGAAAATATCAAAAAAAATCGATTACAAAATCAATTCGTCAAATCGTATATATGCCCTCAGCTATCTCTTTCTCCTAGACGGCAAAATTCCTCAAGATCACATGCATCCAAAACGCTAGATAAGGCCTCCCTGGAGCGAGTCATTATAATCCGTACCGAGCAATTTGTTTCGCTCTTATAATCTAAGCACTTTTTATAGTGTTTTTTGCTTGCACATGGGATCGAAGAAAGCTTACCATCAATTGCTCGGATAATTTCTCCAACAAGAATATCGCTAGGCTTTTTTGCAAGCGCATACCCACCTTTGCATCCTCAAGAAACAAATATAAACCCATGATTTTTTGATTCTAAAAAAATATTAACTAGAAATTTTTCCGGAATATTTTGAAAAAATGCGATTTCAGAGATCTTTATTGGCGATTGATCCCGCTGCTCAGCACGATAAGCCATAGCTTTCAAACCATATTTAGCTGCATTTGTGAGCATATTGGCCCTTAATGCCGATGAATTTTTGGATTTATCTCATTCTAAAAAACAAAAATGACTTAGGTGTAATAATTTTTCTACACTTTCAAGAGAAACGTCCTATGATAAATATTTTCGATTATTCCCTTACTACAAAGACCAAGATCAAATACCATCTGCAATATTATCAAAGCCAGGCACATCTGCTGGAAAGATACGCGCTTTTGTCAGGGATAAAGGAATTTTTTCTCCTAGTGAAGCTGCTTGCTCGACAGGCGAGTCAATTTCAAGCGTTTGATCATAGCCTTCAATAGCAATGGTAGCTCGCATCCCAGCTGGCGTTCTTCTGAGACTCTCTACCCGACCTTCAATCTCACCATTCCCCTTTGAGGCTACAGCGATATCTGCAGGCCTGAAGAACACTTTTGCTGGCCCGCTCCGCAAACCATGCGTATCAATATGTAACTCTCTACCTGCAAAATTAACATGGCCATCAGCGACCGTGACAGGTAAAGCTACAGCCTCCCCGACAAATGAAATCACGAAGGGTGAGGCTGGACGATCGTAAAGTTCTTCAGGAGTGCCGATCTGCTCAATACGTCCTTCATTTAATACGACAACACGATCAGCGAGCTCCATTGCTTCATCTTGATCATGCGTAACAAAAATGGTTGTTAGTCCAGTTTGTTGGTGAACTTCTCTCAGCCAACGGCGTAGGTCTTTTCTCACCCGCGCATCCAATGCGCCAAAGGGTTCATCCAGCAAAAGAACACGCGGTTCAATTGCTAAAGCACGCGCTAGAGCGACGCGTTGCCGCTGACCGCCTGATAATTGCGCCGGAAAACGCACGCCAAGTCCTTCTAATTGAACAAAGCGCAATAATTCTTCAACGCGCGCAATAATCTCTGCTTTTGAGGGACGAAGTCGACGAGGACGTACTTTCAATCCATAAGCAATATTGTCAGCGACTGTCATATGCTTGAAGAGCGCATAGTTTTGAAAAACCATGCCAACTTTTCGATCTTGAACAGGCAGATATGTCGCGTCTTCTCCATCGAACAACACACGGCCGCGATCAGGCGCATTTAACCCTGCAATAACCCTTAAAAGTGTCGTTTTTCCTGAGCCCGATGGACCAAGAAGGGCAACAAGCTCACCTGGTTTAATATCAAGAGAAACATCTCTTAAAGCGGCAAAGGCGCCAAAATCCTGCGCGACACCCTCAATTTTGATCGAAAAACCGTGTTTTTTCATGTTAGTGTCTTCTTGAGCGACCGGAGAGCGCGTCTGCATATTTCCATTCAAGGAATGTCTTGAGGCCGAGAGTGACAAGCGCAAGGCTTGCAAGAAGAACCGCCATGGCGAAGGCGGCAACGCTATTATACTCATTGTATAGAATCTCTACTTGCAGCGGAATTGTATTAGTCAGACCTCTGATATGGCCTGAAACAACAGATACGGCGCCAAATTCGCCCATTGCGCGCGCATTACAAAGCAACACGCCATAAAGCAGTCCCCATTTGATATTGGGGATGGTGACTGTCCAAAATGTTCGCAGACCCGACGCACCCAGCGTTAAGGCTGCCTCTTCTTCAACCGTTCCTTGTTCTTGCATGAGCGGAATTAGCTCACGCGCGACAAAGGGGAAGGTAACAAATATGGTAGCGAGAACAATTCCCGGGACGGCAAATATGATTTGAGTGCCATGAGCAGAAAACCATTTTCCAAATAATCCCTGAGCGCCAAAGACCAAGACATAAACAAGGCCAGAAACAACAGGAGATACAGAAAAAGGAAGATCAATCAGTGTAATAAGTAAGCTCTTGCCTGGGAAAGAAAACTTCGCAATCGCCCAGGCTGCTGAGAGACCAAAGATAAGATTAGCTGGCACGCTGATTGCTGCAACAATCAGCGTTAAACGAATAGCTGCAAGCGCATCAGCCTCATGAAATGTGTCAAGAAAAGCTGAAAAACCTTTGGCGCTTGCCTCAACAAAGACAACAGCCAAAGGCGCAAATAAAAAAAGTAAGAGAAATAATATGGCGATAAGGATTAATAACGCCCGAGCAAACGCGGTATCCTCAGTTGCTCCGCGCAACCGCGGGCTTTGTTTTTTTTGTGTTGAAGCGATCAAAATATCAGACATGGCCAAATCGCTTTCGGCTCCAGGCCTGAATTAAATTAATAACAAGCAAAGCAACGAAGGAAATCGCCAGCATAATTGAGGCTATCGCTGTAGCTCCAGCAAAATCATATTGCTCAAGTTTAACAACAATCAGCAAGGGCGCAATTTCAGATATATAAGCAATATTGCCTGCAATAAAGATAACTGAGCCATATTCTCCGATTGCTCGAGCGAAGGCGAGCGCGAAACCTGTCAAAAGGGCGGGAACCAAAGGAGGCAATAAAACAAAAAGAAGGGTCTGCAATCGCCAGGCACCCAATGTCGCCGAAGCTTCTTCGAGCTCAATTTCTAATTCAGCGATGATCGGCTGAACTGTACGTACAACAAACGGCAAGCCGATAAATATTAGTGCAACCAAAATACCTAGACGGGTAAAGGCGATCTTTACCCCGATTTCAGCTAAGTAAACGCCAAACCAACCATTTGGCGCATAAAGCGCCGCCAAAGAAATACCCGCGACTGCTGTTGGCAAGGCGAAGGGTAGATCAACAAAGGCGTCAAATAAACGTCGTCCGGGGAATTCATATCTTGTAAGCACCCAAGCGACGATTAACCCGAATATTAAATCTATAAATGCAGCAGCCAACGAAAGAGAAAATGTTGTACGAAGAGCTGCTGCAACACGGGGCTCTGAAGCTACAGCATAAAGACCGCTAAAGCCAAGTTCAGAAGATCGCCATAAGAGCGTTGCAAGTGGAAATAAAACAATCAAGCTGAGATAAAAAAGCGTATAGCCAAAAGTGATCCCAAAACCAGGGATGACGCTTGGCACACGAAAGCGCCAAGCTTTATGTCGATGTACCATTAAATAAGTCACTGAGCAAAATTCTGCTTTTGGATCTCATCAAAGATCCCACCATCAGCAAAATGTTTCTTTTGCGCCGCAGCCCATCCACCAAAGGATTTATCTACGGTAATGAGTTCGATTTTAGGAAACTTATTCAAGTCTTCCTTATCAGCGAATTTTGGCAAAGATGGACGATAGTGATTTTTTGCAATTAATGCCTGAGCGACGGGAGAATAGAGGAAGTCTATGTATGCTTTAGCAACATCCTTATTGCCCTTTTCATTGGCATTTCCTTCTACAACAGCAACTGGAGGCTCTGCGAGGATAGACTGCGATGGAGCGACAATCTCGAATTTATCTGCGCCAAACTCTTTTAAAGCAAGAAAAGCCTCATTTTCCCAAGCAATTAAAACATCGCCCAAACCGCGTTGCGCAAACGTAATGGTCGAGCCTCGCGCACCTGTGTCTAATACAGGGGTGTTTTTATAAATTGCGGTAACGAAATCTTTGACTTTGGCTTCATCGTCTTTGAATTTATTTAGGCCATATCCCCAGGCAGCGAGATAATTCCAACGGGCACCGCCAGAAGTTTTTGGGTTTGGGGTGATGACGGCGACACCAGGTTTAGCAAGATCATCCCAATCCTTAATCTCCTTAGGATTTCCCTTGCGCACGAGAAAAATAATTGTCGAAGTATACGGAGAGGAATTATTTGGATGCAGCTTTTGCCAGTCTGCTGGTATTTTACCTGTTTTTGTTGCGATTGCATCAATATCAGCGGCAAGGGCTAACGTAACAACATCTGCATTTAGTCCCTCGATTACTGCGCGCGCCTGAGCGCCAGAACCCCCATGTGAAGCCTGGACTTCTAGGTCTTGACCTGTTTTTTTCTTCCACTCAGCAATAAAGGCGGGATTAATCGCTTTGTAGAGTTCACGAGTTGGGTCGTAGGAGACGTTTAATAACGCTTGGCCGGCTTGGGCTATTGTAGCGACGAAAATTAAAGCAATGGCGCTAACAGCTACGCTGAATTTAAAAAATTTATTGGCCTGAAATCTCATACCTATTCCTAAAGCTCCGCAGGAGTTGCCAAGACAATGTCTATATATAAAATAGACTAATAACACAAGATTACCCCTTTAGAACAAAAGACGGCTTGCTCAGCACCGCGCCCCTAAATCTAATCCATTGTTTTTTAATGCATTACTTAAATGCGGACCGATCCAACAGCCCCCCAAACACAAAAAAGCTTTTTGAAATTCACGCTTATGAGGAACTATTCCCCAATAAGCGTTATTTTTAAAAAAACAATTTCCTCAAGCCATCAAGCCCTAAGCGCCTTTGGCTAATTACTAAAAACTAAAACACATAATCATGCTGGTAAGTATGAGCATCATCAACTTTAAAAAATACCTGAGGCCTTAAAAAAATAAAAGTCCCGCAGAAACATCGCAATATTTTTATAAATTGAATCAAAACATTTGCTTATTCATAAATAAATTTCTCTTTGTTGACTGATCTTAATCTTCATTTAGGTCAATCTAACTTCTAAAAGAGTATAATAATACTAGGTTATAGATGAGTTTGAAAAAGAAAGTAGAAATTTGAAGCTAAAAACTCTAAAGTGACTGAAATTTTCCAACAAAAGACACGATCAGCTCAACTAAACAATTGATATTAAAATATAATAAACACCTAACAGAGACATGACGATAAAGAAATGACATATACAATTGCGGCCCTATATTTATTCACACCCATAGCGGATCCTGCTAATTTAAAATTAAAGTTTTTGCAGGAACTGTTGCCCCATCAATTATGCGGCACGCTTCTAATTGCCCCCGAAGGAATTAATGGGACATTAGCTGGGTCGAAACAGGCCATTAAAGAACTCTTGATGTGCCTAAATAACAAAACAGGATTATCGCAAAAAGACGTAAAATTCTCCTACTCTGAAGAAAAGCCTTTCAATAGATTTAAAATTCGCCTGAAACGAGAGATTGTCACCTTTAAACAACCTCATGCAAATCCCAACCTAAGGGTCGGAACCTATGTTGAAGCTGATCAATGGAATAGATTGATAGAAGACCCAGAAGTAACTGTACTGGACACACGTAATAAATATGAAACCCTAATTGGTACATTCGAGAGGGCACTTGATCCAAAAATAGATAGTTTTACAGAATTTTCCGACTACGTACGTGAAAATCTCGATCCCAAAAAACATAAAAAAATTGCAATGTTTTGTACTGGAGGAATCCGTTGCGAAAAAGCTTCATCCTTTATGCTTGCTGAAGGATTTGAATCTGTATTTCATCTGAAAGGTGGAATTCTAAAATACCTTGAAGAAATTCCTAAAGAGCAAAGTCGATGGCAAGGAGATTGCTATGTCTTTGATCGACGCATGGCTGTTGGGCACGGCCTAACCACGGGTCACTATAGCATGTGCTATTGTTGCGGGTATCCATTATCTGACAAGGATAAAACACATAATCTCTATGAAGAAGGCGTTTCTTGCGCACATTGCTATGAAAAAACAAGCTTTGAGAATAAGTCAAACTACCGAATGCGGCATAAACAACTAACGATTGCGCAAAAATGAATATATATTTCTTAACTACTGAAATTATTTCTCTGGTTCAAACTTAAGTAGCTAAGGGAAATACGCAACAGGTAGTGCAATGATAAGTCAACATCTCATCACAAAATAACTGATCTAAATTGATATATATTAAAGTATATGATCACACGAATATAATGAAGGATATTTATAATGAAATATATGATTGTCCTTGGAGGGGCCCTACTCCTTGCACTCATAGGATATTATGCTGGATATAAGAGATTTCTAAGCCCCGCGACAACCTATATTCTTTATACGACAAATAATAGCGTGGGAAATAAGCGTATTCACCTAGCTACATTTGATACAGATTATGGCGATGCCAATAAAGCTGATTGCTGGCAGACAGCTAAACTATTTCAGTATGAAGTAGGTAATGAAGCTCGTTTTTGGTGTGAAAAAGGAAGATAAATTTAGACATAAATGAAAAAGCCGATAACTATTGAAAAAAAATATAATAATTATTCGCATATCAAATAAACTTGTTAAAATTTTTGAGTTAGACAGAATTAGGTAATAGACTCATTTTTAAGGTCATAAAATTAACGGATTTACCCGAGCAATGCATTCTTTAACCTATTGAAATATTATCAAATTTCTATAATAGCTAATTTGATCATTCCTCTAAATATATGAAGCCATTCGTGGATAAACGTCTCATGCAGCCATCTCGCAGACTACAAAGCGTTCAGACTCCCGTCATTCCACTAATAGCCGAACTTATTAGAGAGAATCCTGAAACAATTTCATTTGGTCAAGGCGTCGTTGGCTATCTACCACCAGAGACCGTGACACCGGAACTCAATCGATTCTTTCTCAATCCGGAAAACAATAAATACCAATCATTATCTGGAATAGATTCATTAAAAGAATTAATTATAGAAAAACTAAAAGTAGAAAACAACATTATAATAAATAAGGAAAATAGAAATAGTTTGATGATTACTGCAGGAGGCAACCAAGCCTTCTTGAATGTAGTTCTTGCAATCCTTGATCCAGATGATGAAGTAATTTTGCCAACCCCTTATTACTTTAATCATGAAATGGCGATTGTAATGGCTAATGCTAAGCCAGTTTTGGTATCTACAGACAACAACTACCAATTAGATATCGATCTTATAAAAAAAGCCATCACGCCAAAAACTCGAGCAATCGTTACTGTATCGCCAAATAATCCCTCCGGCGTGGTCTATTCTGAAAGCTTACTCAAAGAAATAAATCAACTTTGTGATAAATACGGAATCTATCATATTAATGACGAAGCATATGAATATTTTATTTTCGATAATAATAAGCATTTTTCACCTGGCTCCTGTCATAGTGCAGCCGAGCACACAATTTCTTTATATTCCATGTCAAAATCTTATGGCTTTGCAAGCTGGCGTATCGGATGGATGACCTATCCTAATAGTCTCGAGCCAACGCTGAAAAAAATCCAAGATACCGTGATCATTTGCCCGCCTGTTATCAGTCAGTATGCTGCGCTAGGTGCCTTGAAAGCTGGCCCTAAATTTATTTCCAACAAATTAGCTGTTCTAAATAATATACGCAGTTTAATAAGATCGCGCTTGACGGAACTTGAAGAAGAAAATCTAGCAAATATATCTCCCTCATCCGGGGCTTTATATTATCTAATTCGACCAAAATCGGATTTATCCTCTATAGAATACGCTTCAGACCTAATTCGTAAGCATAAAATAGCTACCATTCCTGGTGAGGCTTTTGGCCTGAAACAAGAGTGTCAGCTCAGGCTTTCTTTTGGCGCATTAGATACACAAAACGCCTCGGAGGGCATTGATCGATTAATCAGTGGCATTAAAGAAATATATCTTAGCCAAAGCAAAAATGGCTAAAATAACAATTTACTCACCTCTACTTAAATACAGCCAGATAGGGTAGGATGACTAAACCAAAGAATAAAAAGATTTATTCACTTTTTTTGAGGATTTTATGATTAATTTTTGGGTTAGATCACCCCTCTATCTCCGTATCATCGGAGCAGTTGTAATTGGTCTTGTTTTTGGCATCTTATTAGGCAAAGACGCCGCCCTTCTTTCCATACCTGCCAAGCTTATATTACGTCTACTGGGAACAATCGCGCCTCCACTCATCCTGCTAGCCATCGTTCAAGCTCTTGTTCATGCGCAGCTTAGAGAGGGCCAAGCGGCTCGTCTTGCTAAAGCTTTAATCCTTAATACAATTGTTGCTATATCTATTGGACTATTCGTAGCAAATTTCATAAAGCCTGGCTCTTGGTCACATTTTGCAAGAAGCTCTCAGGAACAAGCCACATCAATTTATCAAGGGCCGGTAACTCAGTTTCTAGATAATATTCCGAAAAGTATTTTAGGTCCCTTCACCGACGATGGTAAGGTGATTGGCGTTATTATTATCGCACTAGCTTTCGGCGTGGCCTTTCGTCGTTTCAAAGACTATCCAATTTCAACAATACAAGACCTCCTACACGTAGGACTATCGTCCTTAACAATAATTCTCAACTGGATTGTTAATTTTGTTCCCTTGGCAGTTTTTGGAATTGTTGCAAGCACGATTGGCGTAAAAGGATTTGATGACTTTATCGCGCTAGGCTGGTTTGTTTTTGCTGTAATTTTTGCATTATTATTACAGGCAGTTTATTATCTTACCCTCATTCGCCTTAAGTCCTGGGTATCTCCCCTAAAAATATTATCCGGGGCAAAAGACGCACTTTTTATGGCATTTTCGACGAGTAGCTCGACAGCAACAATGCCAATAACCTATGCCTGCTTGCGAAATAATATTAAGCTTCGAGAAGAATCTGCTAGTTTAGGAGCTTTAGTTGGATCAAATTTTAATAATGACGGCACAGCGCTTTATGAAGCTATGTCCGCGTTGTTTATTGCGCAGCTATTAAATTTAAACTTGACTCTACCTCAACAGCTAATGGTGGCGATCACTTCTATTGCCGCCTCTGTTGGCGCAGCAGGAATTCCTGAAGCCGGACTCGTAACAATGACCATGGTTTTTAACGCCGTTGGTCTACCAACTGAATATATCGCGATCCTACTTACAGTAGATTGGCTATTAGATCGCTGTAGGACGACGATTAATGTTATGGGAGATATAACAGTTAGCTGTCTACTTGATGGAAAAACCGCAGAATAAACATCAAGGTCTAATTTTACTACTGTAGTGCGTATTTATTCTTTTACAGAGAGGGACATTTCCTACTCAGCTTTATTAAAATGGATCAGGGAATCAAGATCTTGATTTAAAAAATCTCAATTGGATGGCTTTTCCAAAGTAGTAACAACATCCGCCATTAATCGCCGCATACTATGCATTTGATCAATCAGATGCAGAATGATGCTTAACCCTGCATTATTGACGCCCATATTATTCTGTAAATCAAGGATCAAATGCGCTCTTGCAACATCGATTTCAGAAAATATGAGATCATTTTCAACGCGATCTGGAGCAAGCAGATCGTCGTCCAACCATTGATCTAATGTTGAATTATCAATTCGTATCAGGAGAAGAAAATCTTGCCGTTTAATCATAGGCGCATATCCTTACGTGGATCATACGGCGCTTGAGGCTGCCAGGTTTCAAGAAATGCTTCGAGAGCAGGCTCATCACCTTTTGGCGTCATGACTTGGAGCTTAACAAATGCATCCCCTTCAGCGCCTGGGATCTGAACGCCTCTACCTTTTAAGCGAAGAATACTGCCAGTAGTCGAACGCTTGGGTATCTTTAACAATACAGAACCCGTAGGCGTCAGCGCTTTAATTTCAGCACCAAGAATTGCTTCCTTCAGAGTAATTGGTAAATCAATAAAAATATCTTTTCCTTGACGCAAAAAAAGCGGGTGAACAGAAATTGAAATTTCAACCAGGGCATCGCCTGCAGGTCCATCATTGTGTGAAGGCGCGCCCTTCCCTTTCAATCTTAACGTTTGCCCTTCCTCAATACCTGGAGGGATCGTCACTTCTAATGTTCCGCCGTGAGGCAAGGTAATGTGTTTTTTTGCCCCTATGACCGCATCCAGGAATTGAACCTCTAGACGATAATTCAGATTATGCCCTTGTTTGGAGCCTGCCTGGCGGGCATGCTTTCTTATCAGCTCCTCAAAGAGATCGCTTCTGTCTGAAAAATCACTATAAGCGGACTGACCTTGATAGGGGTTACTATTACTTTCCGATGCATAATCACGATAATATTTACGTTGCTGCCGCTCATTTCCTGCAGCATCTATTTCGCCTGCATCAAATTTTTGTCGTTTTTCAGGATCTGAAAGCAAATCATTAGCAGCAGAAATCTCTTTAAAATTTTCTTCTGCATGCTTATCGCCTGGATTAAGGTCTGGATGAAATTTTTTAGCAAGCTTAAGGTACGCTTTTTTAATTTCCGCTGGAGTGGCTGACGGCAATAAACCAAGGATCTGATAAGGATCTTTCATACCCACTCCATTTGGAGACAAAACAATTGCGATAGCTAGGATAAGATTTTTGCCGCCTCAATGAGGTCAGCTTGTACATAAAACTTGTATTAAAAAAAGCGCTACTGCGGCATTGGCCAAGGATTTTCTGGTTTCTTTTCAATAAAATAAGCATTTTTTGGATCATAGAACCCGCTCTGAAGCGGAGGGACATCCTTGGGGAGTGGATGACATTTAAATCTTACTATATCACGACCTAGAGTATCCCTGCTTTCTCTAGCTGTGATTTCTGCATATTTTCGGTAAGTTAAGCAATGTTGTTGGGCTTGTTCGTCCCCAATGGCTCTACCACCCTCAGCGCCGCCTTGTGACAAAGAGCAAGAGGCGAGAGTAAAAATAGAAAAGAGACACGGAACAAAACAGAGATAGGACTTCATCTTCATAATGACTGCTTCTTTGACATCTACATACAGCCTTGGCAAGCGCTAGAAAAGAACCGCAAGCACAACGTAACCCTTACCACAAAATATTTAAGAAAATCATAAACTTATATTACATGTCATCTTATCTTTGACACCTCTTCTATAGAGCCTCATCATTCCTTTTGAACTTTTATTTTTAAAAAGAGAACTAAATTGGTATAATTAAGAAATTTCTGTCTGTTATCTCGCTTCATTTCTGTATTAAATAAGAAGATTTACGTTGAGATAAATTGACTGAAATTAAGTAAAGCCTCGAATAATATCACTGCTGGTAAATAATATTTCAATTATTACTCAGTTAAATTATTATGTTCCAATTATCAAATATTTTACTCGCATTAATTATAAAGATATCCTTCTACTAAATTCATCATTTAATATACCAATGCCTTTAAACTAAGAGCAATAACTGAATGAAAGAACTAACTCAAAAACCGATTATCCTGACTGGGAAAATATCAAAGCTAGGATCAAGCAATCGTCTAAGCGCAATACAAAAAACACAAAGACCCGGTCCTTGGAAAATAACACACCTTGGAATAGAGGATGATGAGCAGGCAAATAAGAAGCATCATGGGGGCCTTGAAAAAGCTATTCATCATTATCCCTATGATCATTACAAATACTGGCAAAATACTATAGGGGATCATGCATTACTAAATCAGCCAGGCGCTTTTGGTGAGAATATCTCTACAATTGGCTGGACCGAAGAAACAATTTGTATTGGCGATATTATAGCCTTAGGACCTACATACCTACAAGTCAGTCAAGGACGCCAGCCCTGTCTTAATTTAAATCTGCGGTTTAATATTACAGAAATGTCATCTTTCGTTCAGTCATCCGGACTAACGGGCTGGTATTATCGAATTATCGAACCTGGCATCGTAAATACTGAGGACAGGATGCAGATTTTAGAACGACGCCATGCTGATTGGCCGCTTTCACGTCTAAACAGGCTCCTCTATCACGATAAGCTTAATCGAGAAGCATTGGAGGAAATGAGTGAATTAAAGGAATTAGCTGAAAACTGGCGTCATTTAGCCCGCCAACGCCTTAAAAAAGGCAAGGTAGAGGGCTGGAAACGCAGACTGTTTGGTCAAAGAAAAAGAGAGCGTTCCAATTTTACAAAATAAAAATTGAATTTGATTTATACCAAGCTAACTTAAATTTCGTAATTAAACTCGAGTTATTTATTACTTTAAGAGTACAGCAAAAAGCTCTTCCTTATATATTTCATACTTGATCGAGATATGTCAGGAAGTCAAAATTATCGACAATTTATAATTTCGAAATCAGAAGAATTTGCTTTTTTTAAAAAGCTAGGCAAAACTTGGCCTAGTAAAAAAACTAAGCCCGAGAGAATAGAGTGGAACAAATTTTACCAGAAAATCCATTTAATGGCTCACTTGCCGCAGAGTATGACCTACTGCGACTGATGTGTCCAAATTCCATAAAACTTGCGGCAATGATTGGCGATAAAATATCGCACATCGGCTCCGGTCCAAAATCCATCAATGGATTTGAAATCGGTTGCGGGACAGGAATATGCACGCATTATCTATTTAAATCCAAAGAAAATATTAATCTTACAGCCGTCGACAATTCATCTCATATGTTGTCACAGGCCAAACACTCACTTGAGCAAGAACTGGCAGCTGGAAAATTAAAATTAATAGAAAACGACGCCCTTGCCCAATTAAAACTTACACCAAGCCAAAGCCTAGACTTTGTCGCTTCTAATTACGCTATCCATAATTTTGATAATTCATATAGACGACAAACTCTTAGCGAGATCCTGCGCATACTTAAACCAGGCGGAATTTTTATAAATGGCGATCGCTATGCATTCGATGACACAATCCATCAGCTTAAAGAGACACAACAGCTTATTCGAGAATGGTTCCGGCTGTTTAAAAAAATAGATAGAATGGATCTTCTCGAAGATTGGGTTGCGCATCTCTTGAGCGACGAATCTCCTCATATCCTAATGCGGTTTAATTATTCTATTAATCAGCTAAAAGAATTAGGATTTATTGAGATCGATGTTGATTTCAGAGAAGGCGTTGATACACTCGTATGCGCTTATAAGCCATCCCGCGCTTAGCTTAATTGCGCCAATCTTCCATTAGTCAGGATGTCTAACTTATGGAGATGTTTTATCTTGCTATTTTAGCTGCTTTATTGGCCGCTCTTTGTCAGTCCCTAACCGACATTACGACAAAACTTGCTGTAGACTACGCTCACGACGAAGAAATTTTAGCTGCCCAGTGGGTTTCCGGCGCAATCATACTCATAATCTTCAGCCTATTTTCATATCCCCGTTTTTTAATCCATCCAATTGATACATCAAATGCCTTATTGGGAGTGGATTTTTTTAAATTATTACTGTTTTCAGCCATTATAAATATAATAGCTTATAGTTTTTATATTATTGCCCTGCGCGCATCTCAGGCCTCTTTAATAATTCCCTTAGTTTTGATTACGCCAATATTCATGCTCTTTACCTCACCAATTATGCTTGGAGAAAATACGCCGCCCATAGGCATCATTGGCGTCATTTTGATTTTCATTGGCTTAGGTATTTTTGATAAAAATTTCTATAAAATTGATAAAAATTTTTTTATAGCCCTTAAATATCCTGGAGCTGTCGCTATGCTTATCGCAGCGAGTCTTTGGAGCGTGACCTCTAATATTGATAAACTTGGACTGAAAAACTCAAGCCCACTTATTTGGATAACTGCGCTGACAACAGCAATTTCTTGTGGCGCAATTCTTAATTGGTTTGCAAGAAAACGCCGTCAACTTTCATTCTGGGAAATGCGTTATGCTATTCTTGGAGGCGCACTTACTGCGATTGGTAATTTGTCGCTTGTTTGGGCGATGAGCATTTTGTTCGTGCCCTATGTTATAGCGATTAAACGCTTATCTGCATTCTTAACCGTAGTCTTGAGCGGCCGGCTACTTAAGGAACCTATCCAAAATCGACTTGCCGCTTGTATGGTTATGTTGATGGGCGCAATCTTAATTATGATTGCAAGAAATTAATGATGAATAATTAATCTTCCATTTTGAGAGCGGCAATGAAGGCCTCTTGAGGAATTTCAACACGCCCGAACTGACGCATCTTCTTCTTTCCCTCTTTTTGCTTCTCTAGAAGTTTACGCTTTCGCGAAACATCCCCGCCATAACATTTCGCGGTGACGTCCTTGCGAAACGCCCGAACTGTTTCACGCGCAATGATCTTACCGCCAATCGCAGCTTGAATTGGCACTTGGAACATATGCGAAGGAATTAGCTCTTTCAATTTCTCACACATCTGCCGTCCTCTTCCATCTGCTCGCGTTCGATGTACAAGCATTGAAAGTGCGTCTACCGGCTCTGCATTAACAAGGATGCTCATTTTAACGAGGTCGCCAGGACGATAGTCTGTTATTGCATAATCGAAACTTGCGTAGCCTTTAGATATTGATTTCAACCTATCATAGAAATCAAAGACAACCTCATTTAAGGGCAAATCATAAACTGCCATTGCCCGTTTTCCGACATAGTTGAGATCAACCTGAACTCCCCGCCGATCCTGACAAAGTTTTAACACAGAACCAAGATAATCATCCGGCGTTAAGATTGTTGCACGGATCCAGGGCTCATGGATTTCCTCAATCTTAACGACATCTGGCATGTCGGCAGGGTTGTGAAGAGCGATCTCCTCTCCATTAGTTAAGGTAATTTTGTAAACGACTGATGGCGCTGTAGCGATCAGATCAAGATTAAACTCTCTCTGCAGTCTCTCTTGAATAATTTCTAAGTGTAATAATCCAAGAAAGCCGCAACGAAATCCAAAGCCGAGCGCTGCTGAAGTTTCCATTTCATAAGAAAAACTTGCGTCATTTAGGCGAAGCTTGCCAATTGCGGCGCGCAAATCTTCAAAGTCAGCCGCATCGACAGGGAAGAGGCCACAAAAAACGACAGGCTGAGCAGGTTTAAAGCCAGCCAAAGGCTCTGCAGTAGGTTTTTTTTCGTCAGTGATTGTATCGCCAACGCGCGTGTCAGCCACTTGTTTGATCTGAGCCGTTATAAAACCTACTTCACCCGGACCAAGAGCCGTCACATCCTGCATTTTAGGGCGAAATACGCCAATTTTATCAACTTCATAATGAGCGCCAGCACCCATCATTTGGATCTTTTGACCCTTCTTCAGTGTTCCGTCGAAGATCCTGACTAACACGACAACGCCAAGATATGCGTCATACCAGCTATCTACGAGCAAGGCCTTCAACGGAGCCGCTGCATCGCCTGAAGGAGCCGGCAGGCGAGCAACAATCGCCTCCAGGACATCTGGAATGCCAATACCGGTCTTAGCTGAAATCTGGACGGCCTCTGAAGCGTCCAGGCCAATGACTTCCTCGATCTGTTCCTTGATCCTGTCAGGCTCTGCTGCTGGCAAGTCAATTTTGTTCAAAACCGGCACAATCTCATGGCCGGCATCTATAGCCTGATAAACATTGGCGAGCGTTTGCGCCTCAACCCCCTGAGAAGCGTCAACAACCAAAAGCGACCCTTCGCAGGCCTTCAAAGACCGAGAAACTTCATAGGCAAAGTCAACATGGCCTGGGGTATCCATCAGATTAAGGACATAGTCCTTACCGTCCTGAGCCTTGTAATGCAGCCTAACGGTTTGAGCCTTGATGGTGATCCCGCGCTCACGTTCAATATCCATTGAATCCAGCACCTGCTCAACCATATCGCGCGCTGCGAGGGTGCCAGTTTCCTGAATTAAACGATCTGCAAGCGTCGATTTGCCGTGATCAATATGGGCTACGATCGAAAAATTACGGATATGATCAATTTTTTTGCTGCTCATAGCGCCGGGGATAGCAGCGCCCGGGTCCAAAGAAAAGAGCCCTCAAGCGCCTTATCGACCCGGAATAACCGCGCCAATTCGTCAAAAGGCGCTAAGTGTCTAGGGAATAATCCTTATTCTTTGTTCACCCGCGATTGGATTTCTTCTTTTGCCCTGTTTATTAACTCAATTATTTTTGGTTTGGTTACGGCAATAGTCTGCTGCGCGGTTACCAAAGATTTTGAAAGCGCCACTCTCAAGGGGCTATCTACGGGAACTTGATTGCGTGCCCAGCTCATAATTCCATTCACCTTTTCGGAGACAAAGGTCTGTAAAACAATTATTGGGTCCGAAGGAGGAATATTTGCAATAATTTCCTCAAGCCTTAAAATTTCTTTCTCTGCTTTAGCTATGCGGATCTCTGCCTCTTCTGCGCGCCGAATGGCGGCCTGCTCTTGATGAAGAAGCCTATTTTCATTGGATTTGAGACGATCTCTCTCAATCACAAGATGTCCAAGCGCATCACGAAGCTCATCTCTCTCCTTCGCGAAACCATTTGCGCGTGCAACAATCTCCCCTTTTTCAAACAGCTGATAGTCTCGATCAGCCTTGATCGCTTTTAATTCTTCCTGCAGCCGCAAAAGACTAAGATTTGTGGTTGTTTCGTTCTGGCTTGAAACGGTCTCATCCACCATCGCAACGTCCTCGCTGAAGGTTTAACAATAAATTTTGGACCAAATCCGATCCGCAAAAATAAATAATTTGTCTTTTATCAATAATTTCTTTTTTTTGATTCGGCAAAATTTTAGAGGTGATTACAGACTAATGATTCTGGCCAGTTTGTAACTGTTTCAAAAGTCCAACACAGTCCCCAGGAGCATGAAGACATTGCTCCTGAACCTTTGCGCCTATGACTGACAGGCCAGCGTCGATCCCGGCGCGAGCCATCTTTTGAGCCTCTTCACGAGATGTTGAAAGCGTCGAAGACACTCGGAGAGCTTTGGATGACGGCAAACCAGTTTCAAGAGGACGCCACTGGATTACCAAATAGACGGCAATGATACAGATGAGGGACCGGATAAGAAAAAACAACATAGGCTCCATAGGCTGCTTGCTAACAGCTTTGATCATCCTAGCCTCCCTATAGTTGCCTGTTGGTAAACGAACACATCAAGTCCCTCCTCTTAATCGGCAATAATTTATCAACCATAATTCAATCTAATTGTGGGCCTTCTGTGATGATTTTTGGCTCACGTTCCATAGTTAGCAGTCGTTTAAGATCACGGCGCCACTATCGTTACCAAGAACCGACCTGCTGTTGGGCTCTCCACCCACAATTGGGATTGATATCATTGCGCAATTTACTTCTTGATAGAGTAAAAAGACCTGATTTTTCTGCTAAATATCTCGAGCAGGACAAGTCACCCTTACGCTCTCACGAGGGGAATAAAAGTCATAGATTTACCAAACTCCTTAAATTAAATAATTTAAGACCATCGCCAGTATTTTTTATCGGCGCGATTGCAACAATCGCCGTGCCGATAAATGCTTTATTTTTTCAAGACGGCCGTCATCCTGCACCTCTCTTTTCGAATAAATTTAACTCTACTGAAGCAAGAATTGACTTATCGCCGCCCACCCCACCGGCTCGACCTACAGAAATAGCTTCAACACATGACCAATTCTTCGCAACAAAAATTGAAAGTAATCACCGCCACTCAAAATTGACGAATGATCCATCAGATAGCCTAACGCTAGGACGCGTAAACCTACCCGCGCAGAAGGCAGCAAAAGAAAAAGAAAACGAGAGTTCAAGAAAAGATGAGATCAGTCATTTACTTGAAAAGCCACATTCAGCCTCAATCTCACAAGATCAGCAAGTCCTTTTTGTCCAACACGCGCTGTTAAAACTTGGCTATGTCGTTCGAGCAAACGGAATTTGGAATAAGGCGACACAGGATGCGTTAGCAAAATTCCAAAAAGACAATGGTCTGACTGTTAAAAAGACGCTCACATCAAAGCTGATCGCCCTGCTTGCCACCCGCTCGGGTCTTGAAAGCGAATAGAGCAATCGGTGTCAGATAAGGCGCATTAATGCGACTAAAATCGGAGATTTTTGTTACAGCGCTTATCCGCCTTGCAGAGACACAAGGCGCCATCGCTGTATTGAGGCGTCGTGGCGCACAAGAGGCTGGCGCAGTGTTTATCAAACTCGATTGCCTAGATGGACGAACAGCGCTCTATGGGCCCGCCGCTCAAAGTGAACTGCCTCCAGAGGGAGTCGATCGTCTTTTTACACGGCTACATAAAGAGCAATGGGTTGACAGTCATGATACAGAAGCAAGCCTCAGCCGCGAGATAAAATTTGATCCAGATATCTGGATTGTAGAAATTGAAGACCGCTATGGTCGTTTGTTTGTAGATGTAACAAATTAATTCAAGCTGAAAGATCCAAAAGCCTGACTGTCGAGGAGGAAGGATAAGCAATTATTTTTGGAAAGCCCCCAAGCATTCCAGTTAGCAGCTCCATGGCCACAGCTTCTGAAGTCTCGCTTACTAAACGATCAAGCTCTCCTCTATGCCAAGAATTTTCTTGTAAAATGGGATGCGTTAGCACGACAATGCGCATAACTTCCTCAGGCGTTATACCAACTATAATTAACAAAAAAATCAAGGGCTCGCCATTAACGTCAAAAATTAACCGCTTAAGTCGATCAAGACGACAGCAAAGAAATGAAGAAAAAATATCAAATACTTCTTGCAGATTTTGACTTAACGAGAGCCTTTTTACTTCGCTAATAAATTTTTCATTAAATATTGGAATGCCAGTATTGGCATCCTTAAAACACCTCTGCGCTTCATTTATAATTGCCTGACGCTCCAACCGATTTGCTGCTAGAAATAAGCTCTTTTGATCAATTATAGGATCATCCCGATCAAGTAAGATCCGTGCGAGATAATGATCATCTCGCGCTGTGTCCATAAGCAGCGACGCAAGAACTGGATCAATCCTAACTGTTAAATCTGCAGCTAATTCTCTTAAACTTTCCAAATCCGCGAAAGTTTTATTAGTCGCACGATCCCTATAAGGAGAGTTTTTTTCACTATCTACATATTGGCTAATGCGTCGAGCTAAGCTGTAATCATTGCTCGTTTTATAATAAGTATTACGCGTAATAAGAAGATCTTTAATTTTTACTGGCGTGTCGGGATGATCGCGCAATAAGTCTAGGATAGGAAGAGCTGCGCCTAGATCAATCGTCTTGATTAATCCTTGTGCAAGCTCTGCAAACTGGTTGATGTCGCTTATAGAATGCGCCTTACGATCCAAAAATTGCTCGACGATTGCCTTTAAATATAAAAGGGAGATCTCTTGGCGTCGTTCTGGCTGACGAGACATCGGCGCTCAACCCATTTTTACGCAACTCGAACAAGAACTAACCCCTAAGCCATCTTTGTTGACGAAACATTAACCCTCTTGGAGGCCTAATTCCATGTCACGCTGATTCTCTATCGGCAGGAAAAGAAGCGAAAGGGCCACAATGGGGGAGGTCATCGCCTTCCAAAAGCGCAAGGAAAGCGCAAAAATCTATACGCCGCCTGGCGCAGGCGACGCAGAGATCCTTTTCTTCCTTGGGGTGCGTTACGAACGCATTCAAGAAAATAGCGCAAAAGCACTCGGCGGTAAGCCAAGCAAAGATCGAAAACGTAAAAAACGTCTTCCCGCTTAAATCGGACGGCGTTCCGATGAATTTCTCTACAGACGCTTAATTGATCCAAAAATAAATCTATTGGGCATCAATCCCAATTTATAAAATTTACGCAAACCCAGATTAACTTATTGAAATCAATTTAGACATCTCATTCAATAGCGACGTACGAGACTAATCAATTTACCCTGTATGCGCACGCGATCAGGTCCAAATATGCGTGTTTCATAAGCGGGATTGGCTGCTTCCAAAGCTATGGATGCGCCACGTTTGCGAAGCCGTTTAAGAGTCGCTTCCTCCTCATCGATTAATGCAACGACAATATCGCCTGTATCCGCAACATCCTGCTTTTTAATCACCACTGTATCACCATCGAGGATTCCTGCCTCGATCATGGAATCTCCGCGGACCTCAAGTGCAAAATGCTCTCCGCTAGCAAGGAGATCGGGCGGTAAACTGATTGAATGACTGTGACTTTGTATTGCCGAAATTGGCGAACCCGCCGCAATCCGGCCCATAATAGGAATGGATGTATTGAGTTCATAATCTTCGTCACGACGTTCCGAAAGCGGCCTAACGCGACCAAGATTGCCTTCGATAACGGAGGGTGAAAATTTGGCGTTTGTAACGCTAGCGCTCTGCCTCGATGAGGATTCTGGTAAGCGAAGAACTTCCAACGCGCGCGCGCGGTTTGGTAGACGTCGGATAAACCCACGTTCCTCCAAGGCGAGAATTAGTCGATGGATGCCCGACTTGGATCTGAGATCTAAGGCCTCTTTCATTTCATCAAATGAGGGCGGAACGCCTGACTCCTTCAGTCGCTCATGGATAAAACGGAGTAAATCGCTTTGCTTCTTTGTTAGCATCCCCAAACCTCCAAACCCGCCCAATCAGCGTTTGCGCTTTGAAGGCGCGGTCAATTATGGGGCCGCAAGCACAAAACAGGAACAATTACTATCCGTTCTTGCTGCGTTCTACAAGTCCTTTTTAACAATTTAGTAACAGCCCAGGTTCATTTATCCTAAGATAATCGCAAGGACGCCTGCAAGATGGCTGAATCATGAGAGCGTTAATAATATTCCAGCCCTGTTTTCTGGCTGTTGAGATAAACGAGCGTATTGTTGCGAAGTCTTGCGCCCCTTCCAGCGTTCTAAATCCACCAGAGATTTTCTGCCTTAGCTTCATCATCCGAACATCGCGCTCTGCCTGATTGTTTGTAAATGGAACAGTCAGATCATATAGAAAACGTAACGTATCTTCTTTTCGTGCGTGTAACCGAGCAAGCAAATTATGTCCGGTTCGGCGCGCCTTACGACCGCGACGCTTTGTTGTTTTGTCACGCTGAAGCGCCGACAGTCCCTCGTGATAGACCAGCCCTTCGTTAAGGATGGCGTCGTAGCTACGGTCAAAAAGGTCAATGAGCTGTGGCTTCAAAGTTATACCGCGTTCTCTTGCGAGGTTGGCGGCATGGCAGGCCCGTCGAAGAAGACGCTGTA
>Ga0194120_10003600_pt1 | contig 25066 bp, 25 predicted proteins | sample TA2MahCa65mmetaG_FD_148642 | JGI IMG/M metagenome (GOLD analysis project Ga0194120, IMG submission 148642) | Freshwater microbial communities from Lake Tanganyika, Tanzania - TA2015019 Mahale Deep Cast 65m | ecosystem: Environmental > Aquatic > Freshwater > Lake | place: Tanzania: Lake... | reverse complement strand
AATCTGCTGCAGTAGCCAGCACAGATTGGTCATATTTTCTGTGCCCTCACCTAAAAAAAACCCAGCCCATTGATATCCTCTTTCCCTCGAGACATCGAAATATCCATGCGCGTCTAGAGGATAGTTCCATTCATAAAACAACATGACGCCAAGAGTCACAAGAGATTTCGCTAGCCAAGCCCAATAAAGACCTCGCTTATCTTCTAAAGAAACCGGCCACAACAGAATGCTGAGCCCCAGGACCAGCGCCCACACCACCGCTTTCGCATAGTCGGTCGTAAGGTCGTCCTGTGGCAACCTGTATCCCAGGATGTTGACCATCTCCACAAGTGCCACCGTAGCCAGTCCCAGGCCTATCCCGCCGACCACGACAAGGACAATGCCTCTTGGCTTGCGGTGTATTGCAAACTGATTAGTCATCCCGGAACGCACCCAAACTTCTCGTCATTGTTGGCAGAGAAAATGCCAGTACGGCAAGTGGTCTGAAACCGTCACTTTGCTGAAAGTATCCTCAAGCGCCATGATCTGCTTTCTACTAAAGCGTTGTTCAATGCGGGTAAAAAAACGATCATACACATCCTGACGGATTCCTTGCAAACTTTTCCCGTGGTACCCTTCATAGAGGGGGACGAACGAAGCCAGCCCAACCGGATTCAATGCCAAGCCGAGACCAACCAGCGGCAAATAGACGAGCACTACAACCGACCATGAAAATGATAACCGGAAGAACGGATTTCGGATCTTTGAAACGAGATTGCGCAACCCCGTGACCGCGGCCAATGGTCCGCGAAAATATATCGGGCGATTGTCCAGCGCATAATAGAGATAGACCAGAAGCGTCGAGGCATACGTTTTCAAGGCCCGCACTTCCGCGAGCGCATCGGCAGGCAAGTGATGAAGGACTCCCAAGCAATACAAGAAATCCGCAAACTGGGCCCTGAACGGCAAACGCTTCAGGTCACCCATGAAGAACAGCGCATTGCCGGCGTCTTTCAAATTGCGCCGCGCTACAAAAATCGCCTCAGAAAAGTCCACCAAGACCAACTCTCGGCATTGGTCCTTCAAAAAGTGACTCCATCGGCCACTGCCACACCCCAGATCGCAAACCCTGAAACGACTGAATCCAGAAACGTCAACCAAATCGAAGTACCGGGAGAAATCCCGTTTGTGTTCCTCCAGTATTTCTGAAAACTCCTTCCACTCCTCCCCGAACGTGAATTGGATATCCTCAGCAAAGTGCGATGGACGCTCACTCAGGCCGCCTTGTCCCTTCAGTGACTCTGGGTATTGCCTGGGATCAAGAAGAATGATCACGTCATCGACCACGGGATAGGTTCGACCATCGACGACTAAGCGATCCACCTCGATGCTCACCTCTTTCGAACCAAAAATATCCTTGAGGCTCTCCAATTTGTCAGTGTAATACATAAGCCATTCTCTCGATGATTGCGCTATGAGCGACCCAACCTAATCTTCTCCTTCGGATGGCTGCTGCTCAGGCTCCGCCGCGATGACCTGGACCGGCATCGGAGGTCTTGCCGGCGACAAGCATCCACGTTCGCATGGCGCTGGCATACCAGATCGTCTTTCCAATTGCAATCCATCGCTGGAGGGTGTCAAACTCCGAGAACAACGGCAGGCTTCTCGTGAGGTTCCCGGATGCCAACCACACTCCAATGGCAGCGGGACGGACGCACTGGACGAGGGAGGAAACCGTGTTTGAGGTGAAAAAATTTGTTGCTCCTCTGCTGTTCCCCGTTCCCCTCTGCCTGGAGGTTCTCCTGCTGGGACTATTCCTGCTCTGGTTCACCCAAAAGCATCGCACTGGGAAGGTGCTCACGGCATGCGGCGTCCTCATGCTCGCGCTACTGAGCTATGTTCCCGTTTCGAACGTGCTTCTGGCGCCGCTGGAGCATCGGTTTCCTCCCCTGTTCTTGTCCGCATCCTCATCAAGCCGTGACCTGGCACTTTCGGCGCAGTGGGTTGTGGTTCTAGGTGGCGGACTCGTCTCCGACCCCGAACTCCCTACCACCAGCCAACTGACCGAAGGTTCTCTCGTCCGACTGATCGAAGGCATTAGGCTCTACAGGCAAATACCCGGCAGCAAGTTACTTTTGTCAGGAGGTGCAGTCTTTGACCGGGTCGCGGAAGCCGAAGGCATGGCAGAAGTGGCACAAGCGCTGGGTGTGAATCGGGCGGACATGGTCTTGGAGACCGAGTCGAGGGATACGGCTGACCAAGCTCGTCTCGTCCAGACCATTGTCGGGCATGACAGGATGATTCTTGTCACCTCCGCCTCCACTATGCGGCGCGCAATAGTGCTATTTGAAAAGCGCGGAGTGCAGCTAATCCCCGCGCCGACCGGTCATCTTGTCAAACAACACCAAGGGGTGAACCCTGAGCTATTTTTTCCAAGCGCGACCGGTTTACGCATCGCCCAAACAGCAGCCTATGAATATTTGGGCCTGGGCTGGGCCTGGATGAGTGGGCAGAGCTGAAAAAGCTTTAAGAGTGCTATAATGCGCGGGTCCAGAGTATCATGACAACACGTCGCCAAGGCCACAACAAGGCCCGTCATTATTCTTGACACCTTGCACCACGGAGAAGAAAAGAAGTAATGGCGGTTCGTGGCGGAGAAAAGCTGCCCACGCGAATCTTGGGGAAGGCAGGGGTGCTGGTTCCCGTTTTAGGATTCGGCACAGCCGCTGCAGGCACACGGCTCAGCCTCGCCCAGGCTGTGAGGTTATACGAGGAGGCGTTCAGCCAAGGCGTGACCTACTTTGATACCGCTCCAGAATTCGCAGGGTATGGAAAAGCTCAGGAACAACTCGGCCATTTCCTCCAAGGCCGGCGCAAGGACGTTTTTCTCGCCACCAAGTGCTTCGCGGCAGACGGAGACGAGGCCTTACGGATATTGGAGCGCAGCCTTCATGATCTTCGGACCGATTATGCCGATCTTGTCTTCATCCATAGTCTTGGAGATGACAAGATGAACCCCCAGATCGTGTTCAACCGACGGGGAATTTATCCAGCTCTTCTGAAAGCCAAGACCCATGGCTTGACCCGGTTTATTGGATTGTCTGGGCACAGCCGGCCGGGCCGATTTGAGGAGGCGATCAAGCACTTTGAGGTTGACGTGCTACTCAACGCGGTGAACTTTGCTGACCGTCACACGTACAACTTTGAAGAGCGCGTCTGGCCCCTCGCATATGGAAAAAACATCGGGCTGGTTGCCATGAAGGTTTATGGAGGCCAGATGAGTTCCGCCCGCGCCGGATTAAGCAATTGCATGATGCCGAGGACGCTTTTGAACTTCGCCTTCCGGTACAGCCTAAGCCAACCCAACGTAGCCTGTGCGGTCATCGGCATGGCGACAAGTGCGGAATTGCAAGAGAACCTCGATCGAGCGAAAAGCTTCACGCCGCTGTCGAAACAAGAAACGGGCTTCCTTCACGATGCCGGGAAAGAGCTGGCTGGGCAATGGGGCCCTCACTTGGGCGCTCTTGTATGAGAGCAGGAGCGCGTGGGCAGCATTACCACATGTTCTCACTTGTTGCCGTACAGGCTTCAGCCTCCTGCTGACCACAGACCCCGTACACTATATCTTGACAATGACTCTTTCCTCGTGCCACTTTTGTAGCTCCTACCCATAGGATGGGGTAGTTTTGCTTCGGATGGATAACCAGCTGGGTTCGCACCATGATACAGATGATTGACTCGAAGGTCAGAACTGATCTGCGTGTCTGGCTCGCTGATCTTACATATACAGGGCAGGACACCCAATCCCTCGGAGCGGATACCTTCCCGCTCGCCATCGGCTGCATCGCCACATACACCGAGAGCCAAATTGAGTTTACTCATCCTATCCGGCTCTTCCGATACCCAGAAAAAGTGGCTCAAGCATTGCTCGCCGAGGGAGCGCCCGACATAATGGGGCTTAGCAATTTCGTCTGGAACTCCGAGCTGTCGCTTGCATTTGCCCGACGCCTAAAAGAATTGAGTCCGAAGACTCTCATTGTGATGGGAGGACCCAACTATCCGCTTGAGATCGAAAAGCAGGAAGCATTTCTTCGCCTCAACCGGGAAGTCGACTACTATGTCCTTCACGAAGGGGAGATCGCCTTTGCGGACATGCTGAAGGCGTTGCTCGCCTCCGGGATGGATCGCGAAAAGGTGAAGGGGAGCCTCGCCTCGGTCCACTCAATCGACCAAAATGGCAAGCTAATTCCCGCGCCCCGCGAAGCTGAACGAATACGGGACCTGGATCAAGTTCCCTCCCCCTACACAACCGGCAAGTTCGATGAGTTCTTTGACGGCCGCCTGTGGCCCCTCATTCAGACCAAACGCGGGTGCCCCTTTAAATGTACCTTCTGCGTTGAAGGGATTGATTACTACGACAAGATCGGGCGGTTCTCCGTGAACTCTGTCGAGGCCGAAATCGATTACATCGGACAAAGGATGGCGATCGTCAAAGCCATGGGCGGCCGCAATGACCTGTACATCGCCGATTCAAACTTCGGCATGTACAAAGAAGACCTCGAAACGTGCAAGGCGCTGGCCCGGTCACGCCGGCTCTACGGATGGCCTGACCATATCAATACTTCTACGGGCAAGAACAAAAAGGAGCGCGTGCTCGAAGCTGCCAGGATCGTCGATGGCAGAATCGTGTTGTCCGGGTCGGTTCAAAGCCTGAACGAAACTGTGCTCGACAACATCAAGCGCAAGAACATCTCGGCGGAAGAGCTGATGGCACTGGCAAAGGATGCGGACAACGTTGATGCCAACTCTTACTGCGAGGTGATCTTGGGCTTGCCGGGCGAAACCAAGGAGTCCCACTTCGACACCCTCCAGACGACTGTGACGGCCGGATTCAACAAGGTGATTCCCTACCAACTGATGATCCTGGGTGGGAGTGAATTGGGAACTGACGAGACCATCATCAAATACGGTATGGATTTGCGGTCTCGCGTCCTGCCCCGCGCATTCGGCGCGTATGATGTTTGTGGAAAGCGCGTGGTCGCGGCAGACATCGAGGACGTCTGCGTCTCAACGAATTCGATGTCCTATGAGGACTACCTGGCATGCCGAACGATGCACCTGATGATCACCATTTTCTACAACGACATCGTTTTTGAAACCGTGCTGAAGGGGATAAGAAGCAACAGCATGCCGGTCTTTCGATGGCTTGAACTAATCGAAGCGAGCATCAAAGGCACGGATTTTGAGTCCCTATTCGAGGACTTCCGGCGCCATACCGACAACGAACTCTGGAAGGACAGGAAAGAGCTGGAAGCCTTTATCCAGCAGCCTGGCACGATCGAGCGCTATACGAGAGGTGAAATGGGCTTCAACCTCTTGTACACTTTCAAAGCCCTTGCGCTTGTTGAGCACCTTGACGCTGTGGTCGATGTGGTACACGTTGCCACCACTCATCTGGTCAAAGAGACCCTAGGCAACAGCCCGGAGACGCTCGATTTTTTTGCGGCGGCCATTCAGTGGGATGCCTGCCGTATTAGCAACATCGTGCAGGATATTGACCGCGAGGTGACCGGAACAATCGCCTACGATATGAGTCGTTTCGTGACGGAGCAAGAGCCGAAACTGGCTTCAGAATACTTGTATCAACGTCCAACGACGTTCCGTTATGAATTAACCGAAGAGCAGAAAAACTACGTTCGCCGCAACCTCGCGATTTTTGGGGATACTGCATCGGGCATCGGACGTTTGTTGTCGAACGCTCATACCAGGAAAATGTTGCGCACGCCGGTAAAGGTGGGTGTCGCGGAAGGAACGCGCACGGTCGCCGTTTCCTGACCGCTCCCCTCCTTTGCCCGGTCTCTGCGCATCGTTGAACAGAAGGCTTGGGGCAGCAGTAGCACCTGACGACTTGCCCCATTACACAACAGACTGGAACAGCCGGTCCCACTGTTCCAGGTAGACATCCTCACCATAGACGCTGTCCGCGCATTGTTTCCCAAGCGCTCCGGCGGTCTTCCTAGCAGCGAAATCCACAATCAACCTTTCTAATTTTTCATACCAGTCGGCGCTATTTTGGCAATACAAATCTAAACCACATTTTTCCATTGCCCTCACATAGGCTGGAGAAGCCGTGACGATCGTCGGCATCCCCATTCTCCAGAACAACACCAATTTATTCTCGGGCTTTCCCATAGCCAGCGGGCTTCGTGGATCCAAGGGTATCACGGCCAGATCACAATTCGTAACGATTCTCGAGAACATCCCGATGTTCCACTGGTACAAGCATACCGGCGAGTCAGTATTAAACAGATGATGGACATCGCCAAACAGACATTTGGCTTCCTGTACGGTGGACTTCGTCCGAAGTTTGTTCATGTACCTTTTGTGCTCAAGGTCGGTGATAATATGCAATGAGATCGGATACTTCTTTCTAAGCTGGGCCAGCACATCGTTAAGCTGGGCAAGCCCCGACATGTTGTCCGGCAAACCTTCCCACACCAGATTGACTCGGCTTCCAATGGAATAGTCCGTCTTGACCTCCCGCACGGATTTAAAATGGCAATCGAGAATGACGTGGACATTTTTGCAATACTCGAGAATATCATTTTTTTGTTCTACGGTGGTGCAGACCACGGCATCGGCTCTTCTGCACATGTCTTTGATCGCGCGGGAATAATTCATCTGCAAGTACTTGTGTTCACGAGATACATACTTGGCCAGCCCTCGCAAGGCTCCCTTGATATCGAACCATGGGACCGCCAGATAGGAATCCACAATCATGTAGATAATCTTTGCTTTGCTCTTGTCGTACCTGCTCCATGCGGTCAAATCAACCGGCGGCGTCAACAAGATAACGTCGTAATCCCCTCCTGGCTTCACAACTTCAAACTTCACGCCCCGCTTATTTGCGAAATAAAGGAAGTTCCGCAAATCAAACGGGTGTTGCAACGATTTACTAAAAGGCACAAAGCCTATTCGCATACTGGACAAATCCATTCTTCTCCCCGTCACGCTGATCGCCACAAGCCTTCATCTTCAAGGACTCGACCGCCCGTGGCACTATTCTGAGGTTGTATGGGGGCCCCGCTACACCATTGCCTGGTCATAATACGTGATCCTGGTCCCTGTATTTTCAAACTTAAACGGCAACTGGTATAGGTCCTTCAGGCAGTCGGCGACCGTCATTTGGTCTTTCGGCTCGACAAAGAACAACAAAAATCCTCCCCCACCGGCCCCCAAGAGCTTGCCGCCGAGCGCACCAGCTTTCAATGCCCGCTCATAGTATTCGTCAATCTGTGAAGACGACACTTCATTCGTGAGGCTTTTTTTCAAAAGCCATCCGCGATGCAAGGTCCGCCCAAACTCATGCAAATCGTTGCCTGACGACAGGACCTCCCGCAACGGGACCACCAGACTTTTCATTTCTGCAAGCACGTAGCGCTTTTCGTCTGTTTTGGCCCTTTGCGTTTGAAGAATGGCGTTTGCGTCGCGTCTCAACGCCGTATAAAACAGCATCAAGCGCTGCTCGATCTCGTTCTTGACCTCGGGCCTATAAAATACCGGCTCGACAGAGACCGCTCCGTCCTTATGAAAGGTAAAAACGTTCATGCTTCCGTAGGCTGCTGCATAGTGGTCCTGCTTTCCGATATTGCGGCCAAGCACGTCTATTTCAAGGTGTGCGGCCATGTCAGCCAACGTGCCTTTGGTCACCATTTTCCCCTTGAGCGCGAAGAGCGCGTGGAGCAAACCCACAGCGAAGGAGCTGGATGAGCCTAAACCCGTATTTGACGGAATGTCCGCGAACGTCGAAATCTCCAGCGGGAAGTCCATGTCCATGATCTTTAACGCTTCCCGCACTATGGGGTGTTCGATATCTTCGATGTGGTCCTTGAACTCGACCTTGCTCCAATTAATCCGAAATTTGTGCTCGGAAATGGCTGTTTGCCGCTTCACCGCCACATAAATATATTTGTCGATGCCGGTGCTGATGACCTGTCCCTCTTCCTTCGAATAGAACTCCCGCAGATCGGTACCACCGCCGGCAAAACTGATGCGAAAAGGCGTTCTTGAAATGATCATGGCTCCACCAAATAGGTCACAGCTTCCTCCAAATTATTCACAACCCATTGCGGCTGCTCTTCTGGCAAGAGATTCTTCAATTCGTCTCGGCTACCGATATAAACGCACCCGCAACCGGCCCGATAGGCAGCCTGACAGTCTCGCGGATCATCACCCACGAAATAGGCTTTATCCAGGCGAAATAGCCATTCCCGCGAAGCCTTGAAAAAGAGCCCGGGCTTCGGTTTCCGGCAAAGACAGTCCTCTTCCCAGTGATGGGGACACACGTACACATCCAGAATTGGGATCCCTTCCTCCTCCAGCGTTTGTCTCATCCTTTGATTAATGGCGTCCACGGCATCCTTACTGACCACGCCTCTGGCAATGCCAGCCTGGTTGGAAATGACGATGAAGGAATAGCCGCCCTCAGAGAGCTTCTTCATCCCCCGGACATTCTCCCGGAGAAAGGAGAACTCATTCCAGGAGGCGACGTATTCTCCTCTGGGAGCTTTTCTATTGATAACCCCGTCCCTGTCAATCATCAGGATCTTTTTGGGCTTGAGATATTCCTCCGTCAACTTCAAACGATCCGGATCCGACACGCTGTGATACGCGTCTCCGATAATCATCCCCGCCACGAGCCCGGCCGATACCAGTTTGGCAATGATTTCGGAAAAGCTCACATCAATCTCACCATAGTATTCAAATATCTTTTTACTCGCGATCATATACCCCAACTCGACGAACCCTAAGTTTCCTGCAGAGCGCGTCTTGTCGTAGACTTCCACCGCCCCATCCTCAGCCATCCTGATATTCCCCGATGATTTTGGCTGCACGGTCAACGTCAGAAGTTTGCCTTGCTCATCGTGAAACTTCGCAAGCTTCTTAAGACTGACCTGCGCGAAATTATCGGCGTACAGGAGCATGAAACGATCATCCAGCCACGGTTTGATCTCATAGAGCCGCCGGCCGGTATCCCACTCGACAGGACCGTGCGAGTACCGCAGACAGATTTGCAGGGAGTTGCCGTCGCCAAAATATTCCTGGATCTGCTCCCCAAGGTACCCTGTCATCAGGATAACTTCCCGGACGCCATTGTCCCTTAATTGCACGAGCAGATACTCGAGAAAGGGGGCCCCGTTTACCGGAACCATAGGTTTGGGCACGGTGTCCGTGATGGGGCGCAACCGGGTCCCCCGGCCGCCGCACAGGATGGCCGCCTGCTCAGGAACCACCTGCCCGCTCCTCCCAAGTGCTGATCGTCTGCTCAATCCCCGCGCGCAGCGTCAAGCGGGGCTTCCAGCCCGTTCTGGAACTGATCAAGGAGACGTCCGCCCACATCCCACGGCCCCGGGAGGCAGAGGCCGTCTCAGGCACGGCGGTGGCGCCTCCCAGGCAGGTGGATACGAGTTGACAGACCTCGCCGACCTTTGTTGGGGTGCCGGAACCGATATTAAAGACTCCGGAGACGCCTGGTGACTCGATAAGGGCCTGAATAGCACGAGCCACATCCGAGACATGGATAAAGTCATTGACGGCGTTGGGACTCTTGACCTCAGGAACCTGGCCTTTCTTGAGAGCCTTATAGCAAGAAGGAATCAGCGAAGTTTCTCGCTGTCCCGGACCATAGACGAAGAACAGCCTGCCCCAGATAAAACTCAGCGCCCCGGAGACAGCCAAATTCTCCCCTACCAGCCGCAACGCCGTTTTAAAAGACGCGAATAGATTCATCGCGCGCGGCGAATCCGCTTCACCGACTTGCCCCTGCAAGTCCCCGTACTCCCAACAAGTACCGGCGACGAAGATTTTTTGACATTCCGTGCTGCTTAGAAGCTCAATCAATTGCGCGCTGGAATTGAAATTTTCCATGCAGCGAGGCAGCGAGTAATCCGGCAGGCCGGTCCATGCCAGATGGATGCAAGCCTCGGGAGAAAATTTGCGCACGGCCTCCCTCCATGGCGCAGCCTCAGCCAAATCGCCTCGCACGCAGGACACGTTGGGTTGCCGAGCAAGCAGATCCCTTCTTCCGATCAGGAGCAGTTGATGGTGTCCGAGCAAGGGCAGCAAATGCTTTCCGATAAACCCGCTTCCTCCTGTCACCACTATACGCATGGAACACCAGCCTCGCGCTCATGTCTGTGGGAGGAACCCGGGGAGCGTCCGAAGGGGGTGGCGGCCGAGGAAGGTCGGAGCCAATACCTGCCCTCACCCGGAACTTGAGGTCAACCGGAAAGCACCTGACCCTGCGTTAACGTCAGAGCAGTATCGCTATGACTTCACCGAGCCTGGGTCGAAGTCGGGGTAACTCCGATCCTTCTCTGAAATGACTACCGGCTCGGCCGGCCATTTAAAACCGAACAGCGGGTCATTGTAGCGAAAGCCACGATAGCCTCCCGCTGAGTAGGCCTCCGACATGTAGTACAGAATCGTGGTAAAGTCTTCCCGCGTCAGGTATGCATTGGCGCATCCTGCGGGCACATGGAGGCTCAGTCCATCGTCCGCCTTGAGTTCGAACGATACCCACTGCAGGAATGTAGAAGAGCCTGGTCGCAAGTCTACGACAATATTGTAGATTGCACCCCGCATACATGAAAGCGTCTTGGCTTCCTCAAAGGGCTTCACCTGATAGTGAAAGCCTCGTAACGTGTGCTTGCGGAAATTTTCTGAAATGTTGGTCTGGAGTATTTGGGACTCGAGGCCCCTTTTCTTGAACTCCTGACGGCAGAAATGTCTCCGAAACGCGCCCCGATCGTCTACCAACGGCTCGGCTTCGATCAGCCACACCCCCCCGATCTTTTGTTCGCGGAATTTCATCCGGCCCGGCCGTTAGAGTGATTCACAACACGATGACTTCCGGATCGTTGGGAATGGGGATAATGACTCGGCCGTGAAATTGATATCGGCTCCTCAACAGGGCGAGCACCTCATCTTTGAAATTCCACGCCAAGAGAAGGATCGCCGCGGGCTTCTTGGACATGGCGACTTCGGGAGGAACGATGGGGACATTCGTGCCCGCCGTGTATTTGTTGTGCTTGAGCGTATTTTGATCGGCGATGCACGCTAAATGCCGATCGTTGATGCCGCAAAAATTCAACAAGGTCGAACTCCTTGCCGAGGCGCCATACCCTACAATGGTCGCCCCCCGCGCGACCTCCCCGTTGATCATGGCCGCCAACCGCTCCCTATGAGCGAAGCATTCCCGGGCGAATCGGTCCCACGTTTCCTGTAATCCCAGACCGCTCCGCTTCTCTGTTTCGAGCTTGTGCGTGAACGCTTGAGATCGCGCCCGCTTGTCTTTGGAGAAATACAGAACGATCGACCCGCCGCTGATGGGACTTTCGATCAGATCGAATGCCCACAAGCCATGTTGCTCAAGAAGATAGACCAGGCTCTTGATGGAGAAATAGAACAGGTGCTCATGGTAAATGGAGTCGTACTGAAGCCCGTCCACGATGCATTGGGCGTAATGGCATTCAATCGCGCCCGTCCCTTCCGCGCTCAGGCAATGGCCCATGCCTGTCACCACGTCATGCACCTGCGCAACGTGAGGGAGCACATTCCTGGCAAAAACGAAGTCCGCGTGGCCGTGCCGGCGTATGATGTTCCCGGCGACCTTCCGACCGAAAAATTCCGCCCAGGTTGAGACGCCCTGCGCATTCGCGATCCGAGCGATGTTTTCCGCCGGGTCGACCCCCAGGACCCGATGGCCTCTCTCCTGAAATTGCCTCAGGAAGGTCCCGTCATTGCTGGCGACCTCGACCACGAAGAAGGGACGGTCGCCGCAACGCTTGGCCGACTCCTCGAAAAATCTGCGGCTGTACTCTTTGGCCGTCGCGGAGGTCCCCGTCACCCAGACATAATTCCTGAACAGGTACTCCGGCTTGACCGTTTCGGTCAGCTGCACGGTCGCACAATTGTCGCACCGACAAATGGAAAGAGGGATCACCGGCAACACTTCCTCCAGCCTGTCGCGCAGGCTGTTTGCAGGAGACTGCACACCCAGGTCCAGAACCGCACGGATCTGGTCGCTGTGACAGATTCGGCACGCGGTGATCGGCTCGAACAACTCGTGGCGCACGTCAGATTCGTCTCAAGTCCTGGTTGAGCCGCCCGGACCGAAGCAGGAACTCCAACTGCATCAAGCGATTGGTCATCCGTCCCCTGAACTGCTCCTCGGTAAAATTGATTCTTCTGAAGGTCTCGACCAATTCTTTCCCGCCGCGATCCAGGTCCCATTCCGGCTTAAAATAGTCCTTCAGAACGGTGAGAATTTTCTTGAAACTGACCCGATACGTTCGCGCATCAGACCCGTGCTCGCCGGTGAAGGTCAGCCCGCTTCCCGGAACCGCCCGCTGGGCGGCTTCGGCCAGGTCTCTCACGGTAAAATTCCCGTTTGGAATTCCGACGTTGAAGGACTGGTTCGAGACCAACCCTTTGGGCGCCTCCAGGCCCGCGATGAACGCGCTGGACACATCCCGCACGTGGACGACCGGCCGCCACGGAGTCCCGTCGCTCTTGATCTCGATCTTTCCCGTGGTGTAGGCGGACCCGACCAGGCTGTTGAACACGATGTCGCAACGCAAGCGGGGGCTGGCGCCGAACACGGTCGAGGGCCGGAAGGAGACGACCGTGAACTCGTCATCCCCCATCTCCCTCAGCTTCAGCTCCGCCTTCCACTTGGTTTTCGCATAGGCCGTGATCGCGTTTTTGTCGCTGGCGTCCTCGTCCAATTCTCCCTGCGAATTCGAAATGCCGTACATGCTCTGGGATGAGGAATAAATGAACCGGCCCACGCCGGCTTCCTTGGCCAGACGGGCCAGCTTGATCGTGCCCTCGTAGTTGATCTCTTCCGTCAGATGGGGGGCCAGGGCGCCCAGCGGATCGTTCGAGAGGCCCGCCAGGTGGATGACCGCGTCAAAGCCCCGCACATCCTCCACGGCGACGTCCCGAATATCTTTGACGATGTGCCTGTAGGAATGGCCTCCTTCATAAAGTTCAGTGCCGGCATAGTAATCGGTATCATACCCGACCACTTCATGGGACTTCTCGAGCAGCATCTTCGTCAAGACGCTCCCGATGTATCCCCTGTCTCCGGTCACGAGAATCTTCACCGTGCGCACTCCATGGATGGCACGTCAGCCTTTTCCGGCGGATGGCCGGCTGCTGACCCAGCCCGCAAATTCCCTGATGGTGGAGATATTCTCCAGCGGCAGGGCCCCCTGCCAGACATATTGAATCTGATTCTTCTTCGAGCTGCGCAGCAGCAGCCACAGGCGCTGCCAGCTCTGCTTGTCCAAGACGGATGACAGCAGATACAGCCAATCGGCGAAGGACAGCAGGCGGGCCCACCGGACGAGCTGCCCGCTCGACGCGGCCCCGGACCGGTACTGGAGGTACCAGGCATGGACCTGCCGCCTCACATAGGCCGCCCGGCTGATGGTGATGCCGGCCAAGCGATCCGGATAGTTTTCCTTCAACCGGGTCAGCCAGACATACATGCAGTTGTTCAGTTCGATGCCCGGCAACCGGCCGGCAAAGTCCGATTCGATGCCCAGGTACTTCCTGCCCTCCTCCTGTTTGTCGCTGTACACAAAATGGCCGAAGGATTTTGGCGAGACTCCGACGACAACCAGGTTTTCGGGGACGTACACCCACGTGTTCGCCTTCAACAGCAGCGAATTCAACGCATAATGATCCGGGAAAGGCGGCTGGAAAATGCCCCCGGCTATCCGGTTGACCGCCCGACGGGACATCAGGGTGGTCTGCATGTTCAGGGGAATGCGGTTCCGGAAGCGAAACATGTCCCGCACGATCGCGAACCTCATTTCCGGGGAGAGCACGCCTTCGCCGTCGAAATCCTGCCCAAACTTGAAGAAGGTCTCTTTGTAGTAACTCTGCACGTTGTCGTTGACGGACCCGCGGGCCACATACGAGTAGGCGTTGTAGGTGATGCAGTCCGGGTTCCCGTACTTATTCAATACCTGCTCGACTCTCTGAAAATAACCCGGCAACAAGCAGTCGTCGTCGCCCATCACGAGCAGGTAGTCGCCGGAGCTGGCGCGCAGGGCGCAGTTCCAGTTATCCGTGACACACACCGGCGTGTCGAGTCGTATCGCTTTCAGGCGAGCGTCTCCGGCAAACGACGCGATCACCGCCGGCGTGTCGTCGGTGTTGGCATTATCGGATACAACCAGCTCCATGTCGGAGTACGGTTGTTCCAGAATTGACGCGATACAATCGGCCAGGAAACGTCCCCCGTTCCGGGTCGGCAGCAACACGGAAAATTTCACTTGTTAGCACTCCTCATTCAAGTTTGCGGTTACCAGAACTGTCTCTCGCCATCAGAAGATTCGGCCACGCACCGCACTGTCGATTCAGGGGCGGCTACATGGACGACCAATCAACGACTTTGTACGTTTCCTCCACGTACCCGCTCCGCACCCAGGACGTGTTTCTCGACAAGCGCTGAAACCCTTTGACGCGGGCTATGACTTCGGGCACGAGAACCTGAGGTTTTCCATAGACAAGGCTATAAGCCTCATGGTTGTAACTAAAAAAGATTCCCGACACATGACTTTTTGCAAACCGGATATAGTTCTCCACAATTTGCTCGGACATTTCAGGCATGCTGTTCTGATTGATCAACACGTCAAAGTCCCGGTCCGCCATTGAATCGATGGCAACAGTGGGCAAGACACACATCACGGCGCCTTCCCTGGCAGGCTCGCCATACAGACTGACCTTGGACGCCCCAAGCGCCTTCGACAAGAAGTACCCTTGCATCACATTGACGATCGGAAGGTCTATGATGGTGTACGTGTGAACGGCGATTCGTTGCAGTTTCACTATCCAATAGGCCAGGTCCCCCACCCCCGCCCCAATTTCCATGAGATCCAGCTTCTTCCCATTCCTCTCGCTGAGATAATCACGGATCGCATTGTGTATGCGCAGGGCAACATAAATATGTTCCGGATGCTCCATCGTGATCAGGGCATGATTCGCTTGTACTCCATAGGGCGCCCCTACGTCCGGGAAGTCCACGGAATTCCCGATGACTTCATCGATCTTGGCGACAACCGCGTCGAGGCCATCTTTCAACCCATACACCTTGACGCCCTGTTGCGTAGATTCAGCCCGCACGACACCTAAATATTCAGCCAGGGCAACGACGTTGTCCTGGTACTTTAACGACCATATCTTCGATCCTATCTTACTGAAGGAATGTTCAACTAAATCGCCGGACGCCAAGCCATAGACAAAACCTTCCCGAAACATGGATGCCAGGATGGCGGCCAATTGATCGGGATTCCGCGATTCCAGAGCCGCCGTTAACTTTCCATAATGCAGTTCAATACTTTTGGCCCATAATTCACTCGTCCGCTTGCTCAATTCAGCTCTGTCGCTGGCGGCGAGATGGTACGCGGCTAATAGCCGTTCACAAAGGAGCAGATCGTCCTTCGTGACTTCCTTGATTGGAGCATAGGTGATAGGCAATCGAGGCACTTTTCTGAGATTGAAGATCCACAGATAATGCTTTGTATATTGCAGCAAATCATAATTGACTAACGATATCCCGAATTTCTTGAGAATCCGGCTGTTCAGGATTGTTTTTGCTATCGCTTTCAAGCTCATCACATCAAGCCGCCACGGCAGTTTTTTGGAGAATAAGGGTATAGGCGCTGCCCTTCAACTCTCGACGTTCCCACAGGGCCAAGGGCATACTGATCAGGTATCCCACAACAAACGCCGCCATTTGCGCCGCCTTACTTGAAAACCGATTCATGAGATAACGCTGCCAGCCGAAGCGGTTCCAGCTCTGCCCCCCCTTATCGTTCGTGGTGAGCAGTACCGGTTCCAATCCGAATGGTCGTAACCGTTGGATCACAAGATTCGCGGGAATCAAATAAAGGTGACGCGGGGCATCCACATGGGGCCATGCGGAACCCATCATATGAAACTGAAGGGCGTCGGGGTTCGGGGTCGCGATAAGCAGAATGCCGCCCGGGGCAAGGCTGTGCGCCGCATTCTCGAGACAATCCCACGCGTCTGGGAGGTGCTCGATGACGTGCCACAAGGCGATCACATCCTTCGGCCCGGCCGTCTTGAGCACTTCATCCGGCTTGCTGCTGTTGATGGCCCGGACCCCGACAATCTCAGTTAGGTACTGGCAACAGCTCTTGCTCATCTCGATGACTTCGACGTCAAAGCCCGATTTCTTTGCGAGACGAGCGAAGATTCCATAGCCTGGCCCAATCTCCAGGAGTCGCCCACCGGAGACGAACCGCTGCACCATTTCAATCTGGTAACGGTTGGCTTCGGCAATCTGATCCAATCGGCGCATGGACCGCGGCATCGCGTCGTAGTACTCGTTCGGATAGTAGCTCGCTAAGTTTGCCGGAACAGGCGAAAGGAAAATAAGACCGCAGGCCCGACAGCGGAAATAGCTGAATTGCTCTGGTGTCACCTGCCGGTTCACATCACGCGTCCGAAACTCAGGGAGGGCCGGTTCATGACAGAATGGACACCTAACGCTCATGCAATCCCTCGCGCCTTCCACCATTCCACGGTCTGTGACAGACCAGACTTCAGGGTCGGGTATTGTGGCTTCCACCCCGTTTCGCGGCACAACCGCCGGTTGTCGCCACAGATATAGCTCGGCTCCCAATCACGATACGGAAGTTCCCCGAACCGAATCAGGTCCGTGCAGCCGGTTATCTCACCCACGGTCTCCATGACCTGTCTCATCGTCACCGGCACCCCCGACGCGATATTCACAATGCCGGAGACGCCCCGCGCCGCCAGCGCGCACAGGGCCGACGCGACGTCCTCCACGTGCAGGTAGTCACGCACCTGCTCGCCTTTTGTCGCCGGAAAGGCCTCCTCGCGCAACAGGGCCCGGATCAACGCCGGCACGGCACGCCGCTCATCCTCGTAGGGCCCGTACAGGTAGAACAGTCTCGCCCAGGCAAAGCGAACCCCGGCTGCTGACGCAATCTGTTGCCCCAAAAGACTGAGCGAGAGCTTTGCGGCAGCGTAGAGCGTCGTCGGCCGGGTCGGTCCATCTTCCCGCAAGAGTCTCGCATCGGTGTCGTACTCCGCGCAGGTTCCGGCCATGACGACCTGCCGGCACCCTGCCTTGATCAGTTCGTCAAGCAGCGTGAGGCTGGCGGTCAGCGCGGGGATGTTTTCAGGTGAGGTCAGGTATTTGGCCGGTTCCGCATACCAGGCTAGGTGAATACAGGCGTCTGGCTTCCAATTACTCAACGCCGGGCGCAACGTCGCGACGTCGGATAACTCGCCTTGCAATAGGGCCGGCTGAGGCACGACGTCACGAAGCCGCCATAAGGCATTGCCGTGCCTGGCCCAGACAGCCACCTCACAGCCTGCGGCAAGCAATGTACGGGCCACGTGGGATCCGATAAAGCCTGACGCGCCGGTCACAAGGACTCTCATCGCTTGCGGAGCCTGTCGCCTTTCTAGAGGACCCTTGGCTTTGGAATGGGAACGATAAACTGCCCCCCCTTGCGCGTATATTCCTGCTGCTGTGAGACAATTTCTTCCGCCAGATTCCAGGGCAAAATTACGGTGTAGTCGGGCATCTCCTTGAGCAAGGCCTCAGGGGCTCGGATGGGGAGCCTGCCTCCGGGGGTGAACAGTCCCTGCTTGTGCGGGCTACGGTCCACCGTGAACTCCAACAGCTCCGTTTCGATCTCGCAATAATTCAGCAAGGCGTTCCCTTTGGCCGGCGCCCCGTAGGCAGCCAACCGCTTGCCAGCGGTCTTCAAGCCGTAGAGCAGGCTTCGTAACTCCTCTTTGATAGCGGCCACCTCCCGGCTGAACGACGCGTATCGCCCGGGGCTGGTCAGGCCGGAAGCTTCCTCGGCTCGGAGACACTCAGCCACATTGCCGGTGACAGGATGCGTTCCCTGCTGCTGGAGAAAGACCCGCAGGGAGCCGCCATGGACAGGCCGGTACATCACATCGAACAATTGGAGTCCTGCCCGGCTCGCCAACTTTTCGACCGCCGACAGGGAATAATAGAACACGTGTTCATGATAGACGGTGTCAAATTCGGTCCTGTCGAGTATATCTTTCAAGTAGGGAAACTCGAACACGACCGATCCGGTTGGTTTCAGGCAAAGCTTGATGGCATGCAGAAACTCATTGATCGTGGGGACATGCGCCAGGACATTGTTGCCGATGATCAGGTCAACTTGTCCGAAGCCGCTTACGATTTTCTCCACGGCTTCATGGCCAAAGAAGCAGTGGAGGGTTGGAATCCCTCGACGTTCCGCCTCGGCGGCGACGTTCCTCGCCGGCTCGACACCAAGCACCTGGATGTGACGCTGCTGGAAATACTGCAGGAGATACCCGTCATTGCTGGCGACTTCCAGGACACGGCTCTCCGGCCCCAGAGCAAACCTCGTTGTCAGTGACTCGACCATTTCACGTGCGTGGGCGAGAAAGCTGTCCGAGTAAGACGAGAAATACACATATTCGGTGAACATCCGTTCCGGCGACACCACATCCGTCAACTGCACCAAGTGGCAGGCCCGACAGCAGGCGACGGCCAGTGGGAACCTGGCTTCCCGGATATAGGCCTCCTCCGGACGGACAAGGGCGTTGGCAAGAGGCTGCGTGCCAAAGTCCAGGAAGGGCTCCGGCAGCAGCTCTCGGCAACCAAGACACTTCTTCTGCTGGAAGCTCATCGTTTCAGCCACTCATCGCCTTCAAGGAGCATAGACCTCACTCCGGCCGCTCCCGCCTTTTGCTGTACCGCTAGAGCCGGCGTGCAACAATCCCTTCGCCCCTCGCGCACCGAAACGTTAGGCGTGCATTTCGTTCGCGATCAAAGTCCGGTGGGCTCAGAGTGAACTTCCCCCGATTCCGTGGATACTCAGTTAAGACCCTGTCGCCGCAGCCTCGAACTCGGCGGGGGAGCGGTAGCCGAGAGTCGAGTGCCGGCGCACGCGATTATAGAACACTTCGATCCACTCAAAATATCCTGCTGGGCTTCGGCCCGCGTCATGTAGCGCCGATGATACACCAGCTCCGTTTTCAACGGATGGAAGAAACTTTCGACCACGGCATTGTCCCAACAGTTGGCCCGCCGACTCATACTGGCGGTAAGGCCATGGCGGGTGAGCAGTGCCCGGTAGACCGTGGCGGCGTACTGGGAACCGCGATCCGTATGATGCAGGACGCCTTCAGAGGGACATCGGCGTGCCACGGCCATCGTGAGCGCCCCCGTCGCCAGGTCCTGGGTGAGGCGGCGGCCCATCCCCCAGGCAATAACCCGGCGCGAATACAGATCGAGCACCACCGCCACCATAGAGCCACCCCTCGGCCGTCCAGACGTACGTGATGTCGCCCGCCCACACCCGGTTGGGCGCGGCCACCGCGAACTGGCGATTGAGCGTGTTGGGGGCCACGGGATGCACATGGGCCGAATCCGTCGTGGCACGCCACTTCGCGACGGCCTTGGCACGGAGGGCGCTGGCACGCATCAGCCGGGCCAGCTCCTCCTCATGGGGTTTGCGCCGCCCTTTGCCAGGGAACGCCGCGCCCAGTTCTCTCGCGACCTCCTGCTTCCAGCGCCGCAGCAGATTCGGGGTGACGCCAAGATCTCAGGCGACTTGGGCGGTCGGATGCCCCCCCCGCCATCACTAATTTTACCGCCTCGCCCTTGAATTCCGGAATAAGCGCTCGTCTGGTTCGCCCATGATGTCTACCTCCTGGATGAGCATGCCCCACCCTGTTCGAGGTGTCCACTATTTCGGGGGAAGATCAGAGCAGGATCGACAGACCGCGCGGGCAGGGAATTCATGAAGGTTTTTGGCGTCGCCATTTCGGAGACACGGATGAAGCACACCTACAGCCCATTCTCTAGTATAGTGTCCCGGTGAAATCTTTACACTCCGTTCGTTGTAAGCCTGTCGAACCACGAACGGAACCCGGTGCAATGCTTCACCCTTCGACAAGCCTGTCCTGAGCCAAGGCGAAGGGCTCAGGGTGAATGGGATATGTAAAGAAGTGTTAGAGATACTACACTACCGCCACACCGCCCACGGGGTTTCGTCGGCCTTCCAGAGTTCGTTCAAGAGTTCCATCTCCCGATAGGTATCCATGCACTGCCAGAACCCGTCATGCTGATACACAGCCAGTTGTTTCATTGTCGCCAGCTTGACGAGAAGCCCCTGTTCCAGGCTTTCGTCGTCCCCCTTGATCAAGCCCAGAACCTCCCGTTGAAACACGAAAAACCCACCGTTGATCCAGCCGGAGTGGACCTGCGGCTTCTCTTGAAACACCTCGACCATATTGTTCTCGATGGACAATTCCCCGAATCGTGACGAAGGGTGGACAGCTGTCACAGTCCCCAGCTTGCCATGCTGCTCATGAAACGCGATGACGCTCTTGATGTTGACGTTCGCCACGGCATCCCCATAGGTCATCAAGAAACGGTCTCCGGTCAAATAGGCGGCCACGCGCTTAAGGCGTCCGCCGGTCATGGTTTTCTCGCCGGTTTCAGCCATGGTCACCCGCCATCCCGTTTCCGGATGGCCGTTGTGTATCTCGATTTCACGGGAACCCAATGTGACCGTCACATCGCTGTTACGAATCTCGTAGTTCAGGAAATAGTCGCGGATCACATCACCTTTGTACCCTAGGCACAAGACAAATTCCGTATAGCCATAGTGGGTGTAACACTTCATGATGTGCCAGAGGATCGGCCGGCCGCCGATTTCCACCATAGGCTTCGGCTTGAACTCCGTTTCTTCGCGCAACCTGGTTCCGAACCCGCCTGCAAGAACGACGACCTTCATTGTTAAATCCTCGTCACCACGTGTCTCGCCCGCTCTCGGAGTACTTTGAGCCGTACTATGCCATATTTGCACAAGAGTGACAACCCTCTCATATCCTCAGTTTGTTGTCCCCGACCACGCACATCTTTATGCCAGTGGAGGCGGCGAATTAGGTGGGCAGGATGAAACGCGACGCTTATATTCGCTGAGGCATGAAGCCCCTTGCTGGCGATGAGTCGAGTTTCGATGGGCAGGCCCTGAATAGGAAGAGCGCAGCATCCTGGTCAGCCAGGGGATATCCCAATTCACCCGGCGATGCCAAAGATAGGCCTTGGCCACGAGTCCGCCGGTCATTGTCAACAGCTTGAGCATGGCGAAGAAGACCCTGTCCAGAAGCGTCGGCCTTGGCCTCAGCTCTCTTAACCTACCGAGGAAGTCTGTTTGACTCTGGAGAAGCCGGCGGGCATGCCGCATTTCCAAACTATACCATCCTCTGCATTCCCATATTTTCGTATATTCTTCGGTGAAAAGATCGGCGTATTTAGGCGATCGCATGAACTGGGTCACCTTCTCAAAAGTTGCCCGAGACATCTCCACATTGTTGAACATCGTCTCGGCATAACCAGAATCCAATACCCTCCAGGTCGCCAGCATCTCAGGGATGAAACAGGCCCCGTGTCTCAAGGCTACGACCATATCCACAAAGTGGTCCGCATAGTGACACAGCTCCGGTGCAAAACCGCCGGTCTCGTGCAATACGGCTTCGCGGCTAAAAATGGTTGTCTGCCCCGTAAACCAAAAACCATATCGAATCAGACAGGAAAGAACTTTATCCGGCGAAAGAAAGCAGGCGGTTGAAGAAATTACAGGCGATCTAACCCATCCCTTGCTTTCACCATCCGCTCCAACTAATTGCAGTAACGACGAACATAATCCTGCCCCAGGATACCGTGCAAGCAAACTCATAGACTTCTCGAACAGACCGGGCAGAATCCTGTCGTCAGAAGACACGCTAATCAAATAGTCTCCTGATGCCAACTCTAGCAACCGGTTCAAATTGTGGAAAATGCCCATATTGCGCTCATTGCGAATCAACCGAATGAGCGGTTCATTCCTCGCAAACCGTTCCAGTATTTCCCAGCTGTTATCGGTTGATCCATCATCAATAATAATGATCTCTGCCGCCTGATAAGATTGATCGAGCACGGCCTGCAATGCCTCTGTCAAGAACATCGCATGATTATAATTAGACATACATACGGATAACTTTGGGAGTTTCATATTTAGTTACCTATTGAGTTGATGCCGACCTTCCCCCCTTTGTCATACCAGGGCAAGCGAAGTTACTTCCTGTGCTGTCTTGGGCCGGTCTTGATGGTGGTGGATGAACTCCATGGGCGTCACATTCCCAATGATGCTGTACGGATGGACGACCGGTGAAGTTGTTGACGATCGTCGAGGAATACACGCGGGAGTGTCTCGCCATTGATGTGACCCGTCGCCTGCGGTCCGATGACGTGCTGTTCCGCTTAGCCAAACTCTTTGTGCAACGCGGCGCGCCACAACATCTTCGGTCCGATAACGGCCCGGAGTTTACGGCGAAGGCGGTGCGCGAGTGGCTCCAACGCGTTGGGGGGCAGACGTTGTTCCTCACCCCAGACAGTCCGTGGGAGAACGGCTATATCGAGAGCTTCAATGGTCGGTTGCGAGATGAACTGTTGAATCGAGAACTGTTTGAGACACTCTGGGAGGGGCAGGTCCCGGTGGAGCGGTGGCGGCAAACCTACAACCGGATTCGACCGCATAGTGCCCTGGGCTCTCGGCGAAGGTGTGTCATCCTTAGTTGACAATTGACGAAGCGGTCCCGGTGTGGTGCAGTGATCGTTATCCAGACAACCACCACCCCACACCAAGAGAAAGGAACCGCTTCATGAGAAGAGTAATCCGGATTCAACGACAAGGCAAGGTGAAAAACGTGAGCCAGTCGGCCTGGGCGACGGGTCTCGCCTCTGAGACGCTGGACCCGAAGGTGGCCCTCATCCAAGCTCTCATTCCCCTCGGCCTGCAGGCCGTCGCCGAGACCCTGGAGGCCGAAGTGGTCGCCCTAGCCGGGGCCCGCTAGGCCGGACTGGGGGGCGTCCCGGCGAGCCCCCTCCACCCGGGGGCGATAGTACGTGGCCCGGCCCAGGCCGACCGCCTGACAGACCCGCCGAACCGGAAGGCCGCCCTGGGTGACCAGGTGCATGGCGACCTCCCGCCGCTCCGCGGGCCTTAGAGCTTTTTTGCGATGACATCCTTCAGCGCGGCATTCTCTAGGGAGAGATCCGCGTAGAGGCGCTTGAGGCGGCTGTTCTCGTGTTCCAGCTCCTTGAGCCGCTTCATGTCGGAGGCCTCCAGGCCGCCATACTTGGCCTTCCACTTATAGTAGGTCGCCGAACTGATCCCGTACTGCCGCCAAATCTCGTTGACTGGCCGGCTGGCATCGGCCTCTTTGAGAATGGCCACGATCTGCGTTTCGGTGAACTTCGACTGCCGCATGGGAACCTCCTGGCTACGGGTCGCTATTCTGCCAGAAAGTTCTCCTTATGGCCTGTCTCAGATGCGGAGAAGCTTACACAATACTCGCGTTCGTACTGACTGGGGGTTTTGTGGCCCAAGGCTGAATGGGAATAAGTGGGATCAAAGATGCGAGGCTGATTACATCAAAATGGGGAGCATTACAAGGTCAGGGAACACTCCCTCGCTGGGATTTTCCTCACAAGCTTTCAGGCGTTTGTGTTATGGCCCACACCTTGGCGACATTGCGAACCAGCAAGACTTGCCAAAACCGAACGGCGGCGAGCAAGATACACTAACAAATAGATCAGGATCGGCAATATTTGCAACCGGTACCGTGACGCAGTCCCCAGATTGTAGCCCGACACAACCGCATAGACTACCGACCACATAGCCACGAACATCAGGGCCCACATCACCATTGGCTCTTTTAACTCCTCCCAACGAGTCCTTCTTACCGCCAGCCACACAAGGCTTAACGTGACTACATTCTCCAGGCTGGCCAAGAACCCAAAGACGTTGAGGACTTCACCTGGCAACGGGCGAAACAACGTTGTAAAAATGCCCAGAGGCAAAAACACGACCACCCCACCAATACCTCCATACCCTGTGTATACCTGTGAGGACCCAGCCCCTTTACCTGGATCTGCAAAGCCTGATGTAATTGAATCTGTCACCTCCATCAAATCCTCGAAACTTGCGAGCAGGAAATAGTCTGCAAAGCGATTCGAGGCGTACCACAATCCACTCCCAGCCAGCAACCAGGCTATCACTTTTGTGCCAAGGCTGCGGCTTCTCCTCAGAACAAGAAACACGAACGGCACAAACATAATCACTCCAAGCCATGGTCGCATTGCCATCGCGACCATAATCCCTAATGCCAGCACCGGCAGGAAGCGGGCCTTCTTCATATGGACAAATCCGAGCACTCCGTATACATAGAGAGCAATGCCTAACAGCACAATAGGGTCTTTGCTTAGAATCGACGACCAGAACAACACGGTAGGCCAATATGCCAAGAGGAAAAAGACTCGCCTGTCCTCGCGACCAAGAAACATCACCGCTGCCCGATAGAAGAGATATATGGCAATAAGGCCCAGCATAGCAAAGCTTATCTTTAAGCCATGATAGGAATTGGGCACAAAATGCTGCAGCAGCCAACATAGGTTGGTCATGTTAGCCGTGCCGATTTTCTCGACACCTGGCTGAGATACATGCCATTCGAAGTCTTTTCTTCTTGACTCATCGAAATACCCTCCTGCGTCCAGCGGATAATGCCATTCGTGAAATAACATGAACCCAAGCGTAACGAATGATTTTGCAGCCCACGCCCACAGCAGATTCCGTCTATTTTCAACAGACACCGGCCAAGCTAGTATGCTGAGACCAAGAATGACTGCCCAGACCACCGCTTTCGCATAATCCGTCGTAAGGTCCTCCTGCGGCAACCTGTATCCCAAAATATTTATTATCTCCATAAGTGAGGTTGTCAAGAGTTCCGTTGAAATTTTCTGAGCGGCTCCCATGTTGTTCATCACGCCGCCTTCTTCACCTGCACAGGCGGCGGCTCAGCTTGCGCTGCCTCAATGGTGGCGATGACCTGCGCAATCCCGGCATAGCCCTTCACCCTCTTGAACTGCCTCTCGCAGTAGAGCAGCACCGTCCCCAGC
>Ga0194120_10003599_pt1 | contig 25076 bp, 29 predicted proteins | sample TA2MahCa65mmetaG_FD_148642 | JGI IMG/M metagenome (GOLD analysis project Ga0194120, IMG submission 148642) | Freshwater microbial communities from Lake Tanganyika, Tanzania - TA2015019 Mahale Deep Cast 65m | ecosystem: Environmental > Aquatic > Freshwater > Lake | place: Tanzania: Lake... | reverse complement strand
GCCCTCACCGAATTCGCCTCACCGCGAATCTTGAACGGGCTACTCGAAAGAAGGAAGCTGACTCTTCTCCTTTCCAAGTAGTGGGTCACTCTTGCTGAGCAGACACGGGTCAATTCAGCTGAGCGGTATAGAACGCATGGCTCGACACCTCAAGTCGGCAAAAGGTAAACCCGTTCCGACTTGAGAACCTCGCTGGCGTAGGCCAAACACGCTTGAATGTCTTTCGGCGTCAGGTGATCGTACTCATGGAGGATTTGCTCCGTCGTCCAGCCGCGTGCCAGCAGGTCCACAACGAACTCAACGGCGATTCGCGTCCCCCTGACGACCGGCTTGCCCACCAACACTTTCGGGTCCACGCTGATTCGATCTTGCCAATCCATCTTTCTCTCCTTTCTCTCACCACGGATCACACGAATGACACGGATCGAACGCCTTCGGTTCTTTCATCCGTGCAATCCGTGATTCAAAACAAGACTCCCGATTCTGGCTCCAGCTTCTCGCGCTGGTTGAGGAGGCCCTGCATCAACTGTTTTTCCTTGTCGCCGTCGGGCAGGATTTCGCTGACGGCTTGGGCGACGAGCCAGAGGGTCGGGTTCTTCCCTTGGCCGCTGCGGGACAGAAACTCGGCCATGCCCTGTGTGTCGCCCTTCTCGCGGAAGACGCACAGGCGGTGCAGCACGTCGATCAAGCTGGCCGGGGTGCTGTCGGCGTTTGGTTCACCCAGATCTTTCATCTTCATCCGCTTGGCGACCGGGGTGGCCTGCACGTTCTCGCCCGACTTTTCGAGGACGCCGGTGCGGTCCCACATGGTTTCGGTGTCCATGCCGAGGGCCGCCGTAGGCGGCACCGACCGTGCCACGGTTGATGACCGAGAACGATTCCCCGAACTTGTCCTGAAGTTCACGCCGCCACTGGTCGGTGAGGTTGGCCGGTGTGACGATGAGCGTGCGTTCGACCAAGCCCCGAAACTTGAGTTCCTTGAGGGTCAATCCGGCCATGATCGTTTTGCCCGCCCCCGGGTCGTCCGCGATCAGGAAACGCAACTGTGGCTGAGTGAGCAAGTGCGAGTACACCGCGTCCATCTGATGGGGCAACGGATCGACCTGCGAGACGGACACCGCGAAGTGCGGATCGTACTGAAACGCCAGACGGACGCGATGAGCTTCGGCGGCAAGACGGAGGTGGGTCGGGTTGCCGGTGAGCGCTGCCAGTTCCCCGGCCTGCGTGATCTTGATCCCACCGTCGAAGTCCTCGGACTTGAGCAGCTTGTTCCAAAGCCGCTTGGTGTGCAGCCCGACTGCCTGCACTTCAACGCGCGCACCGCGAGCCTTGACTGCCAGCACCTTGACCGGTTCGGTCCAGTGCGGCCCTTCGAGGGTCGCCCCGTCAGCAAGCTGTTGCAGGATGTCTTCGATGGTCATGTTCAGGCCCGCCGCCGTGCATCAATCCGATCTTGGCCCTTCAGTCACTTCTTCGCTCTTGGACGCGCTGGTTTGGCGACCTTCCTGAGAACCGCGTCGAGGTCTTCACGCCGAAACAGCCGGTAGTGGTTCAACGGATGCCGGTGGGCGACGATCTTCCCGGTGCGCTCCCAGTTCCTCAATGTGTTCGGCGACACCCCAAGGTAGTCGGCGGCTTCGGCGATACGCAGGAAATCACGCAGCTTGACCACGCGACGGCCTCCACGGACGGTTGATTACCCTTGGTAAACCTTATCAAACCTCGAAGGCGTTGCAAGCGGCTAGACGACGGAACGTGCCGTGCGAATTCACGGACGACGGACACCCTCTGAAGGCATGTGGACAAGACCAGCCTTTGGAGAACCTTCGATGCCGACACAAAGCGAAATCCGCGACGAGATCACCCAGACGTTGCTCCGACACCTTGAAAACGGTGGCCTTCGCCGCGTCTCGCGGAAAGAACGTGGTGGGCGCTGCGCGGCAGCGCAGAATCAGCGCGCCGCCGAGGCAAGCTCGGCGGCGGCGGGAAGAGATTCAGCGGATGCTCGGCGCGCCCGCGCGGGAATGCCTGGCAACGTCCGGTCGCCGTCCGCGCGATGGGCCGAAAAACGCTCGCGTCGGGTGACCGTTCGGTGTCATGCGGGGTTATGCGACGCGCCGGCGGAGGCGTGGAGCCACGATCCGCCACGGCGATCCGAGTTCGCGTCGCCGGTCTTCGCCGCGGTGCTCGGCATGGGGCCAGGTTGCCTTGCGCCGCCTCCTCCAGGAGTCGCCGACAGGCCCCTTCGAGGCCAAGAAAAGGCGCGGGACTACGCGTCGCGCCGCCCGATGTGGGATTCGACGGCGCGCTTCGCGTCGGCGAGTCCGCAACCGTGCTCGTCCATGTACGCCTTGACCGCTTGGATCTTTCGATCGGGATCGGCGGCCAGCGATCGCCAATCCGAGGGCGGCGAGGGCCTGTCGCCGTCGACCGGATGGAGGGTCGCGCCCGCCTGCCGATCGACACCCCGCGATCGGGTCACCTTCCGGCCGCCGAGCCAGGAGGAAAGCGCCGAGGCGCCAATCATCAGCAGCACGGCGACCGCCATCCCCACCATCATCAACGAATCGACCGACTCGAGAGCCGCAAGACACATCGGTACGCTTCCCTTCTCGACCAACAGTTCACCTTACCGCGATTCGGCGTCCTCGGAACGCGGGCCGCTTGGCGGACCTCCATTGGGACACGGACCACCGCACGAGCCGCACCCGCCGGAACAGTTCGACCGCCAGCCGCGCCATGCGCGCGACACGAGGATTCCGGCCGCCACCAGAATACCCGTCGCGACGATCAATGTCTCGACCTGACTCGACATTCCGCGACCTCCCGAGCGTTTCGGTCTACCAACCCATGGCCGTTCCGAACCGGAAGGCAAGGAACGCGCCGGCATAGGCGAGCGCGGTCATGTACGCGAAGGTGAACGCGGGCCAATGCCAACCGTTCGTTTCCCGGCCGATCACCATGAGCGTCGACGCGCACTGAGCGCACAGGGCGAAAAAAACCATCAGCGAAAGGGCGACGGGCAAGCCGAAGACCGGCCTTCCATCGGGCCACCGCGCCGTCCGCAACGCGTCGATCAATCCGCTCGGACCTCCCTCGCTGTTGACGTCCGACTCGGCCTCGCCCTCCGGTTCCCCTCCCAGACTATACACGGTTCCCAGCGTCGCGATGATCACCTCGCGCGCGGGAAACGACGCGACGACGCCGATTCCGATGCGCCAATCCCAGCCAACCGGCCGGACGATCGGTTCGATCGCGCGGCCGGCCCAGCCAAGGAAGCTGGTGGCGATCGCCCGTCCGGCCAGGTCGGCCCTTTCGCGCGACAACGCGGCGCGCGCCGAGCGGTTCGCGTCGGAGGGAGCGGCGTCGAGCCGTTCGATTTGGCGAACGACGTCGTCGAGCCGCGACCGGTCGGCCGGAAAGTAGCCCGCGGCCCAGACCAGGACCGTGGTCGCGAAAATCAAGGTGCCCGCCCGCGCGACAAACGCCCGCGACCGATCGGCCACGCGCCCGAGCACGATCCGGTACGAAGGCCATTTGTAGCTCGGAAGCTCCATCACGAACGCCGGCGTTTCTCCGCGAAACCAGGTCTTCTTGAGCAGCAAGGCCACGGGTACGGCGACGATCGCGCCGACCGCCATCATGAGGAACAGGACGATTCCGTCGAGCGTCAACAGGCCGCCCGCATAGGTCCGTTTCGGAACGAAGGCTCCGATCAACAGGAGGTGGACGGGAAGCCGAGCCGAGCAGCTCATGAGCGGCGCGACGAGCAACGTCACCATGCGGTCCCGCCGGTTCTCGATGACGCGCGTCGCCATGATTCCCGGGATCGCGCACGCGAACGAGCTCATCAGCGGCACGAACGATTTTCCGCTCAACCCGATCCGACTCATCAATTTGTCCATCAGGAAGGCGGCCCGCGCCATGTAGCCGCAGTCCTCGAAGACCGCGATGAAAAAGAACAGAAGGGCGATTTGCGGAAGGAACACCAGGACACCGCCGACACCCGCGATGACTCCATCGACGAGCAGGCTGCGCAGCGGTCCCGGTTCGAGACGGTCCGCGACGGCGCCGCCCGCCCATTCCTGGATGCCCTCGATTCCGCCCATCAACGGCTCGGACCACTGATAGATCGACTGGAAGACCACGAACATCAACAGGCAGAAGATGAGGAGTCCCGCGAACCGATGCGTGACGACGTGATCGATGCGGTCGGTCAAGGTCCGCGCGGCCGTTTCGGGATGCGAGACGGCTCCGTCGAGGATTCGCCGGATCCACGCGTAACGCGCTTTCGCCTCAACGGCCGGAATGCGGATCCCCGACTCGCGGAGCCGGCTTCGAGCCGACGCGAGCCATGCGCCGAGCTCGAAAGACGCGGTCGACGCGAACCGCCGTTCGATCTGGCCTCCCACGTCCAACAACATGCGTTCCAGGAGATAGCGTTCGGGCGGCGATCCTCCGGACGCGCGCCACGCGTCTTCCAGCGCGACCACTTCGAGTCGAAACGCCTCGGGAAAAACGTCCGGTCGAACCCCTCCTCGCTCCGCCATCGCGCGGAACACGCCGCGTTCCAAGCCGTCCAATCCAACGCGGCGGTGCCCCTCCGTCGCCACAACCGGCGCGCCGATCCGCCGTTCCAACTCCCGCGCATCGATCGTGATGCCCTTGTGCCGGGCCACGTCGATCATGTTGAGGACGAGGACGACGGGCATGCCGAGGTCGAGGATCTGGCTGAAGAGATAGAGGTTCCGTTCGAGGTTCGAGGCATCGACGATCACGATGACCGCGTCCGGCGCCGCAACATCGGCTTGGTGGCCAAGCAAGACGTCGACCGCGACCATTTCGTCGAGCGTGCGGGGCGAAAGGCTGTAGGTGCCGGGCAAGTCCACGAGCGCGACGTCGCGACCGTCCCATCGCACGCGGCCGATCTTCTTTTCGACCGTCACTCCCGGATAATTGCCGACTCGGGATTGGAGCCCCGATAGCCCGTTGAACACCGTGCTCTTGCCCGTGTTCGGATTGCCGATGAGGACGACGGTCAGGGCGCGGGGCGCGGGAGTCGGTTCCATAGTCGTCCAACAGGCAAGTCTCTCGCGACCCCAATCTCGGGCGACCCCAATCTCGGGCGACCCCAATCTCAGGCGACCCCAATCTCAGGCGACCCGGTGACGGCCGCGCCGCACGCCCCTACCGACCCCGCGACGGTTCCGCGTCGGATGGTTCCACGATGACGCGCCGCGCCTCGGCCTTCCGCAGCGAAAGGCGATACCCGCGCACCGAATACTCGATCGGATCGCCGAGCGGCGCATGGCCGACCATCTCGATCGGTTCGCCCTCGGTCATCCCCATCTCCAGGATCCGCGTCGCGATCGCGTCGTCACCCTGGACATCGACGATGCGGGCTTTCGTTCCGGTCCGCAATCGATCGAGGGTCATGCGGTCGGCCATCGAACGGCGTCCTATCCGGCCGCGGTGAGTTCGACGAAGACCAATAATGCGGCGTCGTCGGCCCGCAGCGACAACCGGTGGCCGTTGATCAGAACGATGCACGGCGTTCCCGGCCGGACCATGCGGATCGGCGTCCCCGCGCGAAGGCCCATTTCGGCCAACCGGTGCACAAACGCCGGTTCGCCCTCGATCTCCCGGATGCGGCCCTCGTCACCGGCCCGAAGCGTATGGAGGGGAACGAGCGCGGCCAAGGCGGCGACTCCCGGCACGTCCGCGCCGCGGCTAGGGGATCGTGGAAAATGCGTGGGACCCATATCCCGACAACCTCGATCGAAAGACGCGTTCTATCGCTCCGGCGGGCGGCACCGCGCCGGCCCGCGCCGGGCGGTTCGGCCCCGCACCCACAAGAAGCAACTGAGAATCAGTATCAGGTCATCGCATTCTAGCAAGGCGGGTCGTCGATGGGTAGGGGGCCATGCGGCGCGGCGCGGTCAGGCGGACGCGGCGCCGGATTCCTGGACCGATCTCCGGCCGGAACCGATTCCGAAGGCCGTGAGGAAAATGACGCTCGCGATCAGGGCGAGGCTCGACGCCCAACCGAAGGCGAACGGAGCGCCCCACCGTTCGTAGATCGCGCCGAACGCGAGCGACGCGGGCAACGCGCCGATTCCGTTGGTGAAATGGTACCAGCCGAAGGCCCGCCCGCGCTGGTTTTCACCGACCAGATGGGCGATCAACGCGCGCTCGGCGGGTTCCGACAAGGCATGGAACACCGCGTACAACGCGACCATGCCCCAGATCTGCGACGGAGACCGAGCGACCGCGAAGGCGGCGTAGAGCACGGCGTAGACGACCCAGCCGCCCAGAACGAGTCGCCGGGGACCGAGCCGGTCAACGGCCGCGCCGGCCGCGTAGGCGCCCACGCTTTTCACGATATGGAAATACGACCAGAGCAGAGGCAAATGGGCGAGGGGGACTCCGATTTCCTCGGCGCGAACCAGCACGAACAGGTCGCTCGAATTCCCCAGCGAGAAGACAAGGACGGCCGCGAGGAAGGCGAAAAAGGGTCGCCCGAGCGCTCGGGAACCCGTTCGAACCGCGCCGATCGGCGCGCCCGTTCGGGGCGACCGATCCACGGATTCCGCGCGCGGGCCGGCGCGACGCGTTTCACGAACGCCCCAACCAACGAGCAGGACGACGACGATGCCCGGCACGGCGCTTGCCGCGAATACGGTGGTCAAGTCGGCTCGGAAATACTCGAGCATGGCGAATGCGACGAGCGGGCCGGTCGCGGCGCCGAGATGGTCGAGCGCCCGGTGCAGTCCGAAAGCGCGGCCGCGCATCGATTCGGGCGTGCTGTCGGCGATCATCGCGTCGCGCGGCGCGCTCCGAAGGCCTTTGCCGATCCGGTCTCCCGTGCGCGCCGCAAGGACCATCCACGGCCTGGAAACCCAGCCCATCAGGGGGCGCGCCGCGGCGGCCAGCCCATAACCGACGACGACAAATCCCTTCCGGCGGGACCACCGGTCCGAGAGGCTTCCCGCGACCGGCTTCAATACGCTCGAAACGGTCTCCGCGATTCCCTCGATCAAGCCGAGCACGGTTCGGCCCGCGCCCAGCTCGCCGGTCAAGAGCGTGGGAAGCAGCGGATAGACCAACTCGCTCGCGACGTCGTTGAAATAACTCGCCCACGCGAGGATCCGAACCGCGAACGGCAAGCGTCCGGCTCGGGGCGCCCCGGACGGCGGATCGCAGGGCGGGGTTGCTGGCACGGGAGATGCGTCCATGGCGAGACTCCGGCGCACCGCCCGGTGCGCCGCCTCCGAGTGTCTGCTAACATATCGTCGGTCTCCCCGCGCGGGTAGCCTCCGCTCTCGGGGCCGTTCGGCCGAGCGAGCGGCGATCGACGCGCGCGGCGAGCGCCGACCGTTGCGTACGGGTTCACGAACGACTCCCCGACTCGCATAGGGGCCATGGCATGAACGATTCGCAGCCTCCCGTCGAACGCCGATCGACGATCGCCCTGATCGCGCATGACGGAAAGAAGGACGCCCTGGTGACCTTCGTCCGCGAACATCTCGACATCTTCCGCGCCAGGCGGTTGGTCGCGACGGGGAGCACGGGTGAGCGTCTTCAGCGCGATCTCGGCTTGGACGTCGAGCGTGTCGCGCACGGGCCGCACGGAGGCGACCTGATCATCGGCGGGCGGGTGGCCGAGGGATCGATCGGAGGCGTGCTCTTCTTCCGCGACCCGTTGACCGCCCAGCCGCACGAGCCCGACGTGTCGGCCCTCATGCGCGTTTGCGACGTCCACGGCGTGCCGCTCGCGACGAACCTCGGAACGGCCCGCGCCTTGGTCGAGTCCCTTCGGGTGGGCGCGTCCTGAATCGAGCGATCGATCCTTGCGACGCGGCCTTCGCGCGAAATCAGCGGACCAACCGGACGGGCGAAAAGACGAAGTCCGACGTCGCGTTGCCGCCTGGGATGCCGCCCTTTGTGACGATGTTCGCCGGCTGCACCATCACGTACTTGCTCGACGCCTTCCCGGTCAGCTTCACCGCCATGATCCGGATCCCCGTGAATCGCACGATCGTGTACTCGGCATTGTTGCCCGGCCCGTTGACCGCCGTGAAGATCGGGATGATGCGGGGTTGGCCCTTGATCGACGCCAGTTCGTCTTTCACACCCGCGCTGATCCCCGTGTCGCCGTTCAGATAGAGATTGCCCGATGCATCGAATTCAAGCGATCCACCGTGGTATTGCAGGTCGGCGGGGCTGATGCCGGTCGTGATTTGCCTCGCGATGTCGCACGTGCTGTTGTTCGAACTCCCAATATCCACGGTGCCCCGGTTGCCTGGCGATCCGGTTCCTTGCGGATACAAATTGACTTCGAGGATCCCGTCCGATCCGGAAACGACCTGCTGATTCAGGGCGTCCCATTTGTAGTTGTCCGAACCGACGTTGGAGTCGAGCATGTTGTCCCAGGTCGTCTTATCGAGGGCGAACGGGAGGAGGTCGAGATTTCCGCCGTCCGACGGCGCGCGGAAGCCCTGGAACGAGGTGAGCAGCGCGGCGGTCGCCTCGGCGACCGCCGGCGTGCTGCTCCGACCGAGCAATCTCCCGAACGTCATGGTGATCTCGCCGTTCCGGCCCGCCTCGCGACGCACGACCACATGGACCGTATTGGGGTGGTTGTTTCCCGAGAGATCGATCGACTGCGTCGAGACCGTCGGGTCGGCGAGATAGCCGACTTCGATGTCGCCCGTCGCCATGGAGGGCGAGTTGACGAGGACCTGATTGAGGCCCGCGTATTCCGAGGCGCGGGCCTGCGCATTGCTCGCCAAAACCGCGCTGTACGAACCGCCCGTCAAAGGGCTCTCGTCAATCAACTCCCACGCGGCCGCGATCGCGGACGCATCGGCGCATCGCTGGAGTTCGCTTCGCGCCACGAGCACGACTCCCAGGTCGAGCGCGAAGGCCAAGAGGGCCATCAGTCCGACCATCGAGAATGCGGCGAGCACCACGATGCTGCCTCGCCGCGCGCGTTGTAGTCGAGGGGTCGCGTTCATGGTGGTAACCTCGTCGCCGCGATCGCGGCAATTGCCTCGGATTCGATGTGAGGATCGTGCGGCCATTTCCGGACCTGTTTACGGCGCGGAGCCGACGAGCCGAGCCTGCGAGTCCTCGACCACGAGCCCCGTGCTCAGTACGTACCGAACCCGCTCCAGCGCCAGGACGGTGACTCGATTGCCCGCGAACCCGACCGCCGAGTTCGCGACGGAAACGGCCGGATCATAGGCGTTCAAGCCGGCGAGTTCCGTGGTCGTCGTATGCTTGAGGTATCCCTGGCCTCCAAACTCGCCCCACGTCGTCGACTCGCCCGAAACGACCTCGAACGTCAGTTGGCCGTTCGCGAGCGTCATTGTTTGCGTCCACCGCACGACTTCGCCGTCGGTTTCCATGACCGAGTCCTGGGGATACATGTGCGACGCGATCGGCTCGTCGCCGTTCCAGATCTGAAGCTGGAGCCCGCCCGGGACAAACGACGGAATGCTCTGGTGATTGAGCTCGAAGACGGCGAAGAGCGACGTGGCATCGCCGGTCGGGGAAATCGCGCACGAAACCTGCGGCGCGGTGGCGTTCGGATCGGGCGTCGCGACGGCCAACACCCAGTCCTCCTCAATGCGCACCACCGTGACCTCCGACTGGGCGAGCACGACGCGGGGCGCCGCCCCGGCCCCCCAACAAACGACGACGGCCCCCAGGATCGCGGCCGAAACGCGGGAACTCGAGCGGAACGGGCGCAGCGCAATCACGGTGGACTCCTTCGCGGAAGGCCGTCCCGAGGGATGGTCGGTACCGGCCGGCCAGCCTCGCGGGAGCGGGGAATCGAAGAGCCGTTGATGAGAGGCCTCGGCGGTCGTTGGCCATTTACCCAACATGCCGTGCCATTGAAATGCATAGCTCGCGTTTCCCCGCCCGTCAAGAACAAGCCAAAAGGGGGTGTACAACGGTCGGCCGATCGGATATGGTACGTGCGTCGGTGGGTTCGTCGAATGCGCGTGCGCGATGCCGATTCCGCGGATCGGCCAACGGCTGCTGTTTCGTCACTTCCACCCAGTGGGCTGCCACTTCGGCCCATTCCATTGTGGCCCGTTTAGCGAAGTGAAGTGGTGGGCCGTTATTTCTTCGGACAGGAGCAAAAGTAGTGGGAAGGAAGTTGTATTGCGGTAACCTGAGTTTCAATGTGACGAGCCAGGACTTGGAGCAGCTTTTCTCAGAGTTCGGCACGGTGGAGAGCGCTCAGGTGATCTCCGATCGGGATACCAATCGGAGCAAGGGTTTCGGGTTCGTGGAAATGGGCAGTGATGCCGAGGCCCAGGCCGCGATTTCCGCGCTCAATGGCAAAGATCATGAAGGACGCCCGCTCACCGTCAATGAGGCGCGTCCGCGCGAGGATCGTCGAGGCGGCGGCGGCGGCGGCGGCTACCGAGGCGGTGGCGGTGGTGGAGGTTACGGTGGTGGCGGCGGCGGCGGTGGATACGGCGGCGGTGGCCGCGGCGGCCGCGGCGGCAGCCGATATTGATCCCGGTTTTTTTCGTCTCTCGAACGAAGCTTGACGAAATCGCCGCGTTTGGATCCGACGTCTCGCCGGATCCAGGCCGATCGCGAATCGAAACGAGGAGCACCGGGGCTGATCCCTGTCAGCCCCGGTCTCCCTCGATGGGTCCGTGCTCGGCGCGCGGCCGTATTCGTGGGGCCAATGGGAGTTCACCTTGTTGTCTTCAACCGAACGACAGGTACTTCAGACATTCCGCTTGTTTCGAGTCGCTCCCGGTCAAATGCTCTGTTTTGAAGGTGCCAATCTCAAACGGTTCCGCTCGGCCCTTCAACAGCTCACCACGAAGAATTTCCTGATCAAAGAACAGTTCAAGGGCGGGTATTCGTTGACTGCGGCCGGGTTCGCCGCAATGAAGGCCATTCCCACCTAGCCAACCGGGTTCGGCGATCTCCCACCCCAAGAAGGTTCGCGCGGCGCGCGCCGCACGGTCGTCGCGGTTCGTGTGGATGCGTTGGGACGTGGATTCCGTCCATGGCGCGCCGTTTGCCTCACGGTTGGCATCCGCCCGTTCCACCATGATGATCGGTGCCGGCGCGCTCTCCCGCACATCGTCCGGTCGCTTGGGCGCGCCCGACGAGCCGGATGCCGACGCCGAACGGGCCGGCGCTGTCGGTCGTTTTCGAGTGTGACGGTGGCCGCGCCGCGGGCGAATTCCAGCCGGCCAAGGGCTTCGGGCCGAATCGTGTCATGAACGGACGACTTCGCATCGCGGTGGCCGACGACGAACCCGACATGCGGGAGTATTTCAATCGCGTCCTGCCGCGGCTTGGCCATGAGGTCGTTTGCGTGGCGGACAATGGGCGCGATTTGATAGCCCAATGCCGCGTCTGCATGCCCGATCTCGTCATTACCGACATCAAGATGCCCGCCTTCGACGGAATCGAAGCGGCCAAGGCGATTTCCGCCGAACGGCCGACGCCCATCATCCTCGTCTCGGCGCACTACGATTCCGAACTCATCCAGCGAGCCGAAGCCGACCACGTGATGGCCTACCTTGTGAAACCGATCAAGCAGGCCGATCTCGAACCGGCCATCGCGATCGCGACCCGCCGTTTTCAGCAGTTCCAACAGGTCCAGCGCGAGGCGGCTGACCTGCGCCAGGCCCTGAAGGACCGCAAGGTGATCGAACGCGCCAAAGGACTGGTGATGCGTCGAGCGGGCATTGACGAGGCGGCCGCGTTCCGCCGCCTCCAACAGTTGGCCAGCGATCGGAACCGGAAACTCGTGGACATCGCGGAGGCGATCGTGGTGGCCGCCGAGGCGTTCGATTCGACAATCGACTCCGGCAATGATTGACACGGCTCCATTAAAGACTAGATTAGGGTGGCTCGCCGATCCTTGTTGTGCCGCTCAGGAAGTTGCTTCGCGGCGAGCCGCCGTCGGGACATTCACGATCGCGACCCGACCCGGAGGTCGGCGCGGGCGCATCGGGGACCTTGGACGGCGGACAGGGTGGCACAGCGGGAACGTCCATCGCGCCAGGTGCCGCGTCCCGCGCCCGTTCGGGCCGATCGGCCCTTTCGGTTTTGGCACTTCAACGGAGGAACGCCTGCCATGACCACACTCAAGAATGTCGCCACGGAAGTCGCCGCAGCGAAGTCGAACGTTCGAGCGGCGCGGTCCGTCACCGAACCCGAACCGCGGGACCGGGCCGAGGAAGGGCCGACCGAGATTGCTCGAGCGGCGGAAGCGGCGCTCAAGGGCAGCGGTTACGACGCGCTGCGACGCATCGCGTGCGAATTCCATGAAGGCAAACTCACGCTGCGTGGTCGAGTCGCGACGTATTACCTGAAGCAAGTCGCGCAGAGCGCGCTGCGCGAACTGGTCGACGGTCACGCCGCGATCGCGCGCATCGACAACCAAATCGAAGTCTACGTGCTCGCGCCGAAATAGGCTCGCGCCGAAATAGGACCATGCGTCGTCCAGGCACCGTCCGGGTGCGCGCGTTCGGCATGTGAAATGCACCTTGGTTGCCATGGACTCTCGGTGGCTCACGAAGCGAGGAGGTGCGTCATGAACGTGCGGCATTTCCTGGACGAGGCGGGGGTGGCGTTCGATGTGATACCCCACCGAGCCACGTGCGACGCGCAGCGCATGTCGAAGGAACTGCGGTTGTCGGGAAAACACGTCGCGAAAACCGTACTGCTCCGCGCCGACCACGGCTATCGATATTTGGTGGCCGTCGTGCCCGCGTGCCGCCGTGTCGATCTGACGCGCGCGTCGCCCGTCTTGGGAGGCAGCGAATTGGAGATCGCGAGCGAATCGGAGTTGATCGAGCATTGTCCCGACTGCGACGCGGGTGTTCTCCCGCCTTTCGGGTCTCAATACGGTATGCGGACGCTCGTCGACGCCGACCTGCTCGACGACGAGTGGATCGTCTTCGAGGGGAATACGCACGATGAGGCGATTCGGATGCGGACGAGCGATTTCAGGCGACTTGAATGCCCGTTGATCGCGCGTTTCGCCGACCCATCCAGGCCGATGGCCTTTGAACATCGGAGATGAAGGCCGCGTATTCCCGGTGATCGGCCCGCGCGGCGCTCGCCGCGACCGCTTCATGGTTGGGATCGGCACGGAGAGCCGTCAGACCATCGCGGGGAATCTCCGCGTTTGATTGAGATCCCGTCGGGAAAATGGTATATGGCGAAGGCGCCTGGGTTCGCGGAGCGGGCTCCGGCTGGGTTGTGACCCCGTATCGAGAAAGGCTCGTCGCGATGAACGTCAAGAAGATCCTGTTTCCGACCGATTTCTCGCATACGGGCGACGCCGCGCTGCGGCTTGCGACCGCCCTCGCGCGGGACTCGGGAGCGTCGCTCCTGATCGCCCATGTCGAAGAGCCGCCCGTGGCGTATGGAGGCGGCGAAATGTACTACGGCATGCCCGAACCCGCGCTCGAGGAAATCAAGCGCATGCTGCACGACGTCACGCCGACGGATCCCAAGGTCGTGTTCGAACATCGGCTCGTGACCGGTGATCCCGCGGGTGCCATCGTGCGTTTGGCGCAGGACGAACATGTCGACCTGATTGTGCTCGGCACCCACGGGCGGACCGGGTTGAGTCGCCTGCTCATGGGAAGCGTCGCCGAATCGATCGTGCGGCGCGCGCCGTGCCCCGTGCTGACCTACAAACACCATCCGCGAAAGGGCGACGCCCCGTGATCGGCGATCGTTCGGATTCGCACGCCGTCGTTTCGCGCCGACAGTGGCTCGCCGCGTCGGCGGGATGGGTCGCCGGCGCGTGCGCGGCGCCGTTCGCCGCGGCGCGGATGCCTTCGGAGCCCAAGGCGCGCATCGCCGTCACGCTCGACCTCGAAATGTGCCGCAATTATCCAAAGCGGGAAATCGTCGAGTGGGACTACGAGAAGGGCAACCTCGACGAACCGACAAAACGGTACGCGGAGCAAGCGGCTCGGATCGTGCGCGATTTCGGGGGCGTTGTCCATTTCTTCTGCGTTGGACGCGTTCTCGAACAGGCGGACGTTTCGTGGCTCGCGCGGCTCGCCGACTCGGGCCATCCGATCGGCAACCATACGTACGACCACGTCAACATGCTCGCGAGCGAACCCGCCCAGACCCAATTCCGGTTCCGGCGCGCGCCGTGGCTGACCGAGGGAAGGACGACCGAGCAGATCCTGCGCGAAAATGTTCGCATGACGACGCGGGCGCTCGACCAACGCGCCGGGATCCAAGCGAACGGATTCCGCACACCCGGCGGGTTCGCGCAAGGGCTGGCGGGGCGCGAGGATATCCAGCGGATGCTCCTCGAACTCGGATTCACCTGGGTCAGTTCGCTCTATCCCCCACACCCGTCGGGAACGCCGCGCGAAGCGCCAGGCGAATCCGTTTACCAGGGCATCGTCGACGCCTTGCGGGCGGCGCAGCCGTTCCGCTATCCGACGGGCTTGATCGAGGTCCCGATGAGCCCGATCAGCGACGTGACGGCGTTTCGCGCCCATTACTGGAAGTTGGACCATTTCCTCACCGCCATCCGCCGCGCGGTTCATTGGACGATCGAACAGCGCGCCGTGTTCGACTTCCTTGCACACCCCTCGTGCCTCCTGGTGGAGGACGCCGAGTTCCGGACGATCCGCGCCGTCTGCGAACTGGTGCGCGACGCGGGAGACGCCGCCGAACTCGTGGGGCTCGACTCCATCGCCGCGCGGGTGTGACCGGCAAGCGATCGAGCCCTCGAATCCCACGGTCGATCGGCGGACTACGGGACGCTCAATCGACCGCCTTCGTGTCGCCTTCGTCGCGCGCTTCCGGGTCGGACGGAATGACCGATCCGTGCGGATCGCGGCTCGGGGAATCCAACTCCCTCGCGAGTTGGTTTCTCAGATCATCGTCGATGAAATGCTCGACCCGTTCGGCCGATTCGTGCAGCGCGCCGCGCGACGGGTAGTTCCTCGCGAGGTAGCTTTCCCACAGGCGATGGGACCGGACCAGCCGCCTGGCCGATTCCTCTCCGAGTCGAGTGAGCCGCCAATCCGGCCCCGCCCGTTCGATCCAACGCATGCGTCGCAGGCGTCCCATCGCGGCCCGCGCCGTTCGGACGCGGATTCCGAGCGCCGCGCGAATCGAGGCGAGCGAATCGCCCGCCGCGTCGGGAAACCGCTCCTTCCGTCGGAACAAGTGCCCCAAGACGTCCTCGCGGACCATGCGGTTCTCGAGACGCGCCCGCGCGAGGCGGCGCGAAACGATGCCGTGCCGGGGACCGAAGAGGGCCGCTCCAAGGAAAAAGAGCCCCGAGGCCACCGCGATCATGCCGGACGTGCTCGCGTCCTGGATTTCCGGATGGCCCAGCCGTGAAAAGAGGACTCCCGGCGCCGCCGTCGCGAGCGCGTGTCCGACCAGCGCGCTCGATGCCGCGACAACCAGACTTATGCCGATCATGCGCGGCAATCGGTCGGTCAGCAGGTGCGCGGTCGCCGCCGGGACAATCAGCATGGCGATCACGAGAATACTCCCCACGCTCTCAAACGCCGTCACCAAAGTCACCGCGGTGAGCGCCATGAGCAGGTAATGCATGGCGGACGCGGAAACGCCGACCGATCGCGCGAGCGCCGGATCGAACGCGCTGATGCGGAACTCCTTGAAGAACATCGTGAGGACAAGACCGTTCACACAGAGCATGCGCGCGTTGATCCCGAAGGCCGCCGGAATGCCCTGGGGACCGCTCCGATCCAGGACCGTGTTTTCGAGCGTCCCGTACAGGACGCAGTCCGGGTCGATGTCGATCGTGTCGGCGACGAGCCGCATCAGGAGCAGACCGAGCGCGAAGAGCGACGTGAAGACGACGCCGAGCGCGGCGCCGGCGTCGAGCCTCCCGACCCGCCGGAGACTCTCCGAGGCGACCGCGCAAACGATGCCCATCACGGCGGCGCCCGCGAAGAGGATCGCATGGCGCGACGAAGCCAAGGCCCTTTCATCGAACCAGCCGCGGGCGTGCAAGGCCTGACCGGCGAGCAGCGCGAGGACGATTCCCGGCAGAACCGAGTGACTGATCGCGTCTCCCATCATGGACTGCCGGCGCAAGAGCAGGAAACAGCCCGGAAGGGCGCAGGCCATTGACGCGGCGGCTCCGGTCGCCACGATCCACGCGTCGATCGCGTTCCATCGCGCAAGGTGGTTCCAGATCTCGAAGAGTACCATCACGGTCCGCCTTGGCCAGGATGCCCTTCTTCCGCCGACGGCATGGAAGACGCCTCGCGACGCGCCGCACGCGCGAACCGCCATACCAAGCCGTGCCGCGTTCCGACGGCGAGGCTCGCCAGGAACACGGCGCTGCCGCAAAGGACGATCGTCGCGCCGGTCGCGACCCGGGGAACCGCCGCGCTGATTGCGACGCCCAGCCCGGCGCCGAACGCGCCGAACATCGCCGCAATCACACCCATCGTCGCGAGCCGCTCCGACCAGCATTGGGCCGCCGCCGCCGGAACCGTCAACATGGCCACAACGAGCAGCAGGCCGACGCTGCGCAGGCCGATCACGCAGATCAGGACGACGAGCCCCATCAGCACGCTGTCGAGCACGGCGACCGGCCAGCCCTGCACGGCCGCGAACCGCGCGTCGAAGGCGACAAGCCTGAATTCCTTGAACAGCGCGGCGCATGTCGCGACGGCGAGCATCGCAGCGCCTCCGATGAACCAGACATCGTCGGCCTTCATGGCGGCCGCCTTGCCGTAGATGAAATGGGCCAGCCCCGCCGCGTTTCCGGACGGAAGCCGTTGCACGATCGTGAACAGGGCGATGCCCACGCCGAAGAAGACGCTGAGCACGACCGCAAGCGCCGCATCCTCCTTGACGCGCGTCCAACGCCCGATCGCCTGAACGCACAGCACGCCCGCGATGCCGCTCAGCGCCGCTCCGACCAACAGGCCCGGCAGCGACTTGCCCGTTCCCGGTTCGATCCACTCCATCGCCAGGAACGCGATCGCCACGCCCGGCAACGCCGCGTGGCTGACGACGTCGCCGACGAGCGTTTGCTTGCGGAGCAACATGAAGACTCCGATGACACCGCCGCTCGCGCCGAGCGCCATTGTGCCGAGCAAGACGACCCGCGTGTTGTGGTCGCTCAAGGTGATTACGCGCACAAACGGGTCATGAAGCGAAGACGCATCCGCCGGACCGTCGGCATGTGATTCGATCCGCTCGCCGTCCCGGGCAACGCCGTCCCGGGCAACGCCCGCGCGCGGAACGATCAGCGCCGACATCACGCCGAACATCACGCCGAACATCACACCGAACATCACACGGCGTCGGCGCCGCGCCGCGTTCGGTGCCGCCGTCCGCGGAGTTCGAATCCCGCGTGCCATCCGGCCACCTCGCCTATTCCCCTGGTCCGAACGTGAAACGGTTTCCGACCCGATCGAGCAGGGCGAGCCGGCCTCCGTAGGTCTTGCGCAGATTCTGAGGCGTAAACACTTGCTCCACAGGTCCTGCCGCGACGAGCCGCATGTTCAGGAGGACGACTTCGTCAAAATACTCCTCGACCGTCTGCAGGTCGTGGTGGACGACGAGCACCGTCTTGCCGGAGGACCGCAGGTCGCGCAAGAGATCCACAATCACCAGCTCAGTCGCCGCGTCCACGCCCGCGAACGGTTCGTCCATCAGATAGAGATCGGCGTCTTGAGCCAGGGCCCTCGCCAAGAACACACGCTGCTGCTGGCCGCCTGACAGTTGACGGATCTGGCGCGAGGCGAATTCAGCCATGCCGACCCGTTCGAGTGCGGCGAGCGCCTCGCGCCGATAACGGCGTGTCACCGGTCGACACCATCCGATGCGGTGATAGAGACCCATAGCCACCACGTCGAGCGCGCTCACCGGAAAATCCCAGTCCACGCTTTCGCGCTGAGGCACATAGCCGACCCGCCCCCGCTGACTTCGAAACGGCCGACCAAAAATCCGGACCTCGCCCGTTGTCCGGGGAATGAGATCCAGACAGGCGGCGAGCATCGTGCTCTTGCCTGCGCCGTTCGGTCCCACAATCGCGATCAGCCGTCCCGAAGGCGCTTCGTAGTCGATGTCCCAGATCACCGGCTTGAGATGATAGGCGACGGTCAAGTCGCGGATCGAGAGCGGGCTTGGTTCCGAGCGGCCGTCGTCGGGGCCCGTCCGCGCGGCGGCGCCGTTGGATGCTCGCATCGCGTCACCCGCCTGAATCCGATGCCGGAATCGACTCGGCCAGCAGTCCCAATCGCCCGCGTTCGGGAGCGCGACCGCCGAGTGACCGCGCGATGGCCGTCGCGTTGTGATCGATCATTCCGATGTAGGTCCCCTCGTATGTTCCCGCCGCGCCCATCGCGTCGGAATACAACGACGGTCCGATCTCGACGCGCCATCCTCGACCGGCCGCGCCCTCGACCACCGCCCGCACGTTCGACGCGGGCACCGAACTCTCCACAAAAACGGCCGCGATCCGCCGCTCAACCAGGAAGTCCACCAGACGATTGATGTCGTGGACGCCAGGCTCCGATTCCGTGCTGATCCCCTGCGCCGATCGCACGCCGATCCCATACGCCTTGCCAAAATACCCGAACGCGTCGTGCGCCGTCACGAGCACGCGCCGACGCTCGGGTATCGTGCCGATCACCTCGCGGACGTAGGAATCCAACTCCGCCAGTTCCCCTCGAACGCGGTCCCCGTTCGATCGATAGACGGTGTGGCCTTCCCGATCCAATTCCGACAAGCGGCGCACGACCGTCTCCACGCAATCCGACCACAACGCCACGTCCATCCAAACGTGCGGATCATGATGACCGGCGAACGCGCCCGGCGACCGAAGTCGGCCCGCATCGATCGATTCGGTCACCGCATGGACCGGCTTGCCGCCCGCGCGGACTTTTTCGAGCACATCCTGCATGCGGCCTTCCAACATCAGGCCACAATAGAACACGGCATCCGCGCGTGACACCTCTTTGACATCGCGCGTCGTCGGCTTGTAAAGATGAGGGTCCACGCCCTCGCCCATCAGACCGATCACCTCAATACGATCCCCGCCGATCTCCCGCACGAGATCCGTGACCATCGACACGGTCGTCACGACCCGCGGACCCTTCGAACGGGACGGCCCTACGTCCGACCCGCCCATGGGGAACCCGCACCCAACAACGCATAATGCGATCCCAAACGCAAGGACCGGTTGGGGAACCGCAATCCGGCTCATGACGATTCCCTTCGTTCGTTGGGACGTCGTTCGTTGGAACGCCATTCTCCACCTTTTTTGGTTATCCAAAATATCGTCTTTCAAAACACAAAACCTGTCAAGCCCGAGCCGCCGGGTCGGCGCGGGATGGTGATCCGACCGAACGCGGGGAAAATTGACCGCCCCCAGGGCTGGTGCTACGATGGCCGGGACGCATCGAGCGGGGAGAGGCCGTTGTTTCCGGCGACCAACCGATGGGACTGACCTACTTCAAACGGTTTCGGATGGAGATCGGCTTGCGTTCATGGCGGGGCCTGCCGGTATGGGCTCGGTCGGTCTGGGACGACGCGTACGAACTGGTGGCGTGGACCGAGGGGCTATTGGATTCGCACGCGGAAGCGAAGTACCACAGTTTCCGCAACGAGCTCGATGCGAATGTCTTTCCTTGCCTGGGGGATTTTGATGGGTGCCGCCGGCTGATGACCGAAATTTCCCAGCGGACGAATTTTGTTCCCGGCGCGACGTGGCTCGCCCGGTTTCGCGGCGACGGGGCCTGTGAGGAGTGCGGCACGGTGCAGGGCGTCTCGGACCAAGGAGATTTCGGGGCGATCCAAAACCTGGGTGTGACGTCGTCGCATCGGGGTCGAGGCTTGGGGACCCGCCTGTTGGCCGAGTCGCTGACGGGATTTCGGGAGGCCGGGCTGACGCGCGCGTATCTTGAGGTCACGGCGCGGAATGACGGCGCGATCCGCTTGTATCAGCGGTTCGGCTTCCGCACGGTCAAGACGCTATACAAGGCGGCCGACGTGGCCGTCGTGTGACGGCCCGACGGCCGCGCGGCGGCCGATGCGGGATGGCAAGCCCGCTCCGCGGCGGGCGATCGGCGGCGGGAACCAAACGGGACGCTATCTCGGAACGGAAGTGGCGGCGTGGAGCAGACGATCAACGTACGGACGCTGGACAACGGCCTGATCCTGGTGGCCGAATCGATGCCGTGGCTCGAATCGGCCGCCATGTCGCTGCACGTGCCGTGCGGTTGCGTGTTCGATCCGGTCGATCGGCTCGGGCTCGCCAATCTGACGTGTGAAATGGTCCAGCGGGGATGCGGTGCCCATTCGAGCCGCCAGTTCGTCGAGCGGCTCGAATCGCTCGGCGTCGACCATTCGGCGTCGGTATCGGCGATGCACACGACGTACATGGCGTCGATGATGTCGGAGCGGCTCCCCGACGCGCTCGGCATGTACGCCGATCTCGTCCGGCGCCCGCATCTTCCCGAAAAACAGCTCGACGACGCGCGGCTCGTCTGCCTGCACGAGATCCGTTCGATCGACGACGATTTCGCGCAGATGACCCATCAGCGGCTCCGGCTCGATCATTACGGGCACCCGCTCGGCCGCAACGCGGCCGGGGTATTGGATCACGTCGAGCGGGCGACGATCGACGACGTCCGCGCGTTCTTCGCCGGGGCGTACGGAGCGACGGGCGCGATCCTCGCCGTCGCGGGCCGATTCGATTGGGAATCGCTGGCGGCGTGTGTCGAGCGGCATTTCGGGGGATGGACGCCGCACGCCTTGCGCCGCATGGGCGACGAACGGCCTTGCCGCGGCAGGCGCCATCTGGAGCATGACACGAACCAGACACACATCGCGATCGCGTGTCCCGGCGTGCCGTACAACCACGCCGACTACTTCCTGGCGCGCGGCGCGGTGGGCGTCCTGAGCGACGGCGTGAGTTCGCGGTTTTTTCTCGAAATCCGAGAACACCGCGCGCTGTGCTATGCGGTGAGCGCCTACTGCCACTCGTTCCTCGACCGGGGCTCGGTCCTGTGCTACGCCGGCACGACGGCCGAACGAGCCCAGGAAACGCTCGACGTCATGCTCGCCGAACTCGACGGATTGAACCGGGGAGTGCGCGACGAGGAGCTCGCGCGGGTCAAGGCGCGGATCAAGAGCGGATTGATCATGCAGCAGGAGTCGAGCGGCGCCCGGGCCAGCTCGATCGCCGGCGACTGGTACTATTGGGGCCGCGTGCGGACGCTCGACGAGCTCAAGTCGCTCATCGACGGGCTGACGGCCCGCGACATCAACGCGTTCCTCGACCGGCATCCGTTCCGGCCCGTGACGATCGTGACCCTTGGCGAAAAGGAATTGGAGGCCGATCTTGGAGTTTCTTAGGCATACGCTCGCGAACGGGCTCGAAGTCCTCGCCGAACGGAACGAAAAGGCGTACAGCACGGCGATCGGGTATTTCGTGAAGACCGGAGCTCGCGACGAATCGCTCGACGTCTGGGGCGTCAGCCATTTCCTCGAACACATGGTCTTCAAGGGCACGCTCCTTCGCTCCGCCGACGACGTGAACCGCGAGCTCGACGCCATCGGGTCCCACTCGAACGCCTACACCAGCGAGGAGCAAACGGTCTATCACGCGGTCGTCCTCCCCGAATACGTCGATCGAACGGTCGACCTGCTGAGCGATCTGATGCGGCCGGCGCTGCGCGCCGAGGATCTCGAGACCGAGAAACAGGTGATCCTCGAGGAGATCGCGAAGTACGACGATCAGCCTCCGTTCGGCGCGTTCGAGAAGGCGATGGCCCTCCATTTCGAATCGCATTCGCTCGGCCGAAGCGTGCTCGGCACGCGCGAATCGATCATCGCGCTCGGCGTCGAGCCGATGCGCCGATTCCACGCGACCCAATACAGCCCCCGCAACATGGCGCTCGTCGCGACGGGCAACGTCGATTTCGAGCAACTCGTCGCGCTCGCCGAACGCCACGCGGGCGGGTGGCCCGCGTTCGAAGGCCGCCGCGATCCGACCCGCGCCCGCCGCGTTCCGTCCGAAGCGCGGACGCGCGTCGTCCGCCACCCGCTCGCCTCGCAGCAATACGTGATCCTGGTGAGCGACGGTCCGGCGGCCGACGACGCCGCGCGGCACGCGGGCCGACTGCTCGCCACGATCCTCGGCGACGACACGGGAAGCCGCATGTTCTGGGATCTCGTCGACACCGGACGCGCCGAATGCGCGGCCATGGGCTCGCACGAATTCCAGGGAACGGGCCTGTTCCTCTCCTACCTTTGCTGCGAATCGGATGACGCGTCGAGCAACCTGGACCGGATGCGGACCGTCTTCGCCGACGCGCATCGGCGCGGCGTGACGCTCGATGAACTTGATCGCGTCAAGTCGAAGATCTGTTCGCATATTGTCCTGTCGAGCGAACGGGCGGCCAACCGCCTGTTCGCCGTCGGCGGCGCGTGGCTCACGCGAAACGAGTACCGGACCGTCCGCGAAGTGGTCGACGCCTACCAGCGCGTGACGCTCGACGACATCCACGCGCTGCTCGACCAGTTCCCGCTCACCCGGCACACCGTCTGCGCCGTCGGACCGCTCGAACGGATCCCGTCGCTCGCGTGACCGGGCCTCCGGCCTCGACGCCCCTCCGACCACGCCCCTCCGACCACGGCCCTCCGACCACGGCCCTCCGATAGGACCCCTCCGATAGGGCCCTTCCGACCACGGCCCGTCCGATAGGGCCCTTCCGATAAGGCGCGGCCACCGCAATCCGCACGATCGGCACGTCGGGTCGAAACGGCCGTCGAGCCGGCTCGGCGATGCGCGGCGGACCGTTTTCCGTGAGCGCGTCGAGCCGCTCCTTTCGATGGAACTACCGGGCCCCATGGATAAGGCGATCCCGTGGAATGACCGGGCCGGTCATCCGCGGCACGAGATCCTCGAGGACGGAATGTGAACATGAAGCGACGCGCGAACGCGGGCCCGCACGGGCCCTTGAACGGATGCGTGGTCCTGGTCATGATCATGGCGAGCATCGCGGGGGCCGGTGACGCGGACGCGCGATCCTTCAACGACGTCATGCGCCACGCCGGTTTTCGGTGGAGCGACGGCTACCATGTGCGCTCGCGGTGCTGCGGTGGGCCGTGCGCGGATGTTCCTTTCGGAAACCCGCCGATCCAGGGCGCGATGCCGGAAATGGTACCCTCGCCCCAACCGGCGCCGGGGGTGCCTTCCCCGTCCGACCGGATCGGAGGTCGGCGATGGCGCGTGCGATGACGGCCGCGCGCGGCGCGCACGCGTCCGCGTCGGCTTTGGCACGCATCGATCATGGCATGCAGCGTGGAACAACGGGGATTCGACCATCATGGAACGCACGTTGGTGCTGCTCAAACCGGATTGTGTCCAGCGACGGCTGATGGGGCGCGTGATCGCCCGCATCGAGGAAAAAGGGCTGAACGTCGTCGCGATGAAGATGCTGCGGATCTCGGCCGACCTGGCGAAACGGCATTACGCGGAACATGTCGCCAAGCCGTTCTATCCGGCGCTCGAGTCGTTCATCACGGCGTCCCCGGTGGTGGCGATGGTCGTGGAGGGCCTTGAAGCGGTCCGCGTGGTGCGCGACATGCTCGGCGCCACCAACGGCCGGAATGCGGCGCCGGGCACGATCCGAGGCGACTTCAGTTCGAGCCGCCAGCTCAATCTCGTCCACGCGTCCGACGGCGCCGATGCCGCGGCTCGCGAAATCGAGCTCTATTTCGCGCCGAGCGAACTCCACGACTGCCCGCTCACCATCGGACCCTGGTTGACCGTGGTTGGGGAATAGCCGCCCTACGCCGCGCGTCGGGCGGCGCGGCGGATCTGCTGATAGAGATAGGGAGGGGCGGTTGGGGAATAGCCGCCCTACGCCGCGCGACGGAAAGCGTCCGCGGCGAGCGATCAGCCGCGGGCCGCGGCGAGTTCATCGATCATGTCGCGCGTGGCCTCCGCGGCGGCGTCCTGCCACCTCGCTTCGCCGAACCGGTCGCCGTATTCCGGCCTCGCGAACGCGTACAGGATCGCGCGGGAACTGTTGACGACCGCGCCGAGCCCTTCCCGATCGAAGGCGAGGGCGACGTCGCAAGCCTTGGCGCCTTGGGCCCCGTACCCCGGCACCAACAGCCACGCGTGCGGCATGGCGGCTCGGAGTTCGGCGAGCTGTTCGGGATAGGTCGCTCCCACGACGGCGCCGATCGCGCCGTAGCCGCTCGGTCCGGACGTCCGAGCGGCCATCGTCTCGACGTGGCGGGCCACCTGCCGATACACACGTTCGCGCGGCGCCGCGAGATCCTGCAGGGCCGCGCTCCCGGGATTCGAGGTCTTGACGAGCACAAACACGCCGGCGCCCCGCTCGACGGCCGCCGCTTCGAACGGTTCGAGCGTGTCGTGACCAAGGTAGGGATTGACCGTCAGCGCGTCGCCACGCCATGGGCTGGCGGCGCCGAGGTACGCGCGCGCGTACGCGGAAGCGGTCGAGCCGATGTCGCCCCGTTTGCCGTCGAGGATGACGATCAGGCCGAGCGAACGGGCGTAGTCGATCACGTCGAGCAGCGTATCGAGCCCGCGGGGGCCAAGCTCCTCGAAGAAGGCGAGTTGCGGCTTGACGGCCGGAACGAGCCCGCCGACGGCGTCGAGGATCTGCAGGCAGAACGCTCGGTAGACCTTCGCGACGTCGGCCCCATGATCGGCGTCGACGCCTCGACGCAGGGCCGACGGGATGGACGCCCATTGCGGGTCGAGTCCGACGACGACGGGATTGCGCCGTTCGCGGATCCGCGCGGCGAGCCGTTCGGAAAACGGAATGGGTGTCTGCGCCATGATCGTCCCCAAGCCGACCATTATGGGACCTCGCCCGAAATCTGTCCAACGGCCCATCTCGCCTTGCAAAACGCGGACGTTGCGGTAGGATCTCAGTCGCCTACCGGACGCCGTACGGCGATCGTGGGCCCGAAGATCGATCGGGGTGTAGCGCAGCCTGGATTAGCGCGCTTGCTTGGGGTGCAAGAGGTCGTGGGTTCGAATCACGCCACCCCGACTATTC
>Ga0194120_10003597_pt1 | contig 25080 bp, 36 predicted proteins | sample TA2MahCa65mmetaG_FD_148642 | JGI IMG/M metagenome (GOLD analysis project Ga0194120, IMG submission 148642) | Freshwater microbial communities from Lake Tanganyika, Tanzania - TA2015019 Mahale Deep Cast 65m | ecosystem: Environmental > Aquatic > Freshwater > Lake | place: Tanzania: Lake... | reverse complement strand
AACTTGCGGAGGCGTACCGCGAGACGCTACGGCGCAAGGTTGAACGCGACGCCGCGAAGGCTGCGCGCGTGGCAGCACGGCGCGCAGTGCCCACGGGCGAGGTCTGCGCGTGCACGTACCACGGCGGGCGGCTTGTGCGCGTGTGCCGCAAGCATGGGGGCGCGGCATGACCGAGCGCTGCATCGTTGGCCCCGTTGAGTTGCGGCTTGGTCGCTGGGAAACCGCGGCAGACGGGGCTGGACCTATGACCGAGCGCAAGCCATACACGTGCGGGTGGTTGATTTACGTCGACGCTCGGCACTCCGACGAGTTGCGCCTCTGCAACGAACCGGCGACGCATACGGCTGGCCAGTGCGAAGGCGATTACTACGTCTGCGAAAAGCACAAGTGCAAGCGGTGCTCGCAACCAATCGAGGACAACGATGAATAGCCTGCCCGCGTGTATCTGCGGCAACCCCGGGCGGCGCGTCGTGTGCAAGTCCGTCGCGAAGTGCGAGCAATGCTATCAGCGCGACCTAGCGCAGCCGTGGGGAAGCGTAGCGCGAGACCCGCGGGCTCTCGACAAACAGCAGCGCGATCAGCGGTCCCCGCAACTCCCGATGCGCGTCCGTGATCCGCGCTCGCGTTGAAAGCGTGCCGTCCCGCAGCGTGATCGGCGTGCCAGCGGCTTGCGCCTCCGCGAGTAGCGCGCGGGCGCGTGCGAAGTCGTCGCGCGTTGCAGCAAGCTCCGCGTCGGTGGGCCATGCAAGCCCGCGGTCGGTGTTGAGCGTCATCGCAAAGTCTCGTCGAGTGCCGCAAGCGCTCCGACCAATAGCGTCACGCTTTCGTCCCTCATCGCGACACCACGCGCGGCGACGACAACCGCCTCCAATCCGCCAAGACGGTCAAGCGCGGCTAGGATTGTCTCAGCACGCTCCGTGTCGCCATACTGCTGCGGGTGCTCGCGCGCGATAGTTGCCCAGTGCTTTACGTCCGCGATCCGTTCACTGCTCAAAGCGTCTTCTTTCATACCCCGTACTCCCTTCGTATGTCCGGCGGCACCCGCCAGCCGTTGTGTCTCGCCACGTTCATGATGTGCTTGGCTTGCATGTGCGAGACCGTCTCCCACCGCAACCGATTGCGCCGCAGCCATCCCGCTTGCTTGAAGCTGCACAGCCCCGCCTCGCGCCGTCGGTTCACTTGCGCGAGCCACGCCTCCGCGAGTTCGCGCGTCACGTTCATGGGCACCTTGACGCCGCTCTTGATCAACCGTTCGCACATGCGTTGCAGCGTCCACGCATCGCGCTCCTCGGGTGAGGGCGTGCGTGGTGCGCCCGCGTCGTCGCGCCACGGGTCAACCATGCGCGACTCATACAGCGCGGTTGCCTTGATCTTCGTCGCCGCCTTGCGTTGCCTGCGAGCCTGGCGGAGCTCCTCCTTCTTGCGCGCGGCTTCCTCCGCGGCTGCTAGCGCCTCATCCACCGTCTGCCCGTCCGCAATCGCGGATTGCGCGAGCTTGCGCACGTCATCGGGGATCTCGCGACCGGCTAGCACGTCCAGCGGCGTGGCGAGCGTGTGGTTGTCGGCGTTGGTCGTCAAATCGCACACCAAGCAATCGTCCTTGCCGGGAAACAAGCGGGTGCCGCGTCCGATCATTTGCGCGTAGAGGCTTCGCGACTTCGTGGGGCGCAATACGACCACGGCAGACGTGCGCGGGGCATCGAAGCCCTCAGTGAACAAGGCGCAGTTGAGCAAGTACTGCACGCGCCCCTCGCGGTAGTCGTCCAGCGCCTTCGCACGATCGTCCTTGCCGCTGCCACCGTCCAGCGCACGCACGCCCGCAGCGGTGTGGCTGACCATCACGTCCGCCAACTGATGTGCCATCATCACGCTCGGGGTGAACACAATCGTCGGTCGCTCGCCAACCGCGCCGACAATCTGCGAGGCAAGCGCGTGCAGCGATGTCCCGCTGCCTAGCTGCGCGGCGAGGTCTTCCGCGTTGAGGTCGCGCCCGTGTTCCTGCCGCGTGACGCGCACGCTCGCAAGGTCAAGTTCCGCGCTGGTGAGTGCGTACACACGCAGCGGGCACAGGTAGCCCTCCGCGATTGCTTGCCGCATGTCGTACTGGTACGCCACGTGCGAGAACACGTTGCCCAAGCCCACGCCATCGGCGCGATCGGGCGTAGCCGTGACGCCTACCACCTTCGCAGCGGGGAAGCGGTCCAGCACCTCGCGGTAGCCTTGCGCCGTTGCCCTGTGGCACTCATCTATGATCACGGTGCCGAACGCATCCGCTGGCCAGCGTTCAAGCCGCCGCCCACGCAGCGACTGCACGGTTGCAACCACAACGTCGCTGGGTGCCCCGAGGAGGCTTCCGTAGACGTGGGCGAGCCTGTCCCCGCTCTCGACTTCCACGGACAGCCCCGCGGATTCCAACGCGCCTGCGGCTTGGTCCACGAGTTCGATGCGGTGCGCGAGAACGAGCGCGCGGCCGTAACCTTGATCGCGACGGCGGACCAGGATGCGCGAGAAAGTCCACGTCTTCCCGGTCCCCGTGGCCATCACGAGCAGCGTGCGCTGCACCGTGCCGAAGCTGATCGCATCGTCCACGGCTTCGATCGCCTCTGTTTGGTAGCGGCGCGTGATCGGGGCGTCGCTCATGGCCACCGAGCCCACATCGCAACAGGCCAAGCGATGAGCCACACCTTGCCGTCGATCTTGTGATAGCGCCAATGGATGCACCGTGGGTACTGGCACTGTCGCGTGCGGAAAAGTCCTGTCCTCATAGCCTGCACCACGGCGGGCCAGCGGTTACGCGGGCGCGGTTCTCGGGCGCGACTTCGACGATGCGCGATCGGCAGTCTCGCCACAACGCGCCGTTGGCGTCGAGAACAGGAACGGGAAGCAACCCGATCGATGCGTTGACCAGCACTCGCACCTCCCCCACCGTTGGCTTGCACGTCATCTCGCCCTCCACGTCTTCGCACACACGCCGCACCAGTCCGCGAACTCGTCCGGCGGCTGCACGTCGGTCGCCACCACGCCGTCGCACACGCGCGCAAGCTCTTCCGGGTCGTCCTCCGTCCACTGCGGCAGGCGTCGCCATGCGTGGGCGCGCCCGTCGTCACCGAGGCCGGAGATCACAGCAGGTCCTCGTAGTTGAAGGTGACCGGATTCTTCGGCGGCAGAAGTGCGCGCCAAGCCTTCGCGCCCGCAATGGCTCGTTCGATGCCTGGGATCAGTTCGCGTGCCTGTTCTGGCGTGATCGACCCGACGTAGACAGGATCGCCCTTTGTCACCGTCTGCGCGAACGACACGAGCCCGTTGAACGACGCCACGCCGATCGACCTCTCCGGCAGCCCCGTTGCCCATTCGCGGGCATCGCCCGTATCAGGGACCGTCGGCTGATGCGTTGCGTTCTCTATCACGCCAGGGATGATGGTTATCCGGCCGGTGCCGCCGCACGTCGGGCAGCCGGCGCCCTTGCGCGGGCGTCCGCCTTTGCGCCCGGGGACGGCCTGCAACGCCGCGTACACGGCGCCGCGTGAGCAGCCTACCTCGCGGGCGATTGCCGTGGGCGTGGCGTCGGGGTGCATGGTCTTGAGAAAGCGAATCTTGTCAGCTTGCGTGGTCATCATGGCGTGTCCTTGGTCAGATGAATGCGGAAGGCTAGCCGCGCAACGGCGGTCGGGTGCAGCGCCGCGAGGTCCGCAAGCGTGGCGTTGGGCGAGGCGACCGCGAGCGCGACCACGACACCGCGGCGGGTGATGCGGACGGGCACGGGGATCATGGCGCCACCCTCACGACAGCGCGCCAGCCGGGGCCGGCAACGCCAGCCATGCGGTTCGCGGCGTGGTAGGCGGCACGGTGGGTGCCGGTGAAGTCATCGAGCCACTCAGCGCCGGATGCGTGCTCGGCGCCGATGCGCCAACGGCGGACGGGGGCAGCGGGTGCGGCGGTCATTGCGCCACCGTGCGGAGTTCGTCGCGGAAGAAACAGCGGGCGCGGTTGTACTCGGGGCGGCACGCGCCATCGATCCAAGCGAGCGGGGCAACCAACGGCTGCCCGGGGCGGCGGTGCTCATCGAGCACGATCAAGACATGGTGCGCGAGTTCGGGAAAAAGGTCGCAGGCGTCCGCGGTCAAAGTCACGTGCTCGCCGTTCTTGAGGTAGTTCGTCATCGTCGTTGCTCCCGTTTGTGTCCGCGCTCCCTGCGCTGACCCCGTGACAATGGGGCCAGTCGCGCCGCGTGTCAAATACTTTCGCGCAACAATCGACGGGCGGGTGGCGAATTGTGCGGGGGCGTCCACTCCAATCGACCGCGGGTGTGTTTGGAGTGCTCCAAGCGGTGTGGCGGCGCTTTGGAGTGAACCGTGGGCGCATGTCGATTTTTGAAAAAAGATGTTGACGCCCGCGATGGTCGGGGTTAGGTTCATGGAGTCGCAGCAAGGGAGCCGCGGCGAAACAGGGAGAACGACGATGACCGAATGGACCGCCAACGAGTACCTTTCCAACCCCTCCAACCGTGGTCGGGCCATCTATAGCTACGAGTTGGCGCGCGTGGCTTGCAAGCGCGACTCGGAGCGCATGTTCAACCTCGTGGACTCCCAGTCCGCCGCCGCCGGTCGCGTTAGCCGCGCGCACGAAGATCTTTGGTTCGCGGTGGCGAATGGCGCGCTCCTTGGCGCGGAGGCCGCGGAGCCCAAGGTCGCGAGCAAGCTCTACACCTACTGGGCGCGGTGCTACATCGACGGCGTGGAGGCATGGTAGCTAACCGCTCGGCGCACGCTCTCGGGAATGCTCGGGGGCGTGCGGTTGCTTTGCGGCGTTGACTCGCGTTGCGCTATCCGTGTATATTGCGGGATATGCGCAAGATACTCCTGACCATCGATCCGAAACTCCTAAACGCCGTTGAAGCCGAGACGGCCCGCAGGACGGCCGCTGCGGGCGTTGACGTGCCACGGGCAGCCGTAATCCGTGACCTGCTAGTCCGCGGGCTCAAGGATGCCGAGAGGGGGCGGGCGTGACGTGGGCGAAGTTGAGTGACGATGTGTATGACCACCCGAAAGTGGTCGAGTTACAGAACATGGGCGCGGAGCGTGCGTTCACGCTGTGGGTGCTCGGCATGGCCTACTGCATGAGGCACTTGACCGACGGACTCATTACCGCAGCCGTGGTGCGCAAGCTTGGGTATGGCAAGCGCGAGATCCGGGACCTGATCACGGTTGGGCTATGGGATGAGGTCGCGCCTAACGCGGAGTGGCAATACCACGATTGGCTACAGTACCAGCGGTCGCGGGCGCAGGTGCTAGCGGACCGCGAAGCCAACGCCGCGCGCAAACGCAAGCACGACTCCAAGGCTCGTGGTAACGGTGGCAGTAACGGCGTTACGGACGGTGTTACTCACAACGGTAGTAACACCCCCCCAGACCAGACCAGACCAGACCAGGTGTTAAATGCATACGGCGATCGCATCCATTCGTGACCTAGCAGCAACCTTTCGCCGGGGGTCCCCTAGCCCCCAGCGATGCAAGATGCAGCAACTAGGGAAAGCGTTCCTATCTGCCCTCGCGATCACGTTCGCAGGGTGTGCCAACGCCACGATTGATCGGGGCGCTTGGTACGACCATGACAGCATCGAGAACGCGATCGATGCGTGGATCGATAGCGGGCACGTGTACGGGCCTGCGTGCGAACGCGACCGCGACGAGCTCGTGATCGTGGCGCTGCCCTACAGCGTGAACGCGTGCGAGGGGACAGGCTGCCCCAACGTGGTCGGGACAGGCGATGACCCGGTGCTAGTCGTGAGCGCGGAGCCTGAGCGCCGCAGGGCTACCACCATTGCCGCGGCTACCCTGTGGCTAGAGGCTTGCGCGCGTATGCCCTAGCGTGCCACGCTTGCGAACGTGAACCGACACGCGAGGCGAGCAGAGGCGCAGCAAGCGTTACAGGCGAAGCCGCCGCTGGCAGCCGTGCCACCGCAAGCTGACCCGATCACGAAGGGCGCACGCTTCAAGCGCTGGCGAGTGGTCCGCACTGGGGGCGTGCTGCGAAGCGGTCACCGGTACGTGCCGTGTGAGTGCGTCTGCGGGATCCAAGCGCTTGTGTACGATCGGCACTTGCTACAGGGGCGATCGACGGGATGCGTCAAGCGGGCGTGCCGCAACGCATGGGAAGCGGGGCAACCGTGAGCGGTGAGCTATCCGAGAAGCACCGGCGCTTCGTTGAGGCGTACATGGGCGAGGCGGCAGGCAACGGAGCCGAGGCGTATCGCATGGTGTACGGGCGCGACATGAGCGACGACGCGGCGGCCAACAACGCAAGTCGATTGATGGGGAATGATAGGATCAAGGCTGCCATCGCGGAGAGGGTTGCTAGCTGCCCGTTGGTGGCTGGACGCTACCGGCTACAGCGGCGATTGACCTTGCTTGCGATGGGTGAGCAGCGGGGCAGCGACGACGACGAATGGGGCACGAAGCCGAGCGACGAGATCCGCGCCGCGGAGTTGCTGCTCAAGACGCAAGGCGAGCTCGTGGAGCGCCGCGAGGTCACGACGAAGGTGGACCCGGAGGCAGCGCGCAAGATGACGCCCGAGGGCTTCGCCGCATACGTGGCGAGCCTGCACGTGGAGACCGATGCGGCGTGAGCGCGATTGCGCACCAAGCGGCGTTCAACCTGTTCCAGTTCTCGCCGCACACGCCCACGCCTAAACAGGCGGCGCTGATCGCGGACGACCGGCAAGAGATCTTTTTCGGCGGGCGCGCTGGCGGTGGCAAGTCTGACGGCTTGCTGATGTCGTTCTTGAAGTACGCGCATGAGCCGCAGTATCGCGGGCTAATCGTGCGTAAGTCGTTCGCGGACCTCTCGAAGCCCGGCGCCATCATGGACCGCGCTATCGAGTGGTTCGTCCCGCGCGGCGTGAAGTGGGACGCGCAGGGGCATACGTTCCGATTCCCGAGCGGGGCGCGGTTGACGTTCGGCCACCTCGAGCACGCGCAGGCGCACCTGAGTTACCAGGGCGGTGAATACCAGTTCATCGGCGCCGATGAGGTCCCGCACATCCCCGAATACCAATACCGCTACCTCTTCTCCCGCCTTCGTCGCGTGGAGTCCGTAGCCGTCCCGCGGCGTATGCGCTCGACCGGCAACCCCGGCGGCTTGCCGTGGGTCAAGGCGCGGTTCGTCGACGAGGCTACGCGGCACCCAACGGCGCGGTTCATCGAGTCGGGGATCGACGACAACCCGTTCCTTGGCTCGGACTACGCGGCGTCGCTGGAGGAGCTCGACCCCGTGACGCGGGCGCAGTTGCGGGACGGCGACTGGACGATCACGGCGTCGGGGAACACCTTCCGGCGCGAATGGTTCACGATCGTTGACGCACTGCCCACCGACGCGGGACCGGGCATCAGGCGCTGGGACATGGCCGCGACCGAGCCGCGCAAGGGGCACAGCGATCCCGACTACACCGCGAGCGTCCGCATGGTGACGCACCAGGGGATCACGTACATCACGCACGCGACACGCGACCGACGCGGGCCAGCGGAGACCGTGGCGCTGATGCGCGCAGTCGCGGAGCAGGACACGCCCGCCGTGCGAATCACCGTCGAGCGCGAGCCGGGCAGCGCGTCGATCCGCGAGGCCGAGAACCTAGCGCGCACGGTCTTTGCCGGGTTCTCGTTCACGGCGATTCCGAGCATCGGCGACAAGCTCGCGCGAGCCCGCCCGCTGTCCGCTGCCATCGAGCGCGGGAAGGTGGTGCTACTGCGCGGCGACTGGAACCAGTGGTTCGTCGACGAGCTTTGCCTGTTCCCGACGCCTGGCGTCCACGACGACGCGGTCGACGCCGCCACCGGCTGCTACCACGACAGCACCTCGCCAGCCGTCGCCGTGCCAGCCCTCGCCACGGGGCACGCGACGCGGGTAACGCACGGGCTCAGGCAGCGGGAACGGGCGCGATTTAGCGGGATGTGATGGCGTATGTCGATTTTTGAAAAAAGATGTTGACGCACGGTTCGGCAGGCCTCATAGTCTCTCTTGTCGGCGCAGGGAGCGACGGCAAAACAGGGAGAACGACGATGGCGCACAAGCTTACGAACACGGAAGGCACCAACATCTTTGTCTATGAGCCGATCAATACGCTCAACGTCATCGTCACCGAGTGGCTTCTTTGCCCCACTGGATGGATTCGCATCGACAGCATGCAGGCGCCGATCAAGACCGCCCGCGGCTGGTACAAGCAACTGCTCGAACGCGGATACGTGAAGGCGTGAACGGCAACCGCCCCCGGCAGCCCCGGGGGCAAGGGAGACCACATGGACCAAGTGAACCACTCAGCACGCAATCAAGGCAGACTCTCCGCAAAACTCACGCTGGACGAGGTAGCGAACACGGCCAGCGGCGCGGGCGCCGTTGCCGCGCTCATCCGCATCCTAGGCGCGGAGAAGGTCGCCCGCCTGTTCGGGCTCGACGCCACCGAGGGCGAGGCGTGGGACGCGGCGTTGCGCGACTACGCGGAAGCATTCACGGAGACGCTGCGGGAGGCTGCGCGATGAGCGTGCGCGCGAAGTGGTGCAGGGCGCAGCGCGTGACGTGTACCGATGGCACCGACTACGACACCGCATCAGGCGACTGCGGACGATACGGCAGGGTGTGTGCCATCCAAGCGTATGTCGGCAGCCGCGTGGAGGTTGACTTCATGGAGACCAGCCTCAGCGGATACACGGTCGATACGAGAATGGTGATACCTTGGGCAATGGTCGCCAGCGTTGTCGGCGTGGGCAGGAAGTACGACCATCTTGGCCGTAAGGAGCCAGAGTACGACGTCTAGCCCTCCCGTTGACGGTTAGCGCGGGCGCGTTGACCGTTGCCCCGTCGTCGCTCTTCCTCGTGTGACACGGCAGGCGCCTCCCGGTACTTCCGGGGGGCGTTTGTTTTGGCGCGGGTTTACGGTTCGCGTCCCGTCGGGTACGGCTTGCCGCATGGCCGATGACCTGCTCGATCAGTACTCCCGCACGCGCGTCCAAGCGCCGCTGACACGCACCGAGCGTTTCGCGTCGAGGACGCGCTTCGGGGACATGACGGCTTCGCGGCTCGCGCAGATTCTCCAGGGGCAGGAATCGGGCGAGCTTGCGGAGTGGTGCGATTTCGTTGAGTACGTGCTGACCACGGACAGCTTCATTGCGGGGCTTGCCGAGACTCGGGCGAAGCGCGTCAGTCAGGCGCCGTTTCGCATCATCGCGGGCGGTGGCGAGCCTGCCGATCAGCTAGCCGCGGAGCTCGTCAACGAGGTGGTGCGCGGGATCGCGGGCTTGCCTGACTTGCTGGAGACGATGCTGGTCAACGGCATCTTTGCGGGCGTGAGCTTCCATGAAACGATCTGGGCGTTCGATTCGCAGCGCCGCACGTATTACCCCGCGGAGATCCAGTTTCGCCACGGCCACCGCTTCCGCTTCGACGAGCACTGGCTCCCGCGCTTGTGGGACAGCGGGCAGCGTGGCGGCGGCTTGTACGGCGAGAGCCTTGTGCCTGCTAGCTGGATCGTTCACCAGCCCGCCACGGTCGGCTACCCCGGCACGGCTGGCTTGATGCGGAAAATCGCGTGGAAGTGGCTGTTCTTGCGGTGGTCCAGCAAATTCGAGATCAAGTACTTGGACACCTTGGGGACGCCTCTGATCTACGCGCGTGTTCCTGCGGCAACCGCCGACAACGTGATCGAAGAAGTGCTAGCCCAGCTTGAGTCACTCGCGGGCGATCACGTGGGCGTGATCAAAGAGGGCGGGGACATCGTGGTCGACGCCACGGGCGCGAACGCGAGCACGGGCGCGCTGCATGACGTGTACGCAAAGCGCGCGGAGGCAGCGCTAGCGCGGGACATTCTCGGGTCCGCGGACGCTGCGGCTCCCGGTGACAACGGCTCGCGTGCGGCGGTGGAGACGCGCACAGCGGCGACGATGGATCCGCGCATGTTGGCGGACGGGCGCAGCCTGATGGAGACCCTGCGCCACTCGCTGTTTCGGTGGGTGGTGCTGTTGAACGAGCACAAGTTTGGTGGCGTGCTTCCCGCGATCCCCGTCGGCACATTCGAGGCGAAGGAAATCGAGTCCGCGCCGGATGGGGCGTTCGCGGCTCAAGCGTCCAGCGTGGTCGACGTGGCGAAGGCGGTGCGCGAGGGCACGCTCACCGAGGACGGAGCGGTTGCGCTGATTGTGGCGTCGTTCGGTGGCATCGACGAAGCCGCGGCAAAGCGTATCGTTGCGGCGCCAGCAACCGCGCCCACGGGATCGATCGCGTTGCCCACGGCGCTGCCAGCCAACGAAGGGACCGTCGTTGCCGCCGACCCTTTAGCCCTCGCCTGCAAGCTGACCGCTTTGCGGACTGGCACGCGCTAGATGAATCGGCGCGGGCGCTAGCCGACAAGCGGGTTGGCAACGCCCACGACATGATCGACCGCAGCACGCGGATCGGCTTGTTCGCGCTCGCGGAGATGCGCCGCGACTTGGAACACGCGGTGGCAAGTGCGCGCAGCTACACGGACGCGCTAGACGCCGTGCAGCGCGCGATCAACGGGCAGGCCAACAACGACGCGATCAGCGCCGCGGTCGCCGTGCCTGCGATCATGTCGGATCTCGGCGGGCGCCTCATGGTGTACGGCGGGACGCAACGCGTTGTGCTCGCGCGTGGTGACGACGAGCTTGCGGCGTTCCTGACCATGCCCTTCGAGGAAGCAATCGCCATCTACAAGCAACGGGTGCCGGAACGCGAGGGCGAGCTTGAGACGTTGCTGGCGGGCTACCGCGTGCGCGGCGTGCAGGCTCGGCAGATGATGTTGGAGACCCTGCGCGAGAAGGTGACCGAACACATCGTGTCAGCGATGGAGGAGGGGACAACCTTCGGCGTGTTCCGCAACGACATGCAGGCGACGCTTGACACGCTCGGCATTACGCCCGCCTCGCCATCGTACCTGGAGACCGTGTTCCGCACGAACATACAAGGCGCGTATGGCGCGGGGCGCTGGGCTGCGATGCGTGACCCCGAGGTCAGCAGCGTGCTTCCGTTCTGGCAATACCGCGCCGTGGGCGACGGGCGCACGCGTGACAACCACATGCGGCTCGATGGGTTGGTGTTCGAGATCGGCAACCCGAAGACGGACGGGCTTGCTCCCCCCGGCGGCTTCAACTGCCGCTGCTCCGCGATCAGCGTTCGCGACACGGGGCAGACGGTGACGCGCGAAGTGCCCCCCGGCGGTGAGCCTGACGAGGGCTTTGCGAAGGCTCCAGGCATGTGGATCGTGTAGGGGTTGACGGTTCGCGTGGACGCGTTGACGTTTGCAAGCGATGGCAAAGACACGCGCAAGCATGGCAAGTGACGGCGAGGCGTTAGCGCTGGACGAAGGCGCGACGGCTTGCTGGTTTCATGTGCTGATGGCTGGCACGTGGGAAGGCCACCCCAACGGCGCGTTTACGATCGACGAAGACAAGATCGACGCCATGATCGAGCGGTTCAACGGCAACCGCACGCCGATGATGATCGACTGGTACCACCGCAGCCTTGAGCCGCGATCGGTCGACGACGGCAAGGCGGCAGGCTTCGCGACCAAGCTAGAGAAGCGCTACGACGCGGACGGCAACCCGGAACTCTGGGCGTATGGCGAGTGGAACGAAACCGCGCTCGCGATGATTCGCAGCGGTGAAATCCGCTATTGCTCGCCCGTAATCGATTGGGAAAGCGAAGACCGCAAGTCAGGCGAAGAGGGCGTCGAGCTTTTCAACATCGCCCTCACCAATCAGCCGTTCCTTGACGGGCAGACGGCGATTCAACTGCACAGACTCACACGCAACGGAGCACGCACCACGATGGCTAAGACACCGACCGCGACCATGGACGAACCGAAGGACGACCCGAAGGCGGAAGAGAAGCCCGCGGAGGAGCCTGCAAAGGAAGATGCCCCGATGGCCGATGACGCGCCGGGGAACACGCCCGACAACAGCGCGGACATGATCGCGGCGATGCAGTTGATCGCGGAGACCTCCGGGTTGAGCGCTGCTGAGGTCGTCAAGGCGATCGTCGCGAAGGCGGACGCTGTGGCGAAGATTCTGGGCGACGGTGGCGCGGAGATGGTCGCGGCTTCGGCTGCACTGTCCGCCGTGACCGCGGAACTTGAGGACGCCCGCGCGGAGGTCGTTGCGTTGCAAGCCGCCGTCAAGGCGAGCGCGGAGACGCCCGAGCAAGAGATCGAGAAGTACATCGCTTGCGGTCGCGTGAAGGAATCGCGCCGCGCGGGCGCGCTGGAGTTGCTCCGCTCCGATCGCGCGTTGTTCTCGCGTGTGTGGCCCGAGGGTTCCCGCGAGGTCCCGATCGGTGGACAGACCACGAAGGCCGTCACCGAAGACCCGGCCGCATCCGCGAACGTGCACACGCGGGCGGCTTTGTCGTCGTCGCAGCGCGCGGCGTATGACCACCTGTGCAAGATGACCCGTGGCGGCAAGCGCCTGTACACGGACGCAGAGGCGCTTGAGCGAACGCTCAAGCACACCACCAACGGCGCGAACGCCTAGTCAGAGATCAACAGGAAAGGACCAAACATCATGCCACTGTCAGCAGATCGAGCACTCACCTTCGAAACCACGGACCACATCGCAACCAAGACCGTTGCGGCGGCTGTCACCATCTACAAGGGCGCGCTTGTCGTGAGCGTTGCCAGCGGTGGCTTGGTCAAGCCCGCGGTCGACGAGACCTCGAGCTTCTTCTACGGCATCGCGATGGCGGGCGCCGCGGCTGGCGAGACCGTCGACCTCATCACGTCCGGCAAGGTGTGGATTCCGAAGGAGTCCAACGTGGACGGCGACAGCATTGGCAAGGCGCTGTACTGCCACGACGACGCGACCTGCACCGAGACCGGCACGCTCGGTCCCGTGATCGGGCGCTGCCTCGACGTGGTGGGCTCCAACGCCTTGATCTGGCTCGGCATGCCTGCCGCGACTGCCGCCTCCTAAACCTTGACCCTCTGAAAGGAGACCACACACCATGCCTACAGGATTCGACTACCCAGCGTTCTTCGCGACGGCTAACACCGTTGCACGCTCATCCTTCGACGAGATGTTCACCGGCGGCTACCAGTCGCCCAGCTTCGGCGTGATTGCCGAGGTCGTCCCGGGTCTCAACGCGCAGACCCTGGAGAACAACATCGTCGGACCCGTCGCCTTGCTCCGCGAGTGGACCGGGATGAAGCAGTTCAAGATGGTGCGCGCGTACAAGAACAGCGCGGACACCAAGGCCTACGAGGCGAGCATGTCCTTCCGCCGTCGCGACCTGATCGGCGCGGGCGGGGACTTGATCCTCAAGCGCTTGGGTGACCTCGCCGTCGCGAACCGCGGCGGGATGGAGCGGCTGGCTTCGGCCTACCGCGACACCAACCCGACCGGCTACGACGGCGTGGCGTTGTACTCCGCGTCACACCCGCACGCCACCGAGTCCGGCGGCACGCAATCGAACCTGACCGCGCTCGACCTCAGTGCTTCGGCGCTGGACCAGGCGATGTACACGGCGAGCCTGCTGACGCTGGAAAACGGCGACCCGGCGGACGTGTCGATCGACTGCATCGAGGTCGGTCCCAAGCTGCTCAAGCGCGCGCTTGAGTTGGCGGAAGCCGATCAGCGCGTGGCGAGCTTCGATCAGGACGGCAAGATCGACAGCGGCTGGCGCGTCGGTGGTGCCGCCGTGGTCAACGTGTTCCAAGGGCGCCTGAAGGTCATCGAGAACAAGCGCCTCACCGGATACACCTGGTACACGCACGACGGCTCCAAGTCGGCAAAGTCGGTCATCGTGGGCGTCAACCGCCCGTTCGAGTTGATCAAGAACTGGGACATGGACAGCCACGCGCGGTTCATGAATGACGAACTCCAAACCTCGATCGAGGGTGATCTCATCCTCCTCGCGGGCGACTGGCACGTCACCCAGAAGCACGTCGGCACGGCGTAAGCCTACCCGGCGAAGGTGTCACACTAGAGGAAGAGAGGACGGCGAAGCCTATGAACGAGATCCCGGAAGCAAACCGCGTCGACGTGAGCAGCATCGAGCAGGACCTCAAGCGCGGAGGCTCACGCCACGCGCGGCGGTGGATGGTCGTTGACGTGCGGCCGCTCAACTACCCGCTGCCCGGCGGCTACACCTGCGAACAGGGGTTGCAGCGCATCGCGGTGCCCGAGAACAAGGTCGCGGCGATCATGGCGCTGGCAGCCACGGACCAAGACCGCGCGGACATGGTGCGAGCCAAGCAGCGTTTCGGTGAGGAGATCGCCGCGGCGCGTGCCAAGGGGCTCACCCCTGAGATGGTCGGGTTCTCGCCCGAGTCGATCTTTCGGACCATCGCGGGGCACGACTACCCCGCGCTTGAATCCGCGACGCTGATGGACGCGGACCCGTTGCCGCCGGAGACGGTGCACTCGGAACAGCGGGCGCTTGAGGCTCAAGCGCACATGCTTGCGGGCGTGGTTCGTGACGTGATCTTCGCAAAGCCCGACGCCTAGCGCGGAAAGGTTCTCCACATGCCTGCGGCGTACATCGACACCGATTTTGTGGACGCCTTGCTTAGTCAGGATGTGCGCGAGGAGTTGTTCACGGACGGGGGCGCCTACGTCAGCGCCAACTTTACCGCGCTTGTGAACATCGCTTCGGAGCGCGTGCGCGGGTGGGCAGCGTCTAGCGGGTATGAAGACGCGATGGGCGACACGACCACGGACTATCGCGTGATGCTCGCGACGTTCGGTGTCTTCGTTGACCTCGCGTTTGACCGTCCCGGCAAGATGCTGGCGAAGCCGCCCGGGTGGGAGACGCACCCAAGCCGCACGGCGATCGAGGAGATCCACGCGGGCAAGATGAAGCTAGTCACGGACCCGAACACCAGCGGCGCCGTGGGCGGGATGATCTTCTCTTCGTCGACCGACCGACCCGCGTACACGGATCGCGAAAGCCTCGCGGATTACTGATGGCAATCAAGATCGGCAACAACGCGGACGAGGTTGCGGCGAACCTTGCCGCGATTGCTAGGCGCGCGGCGAGTCCGGAGCCGCAACTCAAGATTGCCGCCGAGGAGTTGCGCGCCATCGTTGACGACACGTTCCGCGAGAGCACGTCAGCGGCGGGCGAGCGGTGGCCCGCGCTTGCCCCGTCCACGTTGCTGCGCCGTGCGTTGTCCCGCGGCGGCAAGCGTCGCAAGGTGCGCAAGAATAAGAGCACCGGCTACAGCGTTGGCGTTGACCTTGGCTTGAGCAACAAAGCCGCGCGCAACATCAGCAACGTGAAGCCGCTTGTGGATACGGGGCGCGGGCGCGGAAGCATCCGGGTACGTGCCAGCGGGCGCACGGTCACGATCAGCACCGATGCCCAATACATGGTGCACCATCTACGCGGACCCAAGCCGCCGCGGCGCGCGTGGGCGCCCGTGATCGACGTGGGCGGGCGGTGGATGTTTGACACGCGCGGCAAGGGCGGCGCGTGGCTCAGCGCCACGAAGGACCGGCTCAAGCGGTACGTGCTCACGGGGCAGGTGTCCTAATGGCGCTAGACGTGGCAGCCATCACGCGATCCATCCGCAACGTGCTTGACGGGACGTTCACGGGTATCCGCGACGTTGCGAGCGGGACCTACCAGGACGCGCAAGCGGTGGAGAACAAGGGCCTCGCCCTCGTCACGCCCACGTTTGACATTGACGTGGCGGGCATCGCCACGCACAGCGCCGCGCCGTTTAGCGTGTCGTCGTCGCGCTCGATTGAGGTGCTGGACCTCTCCATCGTGATCACGACCACGCTACCGTCCGGCGTGCTGATTGACGAGCGCTACACGGCGCAAGCGGCGCAGGTGAACAACGCGAACCTCGCGATCCAAGCGCTGACGTTCCCCGGCAACCTTGACGACGACGCGGCAAGCCCGACGCCCAACCCGACCGGCATCGTCAGCGGTATGCTCACGGGTCCAGGCGGCACGGGCAACCCCGTTGCAAGTTTCGCCCGCGACTGGTCTACACAGATCGCGACCACAACCATACAAGCGTCGGCCGTTGTCGTCGTCGCGCAACCAGTGAGCTAGCACCATGACGATCCATACCTACCGCGTCCGCCGACTCCGCATCTACGAAGAGACCACGTTCGGCGTGGACCTCACGGCGTCGCTTGCCTCGTTCATCGCGTTGAACCACACGGCCGCCACAGTTACGATCGATAACCCGCGCGTGCAGCCGGGGACGATGCAGCAACTGATGGACTCCACGCCGTATGACGTGCTCACCGGCTACAAGCGCGCGACGGCTACGATCACGTGCAACCTCACCGGGCAGACCGCGCGCAGCACATCGAGCAGCACGCACACGCAGACGGCACAGGGGATGCTGTTCCGCTCGTACTTCGGCGGGCAGCGGCTTGGGCAGGGCGACACGTGCGCGGCGGGATCGTCGACGAACATCATCAACGTCACCACGGAGGGACGCTGGGAGACTGGCGCGGGCATCGCTTACCCGCTTGACGACGGACTGCGCCTGCGTGCGCGTCACATCACAAGCAAGTCGACCGCGGCGATGACGGTTTACCCGGACCTCGACGCGGACCTGCCGTCGAACCCTGAGATCGCGTATTCCTCGGCTGACTACTACTTCGGCGGCAGCGCGTCGGATTCGTCGGACAACACCACGGTCCAAATGGCCGTCGAGGGGGCGCACCCAGACGATCGCTTCCTGCTCATGGGCGGCAAGGTGACCGGGTGCACGTTCACCACGTCGCGCGGATCGATCGCAACGGTGCAGTTCACGGTTCAGTTTGTTGATTGGATTTACGCGGACAACGCCGCGACCCCGTTCGATGACACCGTCCCGCTCACATACGTCGCGGAGACCAGCAACGGCGACCCGCTGCCCGTGCACGATTCCGATCTGATGTGGGTCTACAACGGGACCACGACGGCGCTCGGGGCGTCGGAGATCACGGTGGGCTGTTCTGCCGCGTGGGTCCCCGTCCCATCGACCGCGGGGATCAACGGCGTCCTTGGGTGGGCGCGCAACCACGCGCCCGCGCCGATCAGTGCGTCGATCACGATCCCGTTTGAGGGCTTGGACTGGCACAGCAACCGCGACACGGAAGGCACGGCGGGTTCGCTGCATTTCCAGGTGGGAAGCACGCTCACGCACGGCGCGTGCCTGTTCTACTTGTCCGCGCTCCAAGTGCGTGATGTGCAGGTGATCGACGCGGACGGGCTCACGGCTACGCGGATCTCTCTCATCGGTGGCAAGCCGATCACGGTGGATACGACGCACCTCGCACACGCACAGTTCGTGGTGCACATGTTTTAGGCGCTAGAGGAGGCGCCGCGAAATGCTCAACACAGCCAAGCCCTACACGACGATATACAGCGCGGATCCCGCAATCGACACGGCACGCATGACGGAAGCGGAGATGCTTGCGTATCTCCACGACCGCGACGCCAGCAAGCTCAAGATCAAGCAAGGCGAGCGCGCGGCCGTCTATCACCTGCGGCCGATCTCGCACGAACGGCTGGCCGAGATTGTCGACACCTGCGCGACCGATGGCGCACGCTTCATCCGGTCGTTTCGCGCGAGCGTGATCCGCGTGGAGCACCTGCGCCTTGAGGACGGGCTCGCGCACACGTGGGCGCCCGCGGACGTGGATGCCGGGTTGAACGTGGAGGAGGCGCGGCTGTTCTCCATGTCCGTGATCTTGGACGTGGGCAGCGTGGCTTGGCTGCGCAGTTTTTTAGGCCCGGCCAACGTGCGGCGCTTTGCTCCGCTGCCGTTGTTGCTCGGACACTTGGCGGCGCTTCCCTACCAGTCTGCGGAGCCGAGCGAGGCACGCCCGAACAAGAGCGCGGACAACACGACAGCGGCATCCACGGACCACGGCGAGGCAAAGCGCGCAGAGCACTACGCCTCGCCTATCGCTGCAAGTGCGACGGCGGAAGCATCATCCCCGGTCGGTTAGACCCGGAGAAGGCGGAAGGCTCCATGCGGATTGTTGAAAAGCTCACCGGGACGCGCGCGGAGACGTGCCCCTGGTTTGCTTTCCACGATCCGCTAGTGGCGGACGTGCTCAATGTCTACCCCTTCTTTGAGTCGGGTCAGCTTGCGTTTGCGGCTGGACGCAACCCGCCAGCGCTGTTGGTGGAGGCGGTGCGCGAGTACCACGCGGCGATGGGTCGCGCGGCCGATGCGTTGAAGCGGGAGAAGGACGGGCAACGCGAACACGACGCGGGGCACGCGGCGGCAGTGCGCCAGATGGGAGCGCTGTACGGTGTCCGCTGACGCACTCAATATTCCGATCACGTTCTCGGGCGGCGATGCAGCCGCGGCCGAGATCCGAAAGCCTACACAGGCGCTTGGATCGTTGTCGGTAGAAGCCACGAAGGCGAACGACGCCAGCGGCAAGCTCAAGGGCGCGCTGGGTGGCTTGGCCGAGTCGTCTGCGAAGATGACCTCGATCTTCGCCACGCTTGACCAGGGGACCGGCGTGCTCACCGGCACTTTTGGCAAGGCTGCGAACGCTGCCGCGGGATTGCTTGGAGCCATCGGCGCGGGCGGCGCAATGGGCGTTGCTGGCGGCTTGGTCGCTGCCGTGGGCATCCTGTCATCGGCGTTTAGCGCATTGAACGCGGAGACCGATCGCGCCCGTGCGAAGCTGGACGAACTAACGAAGGCGGCGGCTAACTCGGAGATTGCGCTAGCCCGCGCGGCGGAAGCGAGCATGACGCCAGCGGAGCGGCTGCGCACGCGCAAGGCGGCGGCGGCGGCAGCGGAGGAGTCGGCCTATCAAGCGGAGCAAGACGTTGCAGCGGCGCAGATTGCGCGCGACCGCCAGCGATTCGAGGCGATTCTATCAACGCAAGGCACGGCAGCACAGCGCGGCGAGGGCGGGCGCGGACGCCGCGACGACTTCAACGCTTTCATATCGTCGACCGCTGCACGCGCTAACTTTGGGCTTGGCACCGAGGGCGACCCCCAAGAATGGGAGGGCGCCTATAGCGGCGCGTGGACGCCAGAGGGGCAGAAGTTCGGGCGCAGCGGCGGGGGCAGCAAGGGCGGCCCTCAAGCGCTCACGGGCTTCGACACGAGCAAGGCCGCCAAGGCGATGGCGAGCGACGCGGACATGGTGCGCGACGCATGGACCGACGCGGGCGCGGCTATCTCGAACACCATGGCGGGCGTCGTGACGGACATGATCACGGGCTCGGACATGAGCGCGAAAGCGATCGTCAAGGGGTTGGGCGATCAGCTTGTGGGCATGGGCGTCCGTGACGTGTTTGAGGGGACATCGCGGGCGATCGCCTCCTATGGCGCGGACCCTGCGGCGACTGGCTTGATTGCCGTGGGCGCCGCGGAGATTGCGGCGGGCGTAGGCATGGGCGCGGCGTCCACGGGGCTACCTGGGGTCGGTGGAGGCGGCGGCTGGGTCGCTGCGCGTCCCGGCTCTGGCGGCACTGGCTGGCAAGACGCGCCGCGGAGCAGCGGGCCAACCGTGATCAATATGTACAGCTTGAACCCGACCGCGGAGACCGGGCGCAGCATCTCCAATAGCCTCCGCGCCAACGACCGAAAGAACAACCGCCGATGACCCACCTAACGCGACTAACGCCGCGCGGCGGCACCACGGGGCAGATTCTGGCGAAGGCGAGCAACGCCGATGCCGACATGGAGTGGACCGCGCCGACCGGGGGCGTCACGCCCCAGCGCGTGGTGGGCGTCACCTTCGACGGTGGCGGCAGCGTGCCAACGGCGGGCACGGTTGGCCTAATCGTGATCCCATTCGACGGGACGATCGACCGCTGGGACATCGTTGCGGACGCAAGCGGCAGCGCCGTTGTGGACGTGTGGAAGCGAGCGGGCGCGATCCCCACCGACGCGCATCGAATCGCGGGCACAGAGAGGCCCACGCTATCGGCGGCGCAGCTTTCAAGTGATACGTCCTTGACAACGTGGACCACGCTAGCCGTGACCGCTGGGGACGTGTTCGGTTTTGAGTTAGAATCAGTCACAACGTGCACGCGGATCACAGTCAGCGTGCGGATTCAGGAGTCCTAGTCATGGCCATCTACTCACTAGCACAGCGCACCACGGTCACGACCATCGGAGCGGCTTCGCACGCTTCGCTGTCGCCCGCGACGAACGAAGCGGCGATCATGGAATACGGGTTCTTCAACGGCGCAGCGACCGCGAACGTCGTTGGCTTGGGCCGCTCCGCGAACGTGCCCACGCTGTCAGCGCCGATCACGTTTCTTCCCGAGGACGAGGGGCGTCCCGCTGGCTTGACCACGGCGGGCGTTGCGTTCAGTGTCGCGCCCACGGTGCCTACGCAGTTCTTCCGGCGCTTCTCGACGGCGGCGCTAGTCGGAGCGGCGGTCGTGTTCACGTTCCCGCGCGGCGTGGTTCTCGCAGGCGCGGGCGCGGCGTTCGTCACGTGGAACATCACGGCAAACAGCGCCGTAGTGGATATCCACACGGTGGTTGACGAATGAAGCGGCAGAGCATGGATGACTTGCACGGCGACGTGCAGGTTGCGGCGATCACGGTCACGCTCGCGCGCTCGGGCAACATGTCGATCGCGGGCACGATCACCGACGAGAATTACGTCCTTGGGATGCTTGAGACGGCGGCGCAGTACCTCCGCAGTCAGCAAGCGCGGCGCGAGCTTGAGGAAGGATCGCGGCTCATCGTGCCGAGCTATGACACGGCGTTGCACCGGACGCCTCTTGAGCAGAAGTTGATCGCAGCACGCGACGACGTAGCGGACGCAATGTAATGGGAGTGCAACTCACATTCGGCACGGCGGGCGCGACTGGCGGCGGGTGGTCCTCGCAGCCTGGCACGGTGCAGCCCGCGCATGGCGAGACCCGCCACGAGCCGCGATGGTCCATGCAGCGACGCGCGCCCAAGACGTGGAACGACAGGAACGCCTATTATTCGCGATGGTCGTTCGGTTGCCGCTTCGGGCTTGGCAACGTGAGCGGGTCCGATGGCAGCCCGTCTCCCGGTCGCGACCTCGCAAGCGATGACCTGTTTGAGCCGTATTCGGTGGACGGTTTCGGCACGCAGTCGGCGAAGTTCATTCGCGGCGTGTGCGTCGATTCGGCGGGCGCGGTGGTGGCGAGCGCGACGGTCTGCGCGTACCGATCGAGCGATTTCGCGTTCGCGGGGACGGCGGTGTCACACCAGAACGACGGGTCGTATGCGGTCCCGACGACGTTCCCCGGCGTGAATCACTTCGTGACGGCCTACAAGGTAGGCGCTCCCGACATCGCGGGTATGTCGGTAAACACGCTGGTCCCCGCAAACCTGGATGGCTCGTAAATGGCTGGCGTTGACAACTACAGCAAGATCATCCTGCGCACGCTTCACGCGACGCCATCGACGATCGTGCTGCGCCCGTCGCCATCGCCGCATAACAGTACGAACAAGTGGCCCACGGCTGCGCAGGTGCAGAGCGGCGTCGTGTTTGGCGAGGGGCAGTTCTATCAAGCGGAGTACGAGACGGGGACGCTATCAGGCGGGAGCGGCGGCACGACCGTTTACCCGTTCGCGGGGTGACTTGTGGGCGTGACGTATGCACCGGCATTCGACCTAGACGCAATCCGCGACGGTGACACCGCGACGGATTACGCCTTCAGCATGACGATCACGGGCAGCGGCGTGGGCGCTGGCACAGCGATCACGATCACAAGCGCCGATTTCGTGACGGCTGCCGCGTCATCGACTGTGGTGCACTCGACTTCGCAGGGGTTCACGGCGGTCACGAACCACGATGGCGTTTCGATGTTCACGGACCACGCCGCAGCGTCATTCGCAAGCGCGCTGTCCACGGCGATCGAAACGGAGCGGCTAGCCAACGGGTGGGCCAACGGGTTCTCTGTGTCGTTCGCTGACGACAGGATCACCATCGCGCGCTCGGGTGGCGCGTGGACGTTTACGATCACGTGGACCAATCTCGCGGGGCGTCGCGTGTGCGGCTTCGAGGCGGACCAAACAACGCCCGCCACGTCGACGTTCACGAGCACGCAGACGCCCACCTATTGGATCAACGCCACGCAGGACGGGCGCAGCCTTGACCGCGAAGGCAACTACGAGGCGGACGGGATCGCGGCGCTTGCGATCAGCGCGAGCGCGACGCAATCCGCGGGGACCTCGCGCGGCACGGCGCCGAAGTTCCGATCTTGGTTTCAGCACTTCGAGATCAAACGCAAAGTGTTCAAAGCGAGCGCGAACGGCACGGACCTTTGGACGTTCGAGCACTTGTGGGAGCACTGCCGCTGCGAGCTTCCGTTCATGGTGAACGACGGCGTGGAGGTCATGGCCTGCGTGTTCACGGCCGAGGGCGCGGTGTTCGCGAACAAGCAACGCAGCGGCGGGCCGAGCGACGACATACATTTCAACGTCCCATTTACCGTGTGGCTTGCTGGCACGATCACGGGTGGTGGGTGACGCATGCCCACGCCGATCAACATCGTCGCGACAATCGAGGGCGCTGAGAACGTATGGCGCACCACTCACGACGCCACGTCCACGGACACCGACGATCGCGTGGTTGTCTCCGCGCTGAAGTACGAGGGGATCACAGTCAGCGAGCGCTCGGACCTCAAGACCGGCACGCTTGAGGGCGACGCGATCACATTGTCGATCGTGGCGACGCCGGAAGCCAACGACGAGTTTTCGCGCCGCGCGACGTTGCTCACGTTTCTGTCATCGAGCGTGTCAACGGTAGGCGCCACCACGTTCAACGTCCGCAGCAACGCGCTGCTGACCGATGACACATACGTCCACGTGGGCACCGAGTGCGTGAAGATCACGGACGCGAGCACGCTAGCTGTGACGGTGGAGCGCGCGAAACGCGACACGCAGGCGCAGGTGTTCTTGCGCGACGATGGGGCGGACGCGAACGAGATCCCTGTGTGGAGCAAGGTGCACGCATGGGAAGGGCGCCGCGTGGTCATCGAGTCGACCGAGCTAGGCGCGACGCATACAGCGATGCGCGGAGTCATCACGCAAGCGCCGTACCTGAGCGCTGACGGGACCATGTGGCTGATCGAGGTCGCGCACATCTCCGCGATCATGGACCAAGACGCGGGCGCACCAACAACGGCCACGGCTGGGATCCGCGGCTTGCGGTTCGCGTTGTGGTCCGCGTTCGGCATTACGATCCGCGACCCCACCGTGACTAGCTTTTCCACCGACTACTCGGTGACCGGCTTTTACGAGACCTGGCAAGAAGCCGAGACCGCAATCAACGCGACGGTAGACACGATCACGTACACCGGGGTAACTGATATCTGGTACAAGGGTGGGCGCATCTTTATCCGCGTGGGCGCCGCTGACATCACGCAGCCGTTCATTGTTGCGGGCTCTGGGTTGTTCGGCATCGATAAGGGGACGCTGTATTTCTGGCACGCCGTGACGCTGGGCGTTGTCTCGTCAGTACCGGTTACGCCGGGCGATGCTCTGCTTGCGGGTTCCGTTTACGTTCGGCAGCGGTTCGGGATCAATCAGGACTACCCCGGCCCTAAGAACGTCCCGCGGCACATGATCTACCAGCGGCCTACGCTTGGTTACGACTACCCGTTCGAGAACACCGCAGGCGGCTCCAACTCCGTGATCTATCTGGACTCGGATATTGGGGTCACCGATAACGACGTGCTGATCTTGTCCGGCGACACGCTTCCGGCAGAGTTGCGCGTCACCGTTACGGCTCTGACGGGGACGCTGGGCTATGAGTTCGACGCGCTCAGCGATGACCTGAATACCTATTGCATCGACAACGGGCTAAGCGAGGTCGTGTTAGACGCGACAACCGTGGTCCGAGTGCAAAAGGCTCTCGGCGTCGGGTCGCTGTACACGTTCCTGGAATCGGTCGTGGACGCTGCTCCGTATGCGAACGACGGTGGCACGCCGTATATCACCGCCGCGGACCTCGATACGTCGCTAGCCGCGATTGAAGCCCGCGTTGACGTTGGCGTTTCGTCCGCGTTCACCGATCGGAACTACAACATCACCGAGCCGGTATCCTTCGCTGACGTGCTCGCGCCGGAGTTGCAATTGCTTGGGCTCATGGTCGCGACTAACAGCACAGGTCAGATCGTGCTTCGGACGTTTGATGTGCTCACGCCGACGACGCCGTATGATGTGGCACTCGATAGCGACACGATCGTCACCCCGCACAATGAAGCGGGCGCGTGGCCCGGATGGATCACGGAGGCTAACGGCGTCGTGTCCGTGGTGCACATGGTCGCAGGTAAGAACGTGGCGCAGACCACGCAGCTACGCACGCGGCGAGGTCGCACGGCGTGGCGCACGGTCTATTCATGGCTGAACCCGGCAGATCCCGCGGTCTACATCTATCGCGATGTGGCCTCACTGAGCGCGTACAAGAACAAGGGGATCGGCACGCTTGAGATCATCCCGGAGGTCGCCGCGAAGGTGAACCTCACGCAAGCGGAGGCGGCTGCAATCGGCGGGCGGTTGGTGCGGTTCTTCGGGCAGCCCTACGAGACGATCACGGTGAAGGCGCGGCGCACCGCGACCACGTTAGCGGTGAGGCTTGGCGACGTTGCGCTCATCACGTCGCCGCTCATCCCTAACAGTGCGGACGGTTCGCGCGGCGTGTCGTCGAGGCGCGGAACGGTCATCGGTCGCACGGTGTCTTACGAAGCCGCGGAGGTCGCCACGGTTGATTTCGTCGTCGTGATGCACGGGTCGGCGGTGGGTGTCACCAACATCGCGGGATATGCCCCGTCCGCGTTGATCACGGCGGCAACGCTTGTTAGCGGGAACACGTGGGACTGCACGATTGACCAGAACGAGTACGCGCCCACGGGCAGCGATGACGCTGACTTCTTCGCGGTGGGCGATTACGTGCGGGCAGTCGAGTACAACGACGCGACGCCGAACACCACCAACGGAACGATCTCCACTGTGAGTGCGACGAACATACGGATCGCATTCACCGCGGCGGCCCCGTGGGGCGGTGCGTACTCGGGGACGTACAACATCGAGTTTGCGCTAGCGACGGTGGGCATGACGGATGCGCAGGACGACTATTGCTATTCGGCGGATTCCAACGT
>Ga0194120_10003596_pt1 | contig 25081 bp, 25 predicted proteins | sample TA2MahCa65mmetaG_FD_148642 | JGI IMG/M metagenome (GOLD analysis project Ga0194120, IMG submission 148642) | Freshwater microbial communities from Lake Tanganyika, Tanzania - TA2015019 Mahale Deep Cast 65m | ecosystem: Environmental > Aquatic > Freshwater > Lake | place: Tanzania: Lake... | reverse complement strand
GCCGACGAAATCGTGGTGGTGCTGGATCGCTGCACCGACCGTTCGCGCGAGATCGCGGCCACCTTCACCGATCGCCTGGTGGACGGCGCGTGGGCCAAGGAAGGCGATCGGCGCAACGCCGCCATCGCGGCTTGCGCCGGCGATTGGGTTTTCGAGCTTGATGCCGACGAACGCGCGACGCCGGAGCTTGCCGCCGAAATCCGCCGCACCATCGAAACGACGCCGTTCGACTGGCACGAAATCCCGGTCGACAATTACATCGGCGATCGCCTGGTGCGGCACGGCTGGGGCGCCTCTTACGGCAAGGCGGCCTATCCCGGACTCTTCCGCAAAGGGGCCAAGACGTGGGGGCCGCAGCGGGTCCATCCGGCGCTCACTTGGCGCGGGCGCAAGGGGCCGATGCTCGCGAACCGCATCCGCCATTACGTCGACCGCGACATCTCCGACATGATCCGCCGCCTCGACAGCTACGCGACCGCGCGGGCGAAGGACTTGCGCGAGGCGGGCGACATCGGTTCGCTGCCCGCGAACGTGCGGCGGCTCTTTTCCCGCTTCTTCAAGTGCTACGTGCTGCGCCGGGGCTACCGCGAGGGCGGCTACGGCTTCCTGGTCGCGCTGTTCGCCGGGCTTTATCCCTTGCTCGCGCACCTCAAGGCGCGTCTGGAAAAAGACTAATGGCGCGGATCGTGCTCGCCGACGACGGGATCGAATTCGACGCGGACACCCCGCGCGAAAAGCCCCTGGGCGGGGCGGAATCCTCGGTCGTGTTCCTGGTCGAGGAACTAGCTAGGCGCGGCCACGACGTTCGCGTGCGCAACCGTTGCCCGCGGCCTGGCACGGTACGCGGCGTCGAATGGGCGCCGATTCATCTCCCTGATCGGCCTTACGGCAATCTCCCCACCGAGGCGGACTTATATATCGCCAATCGCGGCGACAAGCTGATCCCGCTTGTTCCCGGCGTGCGCCGGGTCGCGTTCTGGACCCACAATCCGGCGCAATACCTTCTCAAGTGGCGTTACCTGTGGAAACTCTGGCGCGTCCGCCCGGTAATCGTCTTCATCGGCGATTACCACGCGACCACTTGCCCCGCTTGGGTGCCGGACGGCGGGCGTAAGACTATTCCCTACGGCATCCCCGACATGTTCCGCGCCGCCATGCCGCGCGCCAATCCGCCATCCCCTCGCGCCGTGTTCACGTCGAACCCGCTCCGTTCCCTCGATTGGCTGCTGGAGCTGTGGGCGGCGCGCATCGCACCCCGTGTTCCCGGCGCCGAATTGCACGTGTTCGCCGGGCCTTCCACCTACGGCGGCGTCGGCCAAGCCAAGAGCGACGCCATGGCCGCCGTGCTCGCCCACGCCGAAAGCTTGCGCGCCGCGGGCGTGGTGGTGCGCGGCCCGGTGCCGAAAAGCCAGCTGATCGCCGAATTCCGCGACGCGCGCGCCGTGCTTTATAAAGGAGACCTCAACGAAACTTTCTGTCTCGCGGTTGGGGAAGCCCAGGCCTCGGGCGTGCCGGCGGTGGTGGGCGATCTAGGCTCGGTGGTGGAGCGGGTCCGCGACGGCGAGACCGGCTTCGTCGCCCGCGACGACGCGGCCTTTGCCGCTGCCGCCGTGGCGCTTCTCTCCGACGATGCCCTCTGGCGGCGCCAGCACGAAGCGGCGCTCAAGCTCCAGCGCGCCTGGGGTTGGTCCGAGGCGGCGCAAGCGTTCGAGAGCCTGCTGCCGTAGCATACGCGTCCTTGCCTCTATACGCCTGTACCGTATAATACGACAATCGAGGCTGGGCGATGATCCTAAGCTTTCGCGATAATTGGCTGGAACGGTTTTTTCGCGACGACGTTCGGTCGAAGCAAATTCCGGCCGACGTGGAAAGTCGCCTGTTCCGAAAACTTCAGTTGCTCGACGATGCCACTTCCGATGTCGACCTGCGCTCGCCGCCGTCCAATCACTTCGAGAAGCTGAAAGGCAAACTGCAGGATCGGCATTCGATCCGGGTTACTGGGCGCTGGCGGCTGGTGTTCCGGTGGAACGGTTCGCGTGGCCAGGCGTCGGATGTGTATCTCGACGACCATAGCTACCGTTGATGAATTTGGAAGGAATGAACCCATGATGATGACCAAGCGCAAGCCGGTTTCGGTCGGTGAAATGCTCGAGGAAGAATTCATTAGGCCGCTCAAATTGACCCAGACAGCGCTGGCGGCGGCGATGGGGGTCGAACGTCGTCTCGTCAACGAACTCTGCAACGGCCGTCGCGCGGTGACGGTGGATACCGCCTTGATGCTGGCGCGTGTTTTCGGCAACACGCCGGAATTCTGGCTCAACGTCCAGCGGCGCACCGATATGTGGGAAGCTTGGAACACGCCCGAACGGCGCAAACGCATCGAGCGTGCTCGCGCCGTGCGCGCGACTAGGCGCGCAGCGTAATTCGGCGCCTATGCGCGTCCTTCAGGCGATGGCAGGGGCTGAACACGGCGGCGCCGAGGCGTTCTTCGTCCGGCTCGCGCTCGCGCTCGGGCGCGCGGGCCTCGACCAGCGCGTCGTCATCCGCGCCAATCCGGCGCGCGCGGTGCAGCTCGCGGCGGGCGGGATCGAGGCGCTCCAGCTTCCCTTCGGCGGGAGGCTCGATGTCGTCACGCCCTGGCGATTAAAGCGGATTCTCCGAGATTTCGCGCCCGACGTGGTGTTGACCTGGATGAACCGGGCGAGCGCGATGATGCCCGAATCCCCGGCCGGGTCCACGTCGGCGAAATCCTTCGTCCACGTCGGCCGTCTCGGCGGCTATTACGACCTGAAATACTATCGCCGGTGCCGCCATCTGATCGGCAACACCGAGAACATCGTCGATTACATCGTCAAGCAGGGCTGGCCGGCGGAGCGGGTGCATTATCTTCCCAACTTCGTCGCCGACACCAAGGCGGCTCCAGCGCGCCGCAACGACTTCTTTACGCCGCCCGACGCGCCGCTGCTGCTCGCCATGGGCCGGCTACACCCGAACAAAGGCTTCGACGTGCTGATCGAGGCGGTCGCGCGTCTTCCCGACGTCTATCTCTGGATCGCGGGCGAAGGCCCGCTCCGGGGCGAACTGGAGGAGCGGGCCCATCGCGCGTTCGCCAAGCCGCGCGTGCGCTTTCTCGGCTGGCGCGACGACGGCCCAGCGCTACTCGCAGCGTGCGACGTCTTCGTCTGCCCCTCGCGCCACGAGCCGCTCGGCAACGTAGTGATCGAAGCCTGGGCGCAAGGCGTGCCGGTGATCGCGACCGAATCGCAAGGCCCCGCCGCGCTGGTACGCCACGGCGAGACCGGAATCCTGGTACCGGTCGATGACGCGTTGGCGCTTGCCCGCGCGATCCAGGGCCTGCTCGCCGACCGCGAACGCGCGCGCCGGATCGGCCTCGCCGGCCGCGCGGCCTACGAAAGCCGCTTCACCGAGGACATCGTCGTGCGCCGCTATCTCGATTTTTTCCGCAACGTGGCGGGGTAGGCCGGCATGTGCGGCATCGCCGGGTTCATGGCCGCGCCGGGACACAACCCGGACGCGCGAGCGCTGGAGGCCATGAAACGGGCGCTGGCGCACCGCGGCCCCGACGGGGAAGGGCAGTGGATCGAGGGCGACACGGCGCTGGCGCAGACCCGGCTCGCCATCATCGATCTCGCCACCGGCGATCAGCCGATCATGGCGCCCGACGGAAGGGTCGCCTTGGTCGCCAACGGCGAGATTTACAATTACATCGAACTGCGCGCCGAACTCGCGGGCGTTCCGTTCCGCACCGCCTCCGACTGCGAGCCGCCCTTGCATCTCTATTTGAACGACGGGCCGGATTTCGCGCGGCACTTGCGCGGCATGTACGCGATTGCGGTTCACGACGCCCGGGCGAAGCGTCTGCTGCTGGCGCGCGATCCGTTCGGCATCAAGCCGCTCTATTACGCCGAAACCGAAAGCGGCTTCGCGTTCGCCTCCGAAATCCAAGCGTTGGTCGCGGGCGGTTTCGTCGCGCCCCGCGTCGAAGCCGGCGCGCGCGACGAGGCGTTGCAATTGCAGTTCGGCACCGGTGCGCGCACGTTGCTCCAGGGCGTCCGCCGGGTGCTGCCGGGCGAAACGCTGATCGTCGAAGGAGGCCGCATCGTTTCCCGCTCCATCCGTCTGGCGCTGCCCGCGGGCGGCGTCGCCGAAGACCGAAGCGAACACGCGCTGATGGATCTCGACCGCCATCTCAACGAGGCAGTCGAGCTGCACCAGCGCTCCGACGTGCCCTACGGCATGTTTCTTTCGGGCGGGGTCGATTCCTCGGTCCTGCTGGCGATGATGGCGCGTCTCAACCCCAAGCCGGTGATCGCCTTCACCGCCGCGTTTCCCGGAACCCGCGCCGTCGACGAACGCGCGCACGCACGCGCCGTGGCCAAGGCCGCGGGCGCCGAGCACGTCGAGGTCGAATTCGGCGAGGATGACTTTTGGCGGCTGTTGCCCCGGATCATGGCGGCAACCGACGATTTCTGCGCCGACTACGCCGCTCTCCCGACCTATAAGCTGGGCGAAAAAGCCCGCGCCGCCGGCCTCAAGGTGATTCTCTCGGGCGAGGGCGGCGACGAGGTGTTCGCCGGTTACGGCCGCTACCGCCGCGCCATGCGCCCCCGCCTTCTGTTCGGCCGGCCGATGCGCGCCAAGGGCGCGCTGCACGGACTCGATATCTTGCGCGCAACCGCATCCGATTGGCGCGCCGGGATCGCGGCGGCCGAAACGGAAGCGGCGCGTGGCGAGCGCACCCGCCTGCAGTCGGCGCAGGCCGCCGACTGCGCCGACTGGCTGCCCAACGATCTACTCGCCAAGCTCGACCGCTGTCTGATGGCGCACGGGGTCGAGGGTCGCGTGCCGTTCCTCGATCCCAAACTCGCCGCCTTCGGCTTCCGCCTGCCGGACGCCCTGAAGGTGCGCCACGGGCTCGGCAAATGGATTTTGCGGCGCTGGCTGGAAACGGCGCTGCCGGCGGCCAAGCCGTTCGAGAAAAAGCGCGGCTTCACGGTGCCGGTCGGCGAATGGATCGCGCGCAAGGGCTACGCCCTAGGGCCGCTGGTCGCGCGCCAGGCGGGCGTGCACGAGGCGTGCAAGCCGGAGGAAGTGGAGCGGCTGTTTCGAACGGTCGCCGCCCACAACGGCGGAAGACACGCCGCCGCCGCCTGGCACCTGCTCGCCTATGCGCTCTGGCACCGGCGCCACGTGCTCGGCCGGGCGCCGGCCGACGACGCCGTCGCCGCGCTCGAGGCCTAGGAAATTTATTTCCGCTTGCCGAACTTGGCGACGAAGCGGAGCTTATCCGCTTCCTCGCTGAACAGGATCTTGACGGTCTTTTTCTCGCGCTTCTCGTCCATGGATTCGAGGCCGAGGGAATATTCGCCCTGGCAATGGGCTTCAAGCCAGTCTTCGAGGTCGGAGAGGGCGCCGAGGGTCGCGAACTCGACCCCGTAGATCTTGCGTTGGGTTTTGGCCATGACGGCAACGATATGGGAAAGGGAAACCCCGTGACAATACCCATCGTGATAACGCTCGGCGTGACGAAACCGTGGCGCCGGGGTAGGATTTGACATCGATGCCGCCCCCCCCGTCGCCCCCCTCATCGCCCCTCGTCATCCGCCGCCCCGACGACTGGCATGTCCATCTGCGGGACGGGGCCATGCTTGCGGCCGTATTGCCGTTCACCGCCCAGGTCTTCGGCCGGGCCATCGTCATGCCGAATCTGATTCCGCCGGTAACGAGCGCCGATGCCGCCCACGCCTACCGGGCACGCATCGAGGCGGCGCTGCCCAAAGGTTCCTCCTTCCGCCCGCTGATGACCTGCTACCTCACCGACCGCAGCGACGCCGAGGAAGTGGCGCGCGGCCACCGCGACGGGGCTTGGGTCGCGGCCAAGCTTTATCCTGCCAACGCCACCACCCATTCGGCCTCCGGAGTCGCGGACGTGCGCAACATCCGCGCCGTGCTGGCGCGCATGGAAAAGATCGGCATGCCGCTTCTGGTCCACGGCGAGGTGACCGATCCCGAGGTCGACGTGTTCGACCGCGAAGCCGTGTTTCTCGATCGGATTTTGACGCCGCTCGCGCGCGATTTTCCCGGCCTCAAGATCGTGTTCGAGCACGCGACCACGGAAGACGCGGTCGATTTCGTGCGCGCGCATGCGCCGCGCGCGGCGGCGACGCTGACCCCGCACCATTTGATGGTCAACCGCAACGCCATGTTCGAAGGCGGCATCCGCCCGCATCTCTATTGCCTGCCGGTGGCGAAGCGCGAAAAGCACCGCTTGGCGCTGCGCCGCGCGGCGGTCTCGGGCGAGACGTGCTTTTTCCTCGGCACCGATTCGGCGCCGCACGCGCGCGCGAAAAAGGAAGCCGAATGCGGCTGCGCCGGGGTATTCAACGCGCCTCACGCGCTCGAATGCTATGCCCAGGTGTTCGCCGAGGAAGGCGCGCTCGCCAAGCTGGAGGCGTTCGCGTCGCTCAACGGTCCGACGTTTTACGGCCTTCCCGTCCACGAGGAACGCGTGACCCTGGTCGCGGGCGAAACTCGGGTGCCCGACGAGATTCCGGCCGATAGTGATACCGTGCGGCCGTTCCTCGCCGGGCAGACGCTGTCCTGGCGGATCAAAACGTAATCAGCGCGCCGGAATCCGCGCTTCGACCTCGGCGCGGGCTTTCGCCTCCTTGTCGCGGGCGGAATCGAGCGCGGCCTTGGCTTCGGCCTCGCGTGCCCGCGCGTCACCGAGCTTCGCCGCCGCGCCCTGGATGCGGGCCTTGAGACTCGCTTCCAATTCCGCCGCCTCGGTCGCGCGCGCCCCTTCGGCGTGCTTCTTCAACTCGACCGTTTCCGCGAGCATTCGGGCCAGTTCGCGCGTTTGGTCGGCGGATGTGCGTTCGGCCTCCTCGCGCGCGGCCTTGGCCCGGGCGAAGGCCGTCTCGGCCGCTTCCACGTCCATGCGTGCGAGGACCAGGGCTTCGAGCGCGGCGGGCGGCGCGGCGGCCGGAGTGGGCGGCGGGCCGGCGGGACTCGACGGAGTCGGCGCTGCGGTGGGCGCCGGAACGGCTTTTGTCCCCATGTCCTTTGGCGTGTCCTTCGGTGCGGCCCTGGGCGTGGGAACGTCCTTGGGCGCGCGATCGCCGGAGCGGGCGCGGGCGAGCGCGAGCGCGGCGTTTTCCGCGTTCCGTTCGGCGACGGTTTCGGCGGCGCGCGCCGTGGCGATGTCGTCGCGCACGCGCTTTTCCTCGGCGGCGATGGCGCGAAGGGTTTCCGAGCGCCGGGCGTCGTCGGGGATCGCATTGGCGTTGCGACGCCGTTCGTCGATGCGGGCGAGAGTCTCGCCGGCGGCGGATTCGATTTTGACGCGGGCGTCGCGGGCGTCGCGCAGCACCGCCTCGGCGGCGGTCAGTTCGCGCTGGGCGCGGCGTATCTCGCTTTGGGCTTCGCTCCGGGTTTCCGGCGCCTTCGCGCCTTGCGCCGCCGCGCCGTTCCAGCCCGATCCGGCCAAGGCCAAGGCACAGGCGAAAGTCGCGGCGAACGCGGCGCTGTTGCCACTCATGCCCCGGGACTTTACAACAGGCGGGCCACGGTTCGGAAGAAAACGCCCCACAAACGATCACGGGAAACGATCATGTTCAAGGCGCTGGTGCTGGAAGAAGCGGGCGGCAGGGTCGCCCAATCGCTGCAAACCCTCGACGACGCGGCGCTGCCCGAGGGCGACGTCACCGTCGCGGTGAAATACTCGACCCTCAACTACAAGGACGGGATGATCCTGCAGGGTCTCGGCAAGCTGGTGCGCAAGTACCCGCACGTGCCGGGCATCGACTTCGCGGGCGTGGTGGAAAAATCGGAATCGACCCAGTTCAAGCCGGGCGACGACGTGGTGCTGACCGGCAACCGGGTCGGCGAAATTCACTGGGGCGGCTTCGCCGCCAAGGCGCGCGTCAAGGCCGACTGGTTGGTGCCGCTGCCCAAGGGCCTTTCGCTCAAGCAGTCGATGGCCCTCGGCACCGCCGGTTTCACGGCGATGCTGGCGGTGATGGCGTTGGAGGAACACGGGCTCAAGCCGGGCGGGGAAGGGGAAGTCCTGGTCACCGGCGCGGCGGGGGGCGTCGGCTCGGTCGCGGTCGCGCTGCTCGCGCGCCTCGGCCATCGGGTCGCCGCCGGCACCGGCCGCGCGGAGACACACGGCTATCTCAAGGCCCTCGGCGCGACCGCCATCGTCGATCGCGCGGAGTTGGCGACGCCGCCCAAGGGCCCGCTCGGGTCCGAGCGCTGGGCCGGCGCCATCGACAACGTCGGCGGCGAGCAGCTCGGCAACGTGCTTGCCTCCTTGCGCTATTGGGGCAGTTGCGCCGCGGTCGGCCTCGCCGGCGGAACCACCTTCACCTCGTCGGTGATTCCGTTCCTGCTGCGCGGGATCAACCTGCTCGGGATCGATTCCAACACCTGCCCAATGGCGCGCCGCCGGCAGGCGTGGGCGCGGCTCGCCAAGGACATGCCGCTCGATAAGCTCGACGCCATGACCGAGACGGTCGGATTGGCCGACGTCGCGGGCCTGGCCGGCAAAATCCTCCAGGGCCAGGTGCGCGGGCGCACGGTCGTCGACCTCGTCCGCTGACGCGCCGAGTGCCCAAGTCCTTGGAATCGCGGGTCAAGGGGGCGCGGGCCCCGCAGCTTCCCGCTTGGCCCCGGATTTGCACTGTTCCTTCGCGAATTCGGAGAGGAGGCGAAAGCCATGCGAAAGTTAATGACGGTGGCGGCGCTCGCCGGCGCGTTCGGCGCGGGCGGCTGCGGCGTCGATTTGTTCGGCACGGAAGGCAAGGACGACCGCGCGATCTATTGCTACCAGGCCCTGGTCGGAATCGATTGCTACCCGGCGCCCAACCACCGCGACGAGCGGCGGCTGATCGCCTACACCGGCCCCGCGCCGGAAACCTATCCGAAGCCGTTGCCGCCGCCGGAACCGACGCTCTACGCCCCGGAGCAGGTTTCCTATTGGGTCAAGGATCCGGAACCGGTTCCGACCGCGGCGCCGTCCAAGTCCCGCGCCGCGGTGAGCCGCCAGCCCTTGCCGCCCGCGCGCCGGTAGGGGTGCCGCTCCCGCGTTGGGTAGTGCCTTAGTTTCACGGCCTCACCCTTCGACGAGCTCAGGGTGAGGCGGATATTCAAGGCCCTCATGCTGAGCCTGTCGAAGCATGAAGACCGAATTGAGGCACCACCCCGCCTTGACACCCCTTCGGCCGCACGCCTATATGCCGCACGCCTTTTCCGGTTTTCCGGCGCGTTTCCGGGGCGGAGTAGCTCAGCTGGCTAGAGCAGAGGAATCATAATCCTTGTGTCGGGGGTTCGAGTCCCTCCTCCGCTACCATTTCCTTCCAAAAAATAGGGCGCGCCGTCGCCGGCGCGCCCTTCGACTTTACCATCGGGTTGGTTGACGGCGTCGGCGCGTCTCAGCTCGCTTTCTTCATCTGCTTGGCAAGCAGGTCGGTGAGCGCCTGCATGTGCGGCACCGTGTAGGTCGGCTCATAACCGATCTCGAGTTTCGGCTGTTGGGCGCGGTTGACCCAGGCGCAATTCAATTCCTGGCGGCGGGCGCCGACGATTTCCCAGAAGTGGCCGGTGACCCAGAGGATTTCCTCCTTCTTGCATCCGGCGCGCGCGATGCCGAGTTGGTAGACCTTGGGCGAAGGCTTGTAGGCGCGCGCTTCCTCGCCGCTCGAAATGATCTCGTCGATGTAGGGCAGCGTCCCGGCGAAGCGGGAATGGTCCTCGATCATCTTCTTGGTCGGATTGGCGACGATCTTGAGGGTTAGGCCGAGTTCCTTCATGCCCTTGAGGGCATTCACCACTTCGGGATAGGCGCGCAGCTTGTGGTACTGGTTACAAATATCGTTGAACGCCTTTTCCGGCAGCTTGACGTTGTTCTTGTCGAGCGCCCACTTCAGACAGGCGTTGTTGAGGCCGGGATGGATCACGAACGCGTCGGCGCAGGTGGTGTAGAACATCGCCCACTTCTGGTGCTGGCGCCAATCGGCGGCGATGCGGTGGGCGAGGTTGCTCTCATAGACGTACTGTTCGATCACGTCGGCGATCGAATAGTTGTCGACCAATGTTCCCCAAGTATCGAAAAGCAGGACCTTGTACATGATGTCATCCTCCTGTTGGTTGGGAGCGAAACGTAACCGTTGCCCGCATTATGTCGCCAAGTCGGGGCGATGTCCCGCGCCGGCGCGGGTCGATGATCACAAACCTTAGGCCACTGTCCTTGCCGATGGTGCGATGGAGCGGCGTTTTTGCGCGCTTACGGCGCCCTGGTCGGCGGGTCGGCGCGGACGGGATCATGGTATCCGCCCGCTTCCGAGCAAGTCCCGGATTTGCTCTGCCATCAATTTGACGCCGAGACGGATCTTGTCCTCGTCGAGCAGCGTGAAGTTGAGTCGGATATAGTTGCCGCCATAGCCTTCGGTGAAGAATTCCGGGCCAAGCGCGATGTCAACGCCGGCAATATTGCACCGGCGCTGTAGCTCGCGGCAGTCGATACGCTCGGGTAGACGAACCCAGTAGAAAAAGCCGCCCTTAGGCGCGGCGAAACGGCAGCCGTTGGTCAGTTCGCGGGTAAGAGCGTCCTTCATCACCGCGCAACGCTGGGCGTAGATCTTGCGCATGCGCCGGACATGGCGGTCGTAGAACCCGGAGGCAAGTGCATCGTACAGAACGAGCTGCGACAAGGTTGCCGAACACATCTCGTTGACGCCGTGAATGTCGATCATACGCGCGATCAGGTTCTTGGGGCCGACGATATACCCCATGCGCAGTCCCGGTATGAACGACTTGGAAAACGAGCCGATATGGCAGGTCCGGTTGTGCGCGTCGAGAGCCATCAGGGTCGTCGGTCGCGTGCCGGCGAACCCGAGATCGGCGTAGGTGTCGTCCTCGAGAATGACGAAATCATGCGCGTGCGCGAGCGCGACAACGGATTCGCGCCGGTCGCGCGGCATGGTTGTGCCAGTTGGATTGTTGTACGTCGGATTGACATAGAGGAAGTCGAAGGAACGACTTTGACAAAGGCCCGCGAGCGCGGCCGTCGACAATCCGGATTCATCCTGCACGATCGGCAAGCCGGTGTAACCGTTGATCCGAACCACCGCTAGCGCACCGTAGTAAGCCGGAGATTCCATGGCGACGAAGCCGGTCTTACGGGGAAAGGCGCGCGCAAAGATATCGAGCGCGTGCTGGGCGCCATTGGTGACGAGCAGTTCTCGGTCGGGTGTTTGTGCGATGCCCCGTGCCTCCAGGTAATGCCAGAGCTGAAGACGCAATTGAGAATGGCCGGCGGGCGATTGGTAGGCGAGATCGCGGCCGCCGAATTGGTCCGACCAACGCGCGAACATCCGCCGGATTTTCTTCGAGGGTAGCATGGCGATGTCGGGATAGCCGACGGCGAATGACAGCGGCATATCGGTCGCCGAGCGCACGGTGTCGGAGAAAGCGTGCTCAGGCCGCGCCTGATACGTGGCGCGCGCGCCAAAGAGATCGCGGGCGCGGCCGAGGGCAAAATCGGAGTCGCCGCGTCGGGCGACGTAGTAGCCTCGGCCGCGGTGCGCGCGCACCGTCCCGGCGCGCTGCATGGCTTGAAAGGCGCGCAGCGCCGTCAGACGATTGATGCCGAGACTTTCGGCAATGGCGCGGGTTGAAGGCAGAAACTCGCCGTTGTCGATTTCGTGGTTGGCGATCAGGCGCGTGAAATGCCGCCGCAACTGTCGGTGTAGCGGGATATTCGACTTCCGGTCGAGGGAAACGTCGATGTGACGGAGAACGCCATTGTCGCGTTTCGCGCTCATGCCGATGCCGTCCCCGGCGCCCGCCGCCTTAAGATGACGCGATAGGCGACAAACACGGTCAGCCCCATCACCGGCAGCCACGCCAGCCACGCGACCAGATATTTATAATAAAGAAGCGTGAATATCGGACCGAGGAGCAGATACACCCGTTCCGTGGTGTTCAGCCGGCCGAGGAATCCGCCATAGATGGCGCTGGCAAACATGACCGTGCTGACGCAGAGAAGGGCAGTATTAAGCATCGTTTCGGCGGTGAAGTTCGGAAACTGCAGCGAGTTCGGAAACGTCACCATGAAGAACGGCAACAACATGCAAATGCCGCCCAGCTTGAAGCATTCGACGCAGGTACCGATGAACGAGCCGCCCGAAATCCGCGCCGCCATCAGACAACCGACCGCGACCGGCGGGGTGAACGAAGAGAATACGGCGAAATAAAAACCGTAGAAGTGTGCGGCAAGAGGGTCGATGCCAACATCGATCAGCGACGGAATCACCACGATCGCGGCGAGAGAATAGGCTGCCGGCGTCGGCAGACCCATGCCGATGAAAACGGCAATCACCATGCCAAGCACAAGGGCGACGATTTGGTTGCCGGCCGAGAGGTCGACCATCAGCCGCCCGAACAGGAGGCCGAGTCCGGTGGTAACCAGCATCTGCACGATGACGCCGATCGCGGCTAGGATCAGGGCCAGGTGCGCTCCGGCGAGCGCACCGTCGCGGAAGCCATCCAATAGGCTTCGCAGGGGTGGCCGGTATTGTTTGGGCCGGAGGTAGCTGAGGCCGACCAGAAGGCCGATGCCCCACAGCGCGGCCATGTTGGCGGAATAGCGCAGGAGCAGCAGCGCGACTACGGCGGTAATGGAAGGAGCGAACGCCGGGAGCACCCAGAAGAACTTGCGCCAGTCTACCTCTTGGCGGTGGAACGGAATATGGGGTGAGGCCTGAACCAGCGCGTAGATTCCGATCGCCAGGGTGAACATGTAGAGCGCCGACGGCAGAATGGCGGCGAGTGCGATCTCGACATAAGAAACGCCCAGGATCACCGCCATCAGGAATGCACCGAGCCCCATCACTGGCGGAATCAATTGGGCACCGTTGGCTGCCATGGTTTCAATGGCCCCGGCCTGATTCTTGGTGTAGCCGCTCCGGGTCATGGTCGGAATCGTCATCGAACCGGTCAGCGCGATGCAGCTCACGGTTTGCCCCGTGACCATGCCGACCAGCGAGCTTGCCGCGACGCACGAATAGGCTACGCCACCGCGCAGGAAGTTGCCGATGGCCTTGCCGAGCTCGTTGAACATGTCGAGCACCAGCGTGCTGGTCATCAGGCCGCCGTACACGAGCAGCAGGAAAATGGTGTCGACCGAAAGCGGAATGAAGGTGTAGACGCCCCTCGGCCCGCCCATACCGGCAAGATAGCTCATGACCGTTTGCGGACTGAGTTTGAGATCGACTACCGGGCTCGGAAACAGATGGCCGAGGGCGAAATAGAACGCCGCCGCTAGGCACACGATCTTGAGCGCGGTGCCCCACACGATCCAGTTGAGCCCGAACACCGCGAGCAGCAGGATGAGGCCGATGGCGTACTGGAAGTTGGTCAGGAACGGCTGGGATATTTCGAGCGTCTCCGCCTCGAGATAGAGATATGGAATTGCGATCAGCGCGCACGCGGCCATGACCGCGAGAAAGACCATCCACGCGCGCCGTCGCGCGCCGGATTTCGAGCGGCTGAATTCGATCATGGTGTGCAACACCGTCAGCAGCAGGATCAGGCCGAGGTGGACGGTGTAATGTCGCATCGCGCCGTGGAAGGTCCAGAACGCGGCGGCGACGTGATAAAGGACGGCCCCTAAGCCAACCGTCATGAACAGGCGTTCCAACGGACGCAGCAGCCGGTTGGGGCCGGCGACGGTCACGGAATTCTCCGAAGTTGCGATCATGGCGAAGTAGTCGGGGCGGCATCCGGACCTCGCCCGGCCGCCCGCGATGGGCATGGGGTGAGATCCGGTCTGCGCATCCCGCCCCTACTTGACGAGCCCGGCTTCCTTGAAGGCGCGCATGGCGCCCGGATGGACGGCGTTGGGTGTCAGCCGGGCTGCCGCCGACAGGCTTTCCGGCGTCCAGATCTTGCCCATGGCGTTGTACTGCGCCACCACCGGTCCCATCTTGATCCACAGCTTGGTCAACTCGTAGGCCAAGTCCTCGGGAAAGTCCTTGTGGGCGGTGAGCAGCAGGTAGTTGCCGAAGGTATTCACTTCCGTCTTCTGGTTCGGCAACGTGCCCGCCGGATAATTGCGGACATGAAATCCGGCGCCGGTTTTCTTGTTGTATGCCTCGATCTGCGCGGGCGGAATGCTGATGTAATGCCAGTCGCGCTTGGAGGCTTCCAGCAGCTTGAACGGGCTCGGGGTGATGGTGTGCTTGAAGCCGTCGCTAGAGAATGCAACCAGAGTAGCCACGTCTGCGCGTCCGTCGAGCAGGGCCTCGACGTTGGGATCGGTGCCGAGGTGGTTGAGCGCCTTGAGCTTCGACGTGAGGCCAAGGCCGTCGAGCATCATGCGCGGGTACATGCCCCACTCGTTCTGTGTGATAAGGCCGGTGGATACGCGCTTGCCGGCGAAATCCTCGATCTTGCGGATTTTGGGATCGGTGGACACGAACAACTGACCGGTTACGCCCATCACGCCGATGATGCGATAATCCGCCGCCGGCTTCAGCGGTTCGGGATAATAGGGCTTGAGGCCGTGATTGGCGGCCCATTCGAGCACCGAGCCAGAGCCGATCACCGTGTCCTTCCACAGGTTTGGATTTTCGGCCAGATACTTGACGTTGTAATTGAAGCCGGGAGTTTCGACCGCAACCGGCCTGAGCCAGGGGTGATTTTCCTTGGCGCGGGTCTGCATGACGGCGAAGGCCTCATAGGGGCCCGAACCCGCGGGCGAGATGAGGATCGAGACTTTACGCTCCGCCTGCGCCGAGGCCGGCGCGCCGAAACCGAGGATTAACGCCCAAGCGGTACCTATCGCCGCCGCCAGCGCGGCTTTGGAGAGCCCGCGTCGTATGGTCGAAGCCATGTGTGTCTCCCTGTTGACATGTGTATTAGGTGCCGTTGTGCCGGCTGCGCGCCGGACTATTGTGGAACCCGAGGGTATGCGAATCCTCTTCGACTGCCAATGGGACCCCAGACGTAATCGTAGACCACGTTACCGCCGGAATTGGCCATAAAAACGCTGTTTTCAGGCCGCATGCTAGACCACTCCCCTTCGGAGGGCGGCACCGAAGAGCGCCGCTGGCCCAGCAACCGGTCGGGGGCGGCGTGGCCGGACGGACGCGTAGGGAAATTGTGGTTTTACCCGCGATCACGGCCATGCACCTGGTCGCTTGACCGTAGTCATTCCACGATTCCGCCGCTGCGCCGATCATGCCTCTCTCGGGAGGGGCCATGTTCCAGGTGCGCATTCACGGCCGGGGCGGGCAGGGCGTGGTGACGGCGGCCGAGTTGCTCTCGGTCGCCGCGTTTCTCGAAGGCAAGCACGCCCAGGCGTTCCCCAGTTTCGGCTCCGAGCGCATGGGCGCGCCGGTGGTGTCGTTCTGCCGCCTGGACGACAAGGAAATTCGCCTGCGCGAACCGATCCAGGAACCGGACGCGCTCATCGTCCAGGACGCGACGCTGCTGCATTCGGTCAACGTGTTCCAGGGCCTGAAACCCGACGGCTACATCCTGATCAACTCGACCCGCGACTTCGCGGCATTGGGCATCGCCGGGTTCGCCGCCAAGTTTCCGTCCAGGCACGTATGCGGCATCGGCGCGAGCGAAATCGCGTTGAAGCACGTCGGCCGCCCGCTGCCCAACGCCGCGCTGCTCGGCGGCTTCGCCGCGGTCACCGGCAAGCTGAAATTGGAATCGGTCGAACGCGCGATCCGGGAAAAATTCGCGGGCGTGATCGGCGAGGCCAACGCGGCGGCCGCGCGCGAGGCGTTCGCCCAAGCCCGGTCGCAAGCCAAGGCCGCGTGAGGAGGGCACTGTCATGCTCCGCCAGATGGAAGGTTCGGAAGCGGTGGCGGAAGCGGTCGCGCGCTGCCGGCCGGAAGTGGTCTGCGCCTATCCGATCACGCCGCAGACCCATATCGTCGAGGGCATCGGCGCGCTGGTGAAATCGGGCGCGCTCAAGAACTGCGAATTCATCAACGTCGAATCCGAATTCGCCGCGCTCTCGGTCGCCATCGGCGCCTCGGCGGCGGGTGCCCGCAGCTACACCGCGACCGCGAGCCAGGGACTCTTGTTCATGGCCGAAGCCGTCTACAACGCCGCCGGCCTCGGGCTGCCCATCGTCATGACCGTCGGCAACCGGGCGATCGGCGCACCGATCAACATCTGGAACGATCACACCGACAGCATGGCGCTCCGCGATTCGGGCTGGATTCAACTTTACGCCGAAACCAACCAGGAAGCGGCCGATCTCCACATCCAGGCGTTCCGCCTGGCCGAGGCCTTGAGCGTGCCGGTGATGGTGTGCATGGACGGCTTCATCCTGACTCACGCCTACGAGCGGATCGACGTCCCCGAACAGGACGCGGTCGACAAGTTCCTTCCGCCCTACGATCCGGTCCAGGTGCTCGATCCCGCCGATCCCTATTCCATCGGCGCCATGGTCGGCCCCGACGCCTTCGCCGAGGTACGCTACCTGGCCAACGACAAGCAGCTCCAGGCGCTCAAGCTGATCCCGGACATCGCCGCCGATTTCAAAAAGATTTTCGGGCGCGAGGCGGGCGGACTGTTGCGCGGCTACCGGACGGAAGGCGCCGAGACGCTCGTGGTCGCGCTCGGCTCGGTCAACGGCACCATCAAGGAAACCATCGATGCCCTGCGCGCCGACGGCGCCGCCATCGGCGCGATCGTGCTGACCGCGTTCCGGCCGTTTCCGCTCGACGAACTGCGCGAGGCGATCGCGGGCGCGAAACGGGTGGTGGTGGTGGAAAAAAGCCTCGCGCCGGGTCTCGGCGGCGTGCTCGCGTCCAACGTGCGCATGGCGCTGCGCGGGCTATCGCTTCCGGTCGATACGGTGATCGCGGGCCTCGGCGGCCGGCCGATCCTGATGAACTCGCTGCGCGAAGTGTTCGAGGCGGCGGCCGAGGACCGCCTGCCCGACGTCCAGTTCCTCGATCTCGACCACGCCGCGGTCGAGCACGAAATCGTCCGCGCCCGCGCCCGCCGCCGCTCCGGCCCGACCGCCGAACACGTCCTCAAGCACAAGCTGGGGGCCGGGGAGTAGGAACGACCGCCATGACCAATCCCGAAACCCAGACCGTCAAATTCTACCAAACCGGCACCCACACGGTCGGCAACCGGCTGCTGGACGCCGCCCAGCGCACGGTACAGGCGAGCCTCGATCGCTCCAACGCCATCACCTCGGGCCACCGCGCCTGCCAGGGCTGCGGCGAGGCGCTCGGCGCGCGCTATGCGCTGGATGCCGCCATGCGCGCGAGCGGGGGCCAACTGGTCGCGGTCAACGCCACCGGCTGCCTCGAGGTGTTCACCACGCCGTATCCGGAAACCTCGTGGCAGATTCCGTGGCTGCATTCGCTGTTCGGCAACGCGCCCGCGGTCGCGACCGGGGTCGCCGCCGCCTACCGGGTCAAGGGCCGCACCGACGTGCGCGTGATCGCGCAAGGGGGCGACGGCGGCACCACCGACATCGGCTTCGGCTTCCTGTCCGGCATGTTCGAGCGCAACGACGACGTTCTCTATATCTGCTACGACAACGAAGCCTACATGAACACCGGCGTGCAGCGCTCGAGCGCGACGCCGCCGACCGCGCGTACCGCCACCACCCAGGCGGTCGGCGACGCCCCCGGCAACGTGTTCGGCACCGGCAAGAACCTGCCCTTGATCGCGATCGCCCACAACATTCCCTATGTGGCGACCGCGAGCGTCGCCGAACTGCACGACCTGGAAGCCAAGGTGACCAAGGCGATGGCGATCCGGGGCGCGCGCTACATCCACATCATGGTGCCGTGCCCGCTCGGCTGGGGCTCCGCCGCCGACGCCACTGTCAAGGTCGCGCGCCTCGCGATCGAAAGCGGGTTTTTCCCGCTGTTCGAGGCCGAACACGGGGAGATCACCAAGGTCCACAAGATCCGCCGCCGGGTACCGATCGAGCGCTACCTCGAAACCCAGAAGCGGTTCGCACACCTCTTCAAGAAAGGCGCGGTCGATACGGAACGCATCGCGGCGTTGCAGCGGATGGCCGACCACAACATCGCCCGCTTCGGGCTGCTCGATGAAAAGGGCGTGGGGCGATGAAAGACCTTCCCTACGCCATCACCTTGGATTCGGGCTCCAGTCTCGCCAACCGCACCGGTTCGTGGCGGACGCTGCGGCCGGTCTACGTCGACCGCCTGCCGCCCTGCAACGAAGCCTGCCCGGCGGGCGAGAACATCCAGAACTGGCTTTACCACGCCGAGGAGGGCGATTACCGCGGCGCCTGGCGTGCGCTCATGCGCGACAACCCGATGCCGGCGGTGATGGGCCGGGTCTGCTATCACAGTTGCGAAACCGCGTGCAACCGGGCGAAGCTCGACGAACCGGTCGGGATTCACGCGGTCGAGCGTTTCCTCGGCGATCTGGCGTTGAAGGAGAACTGGAAGCCCGAGCCCGCCGTCCCGCCGACCGGCAAGCGGGTTCTGGTGGTCGGCGCGGGGCCGAGCGGGTTGTCGGCCGCCTATCACCTGGCGCGCCTCGGCCATTCGGTCGTCATCCGCGAGGCGGGGCCGATGGCCGGCGGCATGATGCGCTTCGGAATCCCGAAATACCGCCTGCCGCGCGACGTGCTGGACGGCGAAATCGAGCGGATTCTCGGCTTGGGCGTGGTCCTCGAATTGAATCGGAAAGTCGAGGACGTGGAAGCCGCGTTCCGGGAGGGCTTCCACGCGGTATTCGCCGCGGTCGGCGCGCACCTCGCCAAACGTATCGATATTCCGGCGCACGCGGCGGGAAAGATTCTCGACGCGGTGTCGGTCCTGCGCGGGATTGAAACCGGCGAGGCGCCGCAACTCGGGCGCCGGGTCATCGTCTACGGCGGCGGCAACACGGCCATGGACGTGGCGCGCACCGCGAAGCGCCTCGGTGCCGACGAGGCGATGATCGTCTACCGCCGCTCGCGGAAGGAGATGCCGGCCCACGACTTCGAGGCGACCGAGGCCGAGCAGGAAGGAGTGCTGATCCATTGGCTCCGCACCATCAAGACGATCGACGCCGATACCTTCACGGTCGAGAAGATGGCCATCGGCGAGGGCGGCAAGCCGGTGCCGACCGGGGAATACGAAACCCTGAAGGCCGACACGCTGGTTTTGGCGCTCGGCCAGGACGCCGACACCACGTTTCTGGAAAAGGTGCCGGGGGTCGAGATCGCCAAGGACGGCATCGTGAAGGTGGATGCGCGCATGATGACCGGGCGCGAAGGATTGTTCTGCGGCGGCGACATGGTGCCGGCGGAACGCACGGTCACGGTCGCGATCGGCCACGGCAAGAAGGCCGCGCGCCATATCGACGCCTGGCTCAGGGGCGGCGCGTACGCGCCGGCGCCGAAGCACGAGCCGGCCGCGTTCGAGAAATTGAACACCTGGTATTACGACGACGCGCCGAAGACGGTGCAACCCGCGCTCGACCTGGTCCGCCGCCAAACCAGCTTCGACGAAATCGTGGGCGGCCTCGACGAAGGCAATGCGCTGTTCGAGGCGCGCCGCTGCCTTTCCTGCGGCAACTGCTTCGAATGCGACAACTGCTACGGCGTCTGTCCCGACAACGCGGTGATCAAGCTCGGCCCCGGCAAGCGGTTCCGCTTCAATTACGACTTCTGCAAGGGCTGCGGCCTGTGCGCCGCCGAATGCCCGTGCGGCGCCATCAATATGGTGCCGGAGGTGACGTGAGGGGGCCTCTCCTGACTGTCGCAATTGAGCCCCTCTCCCCTCGCGGGAGAGGGAGGGACCCATCCCGTCAGGGCTGGGAGGGTGAGGGGCGTGGCTAAAGGCACGAGACGCGGGGAAGATCGCGGATTATCATTAGCGCCCGCGATCGGAAACAACGACCATGGCTTTGCTCCGCAACCCCCATCCCGGCGAAATCCTGAAGCTGGAATTTCTCGAACCGCTGGGCCTCAGCCAGAACCGGCTCGCCCGCGCCATCGGGGTTCCGCCCAACCGCGTTCACGCCATCGTCAAGGGAACGCGCGACATCACCGCCGATACGGATTTGCGCCTGACTCGGTTTTTTGGCCTGTCGGAGGGATACTTTCTGCGCCTGCAGAACGCCTTCGATACCCTCGCGGCCAAGCGCCGCTTGGCTGCTCGTCTCGCCCGGATCAAACCTTGGCGGGCGAAGGACGCGAAGGCGGCCTAAAATCGGCCCGACCCGCGTGGTCTTAGCCCCTAAAATCACCTAGTCTGGGCCGGAGCCGAAGGGGGGAGTCGTCCATGATTCAGGAGAACCGCCGCCACGACCGGCAAAGCGTTTCGCTCGCGGGCACGCTCAAGTCCGAGGACGACGCGGATTACGCCCGCGCCTGCCGGATCGAGGACATGTCGGTCGGCGGCGCGCGCATCGCGCTGATCGGCGCGGATACGCGCATGCCGGAACGCCCGCTACTCGAAATTTCGACCTTCGGTTCTTACGCGGTCGAGGTGGCGTGGTCCAAGCCGCCGCGCTTCGGCCTCAAGTTCCGCGACGCCCCCGAGGCGATGGCGGAAATGCTCGCCGCCATCGCCATGCACGGGTGAGGGGAGGGCCGGATCGCGTTGCTGGCGTGAGGGGAGTAAGGACTGATCGCTATGGCTATCGAAGCTACCGCAAACAATTGAAAACTGATCTGTACAACTTAGGCATTCATCAGGAACTGTTATTTCCCGATCTTGACGGGCTTTCCGCGCGACTCGCATGGGAATACAAAACCGAAAGCGACTTATCTTAATTAATTTTCTGCGTTCAATTTCTTCCCTGTTACCAGGCACAGTTCACACGCTGATGGCGTAAGGTTTTTTATTACTCTTCGACATTATATTGACATAATTCCTAACATAGGATATATTTTTTCCCCAAACGGTTTTGTGTTCTTGGACAAGTGAATACAGAAAAAAGCGGCCCCTGCCGGGGCGAAGCGCGAAACGTCTACAAATGCCTACACGTTTAGGGCTGTTTCGAGCCGGATCAACAGCTTAACGCCGTTTTGCTTGGTGTTAGCTTGGTGCTCTCTCGGTGCAAGCTTGGTGTCGGGTCGGTGTTGTCCTGCTATGGGCTCGCCGCCGCGGCCAGATCGCGCCGGTGCAGCACCGGCATCAGCTCGAAGTAGGGCCGGATGATGGGATCGGCGGCGGTCTTGAACCGGGCAAACGGGCCGTCGAAGGCGACGCGGCCTTCGTGCAGCATGACGACGCGCGGCTCCAGCCGGCCGAGCAAATCCTTGTCGTGGGTGATGATGAGGGTGGTGCGCGCGCCGCCGCCCAAGTCTCCGTCCGCCCCGTGCGTTGTCATGATCAGATCCTGGATCTGGCTCGCGCTGGTGGGATCGAGCCCGGTGGTCGGCTCGTCGTAGAACATCACCGCCGGGTCCATGGCCAACGCGCGCGCGACCGCGAGCCGTTTCGCCATGCCGCCGGAAAGGCTCTCGGTCGGGGTGTCGAGAAATTCGTCGTCGGTCGGCAGCGCCACCGCCTTCAGCACCCGGCGCGCGATCGTCACAATTTCCGCGTCGTCCAGGTTCTTGATGTCGCTGAGCCAGAGTCCGATGTTGTCGAGCACGCTGCCGGAAAAAAGGGCGTTCCGTTGAAACACCACGCCCCAATGGGCATGCACGTCGAGCAGCGCGAGGTCGTCGAGATCGGCGATGTCGCGAAGTTCCGGCGGCGTTCGGGAATGATCGGTGACCAGCACGCGACCCCGGTCCGGCGTCAGCTGCGCCAGGATGTGGTTGAGCAGCACCGTCTTGCCGCAGCCCGAGCCGCCGACGATGGCGACGATCTCGCCCGCGCGGATTTCGAGGTCGATGCCGCGCAGCACCCGGTGTCCGTCGAAGGCCTTGTGCAGACCCTCGACGCGGATTTCGACATTCGATGCCATCACGGTTGCAGAACGTAGGTTCCCGGCGCGTCGTACAGAGGCGCGTAACCGGCCTTGGCGTTACCGGTCGCGGGCGGCGGGACTTTCGCGCCGGAGCGCTCGGCGAGCCATGCCTGCCATGCCGGCCACCATGAACCCTCGTGCTTGGGCGTGGCCTGGGCCCAGGCGTCGGGATCGATGTATTTGTCGCCCGCGGCGGCGGTGGCGATCTGGTGGGAGCGGCGCGGCCGGCCCGGTTCGCTGACGATGCCGGCGTTGTGGCCGCCGGAAGTGAGCACGAACGTCACCTCGGTGTCGGTCAGGAGCCGGATCTTGTAGACCGATTTCCACGGCGCGACGTGATCGGTGGTGGTGCCGACGGCGAGGATCGGCACCCGGATGTCGGTGAGCGCGACCGTCTTGCCGCCGACCTGGAATTTGCCGCGGGCCAGCGCGTTATCGAGGAACAAATGGCGCAGATAATCGGAATGCATCCGGTAGGGCATCCGGGTCGCGTCCGCGTTCCAGGTCATCATGTCGTTGAGCGTTTCGTCCTCGCCGAGCAGGTAGTTGCGCACGAGCCTGGACCACACCAGGTCCTTGGAGCGCAGCATCTGGAACGCGCCCGCCATCTGCTTGGTGTCGAGGAAGCCTTTTTCCCACATCATGTCCTCGAGGTAGAGAAGCTGGCTTTCGTCGATAAACAGCATGATCTCGCCCGCTTCCTCGAAATCGACCTGGGCCGCGAGCAGCGTGAGCGAGGCGAGCCGGTCGCGGCCGTCGCGGGCCATGGCCGCGGTCGCGATCGACAGCAGCGTGCCGCCGAGGCAGTAGCCGACGCCGTGCACCTTGCGCCCGGGCGCGATCGCGTCGATGGCCTGGAGCGCCGCTTCGACGCCGAGTTCGCGGTAGTCCTCGAGTCCGAGGTCGCGGTCGCCCGCGTCCGGGTTTTTCCACGAGATCGCGAACACCGTGTGGCCCTGGTCGACCAGGTACTTGATCAGCGAGTTCTGCGGCTGCAAGTCGAGGATGTAGTACTTCATGATCCAGGCCGGGACGATCAGCACCGGCTCGGGATGCACCGTCGGCGTCGAGGGCGTGTACTGGATCAGCTCGATCAGGCGGTTCTTGAGCACCACCTTGCCCGGCGTGACGGCGAGGTTCTTGCCGACCGCGAAGTCGGTGCGCGGCTTGGGCGGCTGGCCGGAGAGCGCGGCCTGTGCGTCGGCGAGCAGGCGCTCGTAGCCGCGGGCGAGGTTGGCGCCGCCCTGTTCGAGCGTCGTCTTGACCAGGTCGGGGTTGGTGAGGAGGTAGTTGGAGGGCGCGATCATGTCCCAGAACTGGCGCGCGGAGAAGCCGACCATGTCCTGGTGATGGCGCGACACCCCGCGCACTTCCTTGGTCGCGTAGTTCCACCATTGCTCGCCCAGCAGGAACGCCTGGTGGATCATGTTGAACGGGTACTTGCGCCACTCGTCGGAGGCGAAGCGCGTGTCGCCGGGTAAGGGCGTGATGAAGGGCGCGTCGCTCTGGCCGGGCCGGAATCCGTTGCGCGCGGCGTAGAGGGCGAAGCCGAGGCTCTTGGCGTAGGCGTTCTGGGCCAGTTCGTTCATCTTGCCGGGCGAATTGGCGAGATGCACCAGCCAGTCGAAAAAAGCGAGCGCGGTCGCCGCCGGCGCCATGCCCGAGGTGAGTCGGCCCTGGACCGCGTGCACGACCCGGTCAATGCTTTCGGTCGCGGCCGGGAAGGGCATTTGCGCGCCCGGCGGCTCGGCAGGCGGGCGCGCCTTCGTGGCGGGCGGGGCTGCGGGCTGCGGGTTGGATGACGGCTTCGGGGACTTGCTCGGTCCCGGAGCGGCGGCGGAGTCGTCGGGCATCGGTGCCTCCCAGGGCTACCGGATGATGGCTATTGATTATAGCGAATCGGCCGGACCATATCTTGGTTAATATGGCCGGCGAACGGAGGAGTACAATGCCCGAAAATGCCCCCAAGGTTGAACCGCTGCCCCACTTCACCCAGGCGCCCGAGGCGATGCGGCGCGACTACACCGCCGCCCTCGATGCCGCGCGCAAAAGCGCGAAACCCGACGCGCTCGGCCGGGTCGACTGGAGCGCGATCAACCGCGCGATGATCGAGTGGTGGAAAACGAAGGGTTACGCGTTCCCGTGACGCCTATGCGACTCGGCTGACCGCGATCTTGGCGCCGTCGCGAACCGGCTTCAACGCGCGCACGTCGTCCAGTGTTCGCCCCCAGATGTTGACCGGGGCGGCGAGGCGGATTTCGTTGCCGCGCGAAACCGGCGTGCGGCCAAAACCGATGGCGATCGAGTCGCCTTCGACCCAGAAGGCGATCTCGCCCGCCTCGACCACGTCGCGGGCGTCCTTCTCGCGCGGCACGCTGACCGGCGTGTGGAAGTAGACTTCCTCGCCCCAGGTGCGCGCGCTGGACGCGAACGGCGCCGCGCGCCAGAGCGCATCCGCCGTCGGCGTCGCGAGCAGCTCGACCCGGACGACGATGCCGCCGACGTCGATCTTGAGTTGGCGCTTGCTCATTGCAGTCGTCCGGGCCCGGTATCGTCGTCGGCCGCGTCCGGGGGCGGGGTCGGCGTCGGCGCCGCGTGATGATGGACCATGCGCCAGGCCCCGTCCTCGCGGGCGAAGATGTTGGTGGCGATGAGAACGCCGTTGGGGAGAATTTCGTAGCACGTGATCCAGGCGGTCTCGCCCAGTACGAACGCCTCGGGCCGGAGGCAGCGGATGGCGGACGTTTCGGGCCGCTTGCCGCCGCCGACCAGGATGCCGCGCCAGCTAGTCATGACCGCGTCGCGGCTGGTGAGCGCGGCCCAGCCGGGATGGATGCAGCTGACCGGCGCGCGCCTGGCCCACAACGCGTCCATGGCGTCGAAATCGCCGGCGGCGAAGGCGGCGTAGAAGGCGTCGTTGGCGAACAGGACGGCGGTGTGCTGGGACATGAATGGAACAAGATCATAGCGGCGTTTCCGGCCGCGGGCGAGATGGTCTAGGGTCCGGACTCAATTGGCCCACCATACTACGGCGGCGGCCAAGAACACGCCGGAGAGGAAGACGTCGGCGCGTTTGTCGTAACGGGTGGCGATCCGCCGGAAGTCCTTGAGACGACAGAACATG
>Ga0194120_10003593_pt1 | contig 25091 bp, 24 predicted proteins | sample TA2MahCa65mmetaG_FD_148642 | JGI IMG/M metagenome (GOLD analysis project Ga0194120, IMG submission 148642) | Freshwater microbial communities from Lake Tanganyika, Tanzania - TA2015019 Mahale Deep Cast 65m | ecosystem: Environmental > Aquatic > Freshwater > Lake | place: Tanzania: Lake... | reverse complement strand
TTATTGTCAACGGAGGCTCATAAATCGAAAACGTTTTGCTAAAAATAAAAACTCTTGAATTAGATGATGAACCGATAATTTTAATTTTGTAATTATTGCTAACATCTATCGAGGTTGAGATTTCCCAGATGAATTCTCCAACGTCACTGGCAGCGGACACAATATTCCCTAAGTTCTCATCTCCCTTGTATAACTCAATATCAACATTATCAAATTTTTTTTTATTTTGCCACTGAATTAAGCATGTTCCACCCTTGGGAAAGGATTCTCCTCCGTGAGGTTGCAGAATAGATAAGTCAAATTCAGATTCTCCGAAAAACTGAGATGTTAGAGTTTCAGGATTTTTGTCCGCACAACTGTTCAGATTGATTAAAATTATTAAGACAAAAGAATGTATGTAGCAAAAAACTTTTTGTTGTTTCATTTTATAAGTGCATTATTGATGAATAATTACAACCTATTGAAATAAGATGAATAATTACAACCTATTGAAATAAATAGTTGGTCCCAATTTCTTTTTTCTAATCCGATTGAGCGTTTATACTCTCCGACAATCTTCATCAAAGGATGAAAATTTATTTCTACACCAGCACCATAGAAAAGAGAAGATGTATTTGCCTGACTTGTTGGACTTGAAAATTCTTCCATCGAAATAGCAGAAAATTGATAACCGGAAATAATCGAAGGTACAACATATTGAAGACTTGGAAGTACAAGAAGTGATAAAGAAAAATTCATCCCCCTATGGCTTATTGAATCTCCAATAGTTGGTGCGTCAATTGATGTCGTAAAAAAGTTTATATCAAAGTTGAAAGGCATGTGTGCATATTTAATTCCCAACTCTATCCCCCCACTATTTTTAATTATACCATTATCTATTGCATTTTTAAAAGTGGAGTTGAGGAAACTCGTTTTGTTCCACCCTGCATGAATAATAAAGCCATTGAGGTTGTCTTTGACTTTTTCATTTCCAATAAAAATATCTGAAAGTACGTCTACAGTAGTTCTGATTTCCTCTGCTTCCACTTTCGCAATACACGCATCTCCGTCAAATAAGTCTACATCTTCAAAGACATTCCAATAAATGTTTTTCCAACCGCTACCGGAAACCGTACCAACATCACCAGAAACAGAATGTGGAGATATAAAATTATCTCCACCATCTGAAGATACCCGTACCGTCACATCATAAGATTGGTTTTCCTTTGAAGGAGATAAATAGTACTTGATAAGAACTTTGTCGTTTTCTGCTCTTAAGGAAACATCGGAAATCGTTTGCGCATTTGTCCGTTGCGTAACCAAAATACTACATACACTTGCAAGTAAAATAGTACGGAGTAAAAATTTTCTCTCGTTGCGGCGGGAGGTAAAGGTGTGGTGCATAAAATTGCTTTCAAATAATTGTCAAGTCGTGAGCAGTTATCAATATTTCCTCTTGTTGAAAACGGTGTTTTAACTCTTCTTTGTAGTCCTCAAAAAACTCATTACTTCTTCCACTGGAAAAATCTACAACGGTAAATACAACAATTTTGTCGAGGTACGTTTGTTTCTCGCCGCGCCAAATTCCCCGTAAAGGAAATTGCCGTTGTACCGCAGTAACGCCGCCAAATCGTTCAACCAGTTCTTGCTCAACAACGTCAAATTTTTCTTGTTCGACTTCTGAGCCATCGTTATACAAAATCGGCAGAAAAATTTCATACTGCCGTGCTATACTGGACATCGGGCTTATTAAATTTCGTTGTTTCTGTTTTTACTGTTTCAAATGGGAGCCCAGCATTGCAAAGGGCTTCCAATTGCTGAGGACTAATTTCATAAATGTAGTCTTTAGAAATTCTCGTTACCGGTCCAATCTTTGTAAGGAATTTCCAGATTGTTCCCCATTGTTCTTTTTGGATTTTTATTGTAGGCATAGTTTTTCTTTCTTCTTAAAAATTGCGGCGTAAATTTACGATTCTTTTGTTTTATCGTCAACGTTTGTGTCTTTGCTCATTGCGCAGCCAAAACACAACTTACACTCGCAAGTAAAATCGTAAGGAGTAAAAATTTTATCTCGTTGCGGTGGTGCATAAAGTCAAGGCAAAAGTAAAAATGTAAAGTGTAAAAATTTACGCGGCAAGCAATTCTCTCACGTGCAAAATTTCATTATGCTCCATCGGGCGTATGTCTTTTTCTTCCAATGTAACAACAGCAACAGTATTTCCTTCTGCTGTTACAAATTCTACTTCATACGCATCGGCGTTTTCGTATTTGTACACAATTGCGCCAACATCGCCAATGGTTAAATGGTGTTCGTGTATATTTTTTGCTAAAACTATTGTATCGAGTTCGTTAAACATATTGTTACCTTTCTATAATGGATAGAGTGTTACAAAACGAGGAGTAGTCTTTTCGTGTTCGATAATCCAAATGGTTCTTATTTTTATTGTCGTGCCGTTTGGTGAGTTTAGTATTCCATCAATAACGTATTTCATTCCGTAGTTTGTTTGCAGTGTTTGCGTTATTGTTTCTTTCTTTGCAATTTCTAATAGTGCATTTTCAAGTTTTTCTATATTCGCTTCATCAAAACCAACTTTTCGTAAAACTCTCATCTTATGTTTTCCAACACTATGCAACGGAGAAAGTAAATAATCAGTAAGTTTTTCAAACGGAACATACGCATTTTCTTTATGGGGAAGTTGCATAAAACCAACAAAACCTCACGCTGCAAGCAATTGCATTTCTGCGGGCAATTTATTTACAATCAACTTTTTCATTTCTATTTTGTTGCTTGCGTTGTCAATATCAATGCCAACTAAATTTCCAACTTCATCGTAATCCAACACAACTCCATCGGAAATTTCTTTACTCTCTACACTCGTCTTTGAAGTTAAATCAATGTAAAGCGAATCTGTTTCGGGATAATATTGTAATCTCATAATCTAAAACCTCTATCGGGAAATGGGTTGTGAATTGTTGTTGTATCTTCTAATGTAATTACTCGTAAAACTCTATTGCCAAGTTCTTCAATTCTTCCCCAAAATATAAATCGGTTGTGTTCTTGTGGCTCTATTTTCATTGGGTTTTCTACTACTCTTATACACCATTCTTTCTTCAAGTATGGTCGCTTTCGTAACACTTCGTTTTCAAAATACGGTCTAAAGTTATAGGATTTCATTCAGAAATAAAATTTGTGTCTTTGCCCGTTGCTCAACCAAAACACAACTCACACTTGCAAGTAAAATCGTAAAGAGTAAAAATTTTTCTCTTGTTGTGGTGCATAAGGGCAAGGCAAAATAAAAAATGTAAAGTGCAAAAAATCTTATTTCAAAACTAAAACATTTATCTCGTTAACCTTTTTCAATTTCTTGTCATACGTAAGTAGCGTTGCATCTTTGTAAAGAGAAGTTGCGCAAATCAATGCATCGGGTAATTTCAATTTATGGTTTTTTCGTAAGTGAATTGTCTCTCGTTTTATTTCCTGATTCATTTCAATAATTTCAATGTCGCTCAAGAATTGTTCAATAAGTTCTTCGTTTTCTTTTGTCAATTTTGGGTAGGAGAGCAATTCCAACTCTGTCACAAATGAAATAGAAAATACTCCATCGGGAATTGTTTCTAAATCAAGTTTTCCTCCCAGCGCATATAAAACTGCATTCGTATCCAAAAGAATATTATTCCCACTCATCGCGTATCGCTTTTTGGAATTTTTTGGGGTCAATGGCTAACTTTATTTTTCCAACATAGGAACGCAGAGCATGTTTGTCCATTTTTTTTCCGGTTGTTTTCATTCTCAACGATTGGATATACTTCATCACATCCGAAATTACCTCTTTGGGAAGTTCCTGAATTTCTTGTAAAAGCATTTCTGCCGAATGTGTTTGCACCGTAACAGAGTATTTTGTTGTTGGTTCTTTAACTTTTGACATAGTGTTTTCTTTCAAAATTTCTGTTTCAATATAATAAATCGTTTACGTTCGCATCCGTTGCCCAACCAAAACACAACTTACCATTGCAAGTAAAATCGTACGGAGTAAAAGTTTTCTCTTGTCGCGGCGCATAATGGTAATACAAAATTTTCACAATAATTTTTTCCATACGTCTCTTCTGCCGTGCATAACAGTAAATACAAACGCAGTTGTTTCGGTAAGCAAATACATTATCCGGTAGTTATCCATAAGCACTTCACGCATAAATTCATTATCAAACTCCGGAATCTTTCTTCCGCTTCGGGGAAAATGTTTTAATCGGCAAACGGAATGGATAATTTTTTGAGGATACAATTTTATGTGTGGCAATCGTCAGTAATGCAACGGTATTTTCAATCCAAATTGCACTATTGTTCTTTATTTACACGCATTTTTCACTACCATTTACTCCGGTTTCAAAATTACTCCTTTGTTTTTGTGTGCGTTCATTTTTACAACGAGCGGCAAAGCAAATGCAAGATGACGCGTATATATTTTTTCTTCGATTGCAACTTGTTCCAAAAGCCATTGCCAATCTATAAATCCACTATTCATTTTTGGAACCACGCTGAAATATCCCACCATAAACGACGTGATGTTCTGAAAAAAATGAGAACCCTGCGACGGCTCAACATCCATATCTTTGAACGGAGTTTCAACAATGACCTTGGCGCCGGAAATTTGGTCCCACTTTACCGGAATTCCTAACCACGGGTCTAGCGTTCCCCATCTTCCAACGCCAATAAGCAAGTACGGTTTCTTTTCTTCGCAAAGTTTTTCATTGAACAAAGCGACTTCTCTTGCTGTTTCTCTGCTCTGCGCACGTTCGAAACGATGAATATCTACAACGATGATATCGTAAATGTCGCGACTAACTCCATTTCCCAATATCCGATCGCTCTCGCACAAAATTTTATTTTTTTCTACATCATCAAACCGCAATTCCTGAAATTCTCTTCCGAGAACAAGCGGACGCATTTGCAACAATCCAAACTGTTTTGGTTTTCCCGATGCAACGGAAAGATTCACAGCAAATTCTATTTCCACCGGCGTACCCATTCCCCAACTTCCCAAATCCAAAATCATCGTGAGAATTTGCGGAAGCGGAAATATTTTGTTCCGTAATATCGGCGCAAACGTTACCACACGAATTCCCTTTTGGGAACAACCGTCATACACTACATCATTATCGAGAGAATACGTTGAGCCAACATACGCAAGCGTTCCGTCGGCTTCCGCAATATCAATCGAATGCGACTGCACAAGCGCATCATCCATCGAACGAAAATCATGTTCGTTGCTTTGAAATTTCAGTGCAAAAAATTCCGTTTGATTATTCCGCAGCGTTTCTTCTGCAGAAGAAAATTGCAATAAATGCGCGGGATATTTTGGACAAAAACGTACGGTAATTCCTCCGTCAACAATGATTTTTCCCAAACCCAGCGCAACGGAAACAATACCATCCAACGGTTTTTGCGGCGGCAATGGATAAAAATTATACGACTTTGCAACGCCGGAAATATCGGGATAAAAACGAATCGAATGTTCGGCTCCAATCATTTTTTGAATGATTACCGCCATCTTTTCTTCTTCTAAACGATACGATGTTGCTTTGATATATTCTTTCGCCGAATGAAAATACGTAGATGCATATACTCGTTTTATCGTGTTCAATAATTCTTCCAAACGCGTTGCCGTATTGCTATTGTTATTCGGAATCATATACGTGCGATACACTCCTGCAAACGGATGATATTGCGAATCTTCCAGAAGACTTGATGAACGCACGGCAAGCGGCTCGTGTATCATTTCCAAAAACATAGAAAGTTGCTGAAGAATCTTTTCGGGAAACGTTTGTGCGCTCAGAAATTTTTCCGTGATTTCTTCATCGTTGTTGGAGTTCAGCGCAAATGTTCGCAGTTCATTCATATCGAGAAATTTGTCGAACACTTCCGTTCCGAGAACAACGGTTGTTGGAACAACAATTTCTACGCCGGAAAATTTATTCCGAATATCGTACATTGTAAGCAAAACATTGATAAATCCTAAACCGCGCGCTTTTCCTCCCAACGAACCTCCCCCGATTCTTGCAAAACTGTTTTGCGGGTCAAATGTTTCTTTCACAAAATCGGTGATGAGTCCTTTGCGCTGAATGAAACGATAACTGCGAAGACACGAAACAAGGTCGTCGCGCATTTCTTCTTCTGAATGATAATCCGAAATATGACGCGGACGCAACTGGTATGCAAGTAAAAATTCCGTTCGCGCTTTTAACCAACGCGAAAAATGATTGCGTTCTGCATGAAACAACACACTTTCAATCGGAACAGAACGGAGATTTTCCTCCAAGGATGTTAAGTCCGTTGCAACGCCAACTTGTGCACCGTCCGAGGTGCGAAAAATAAAATCGCCGAAACTGAAAAAATTGAAAATAAACTCGCGCAGTTCACTCATCAATGTTTCAGAATTTTTTGCAAGAAATGATGCGCCAATGTTCTGTGCTTCTTTGCGATGTTCTTGTGATTGGGATTGCAGGAGAACGGGAATGTCAAAATATTTTTCTTTTACATTTTGCACAAATTCAATTCCAGCATGCGAATTTTGTTTTCCGTTCTGAAAAAAATCAACATCGGAAATAATGCCGAGAATGTGTTCTTCATACTTTTGAAAATATTCCCACGCTTCTTCATACGTTGTGCATAACAGAATTTTCGGACGCGCGCGCATTCGTAAATACTTATGAGAGAGATTCATTCCTTCGGAAATAAGTCGCCGCGATTGTTCAAGAATTTCCGAATAGATCGCAGGAAGAAACAATGAGTAATATCGTATGTCGTCTTCGATAAGTATAATGGATTGAACGCCTGCGGTTTTCGTATCGTGTTCGACATTCATTTTATCCTCGAGATGTTTAATGATGCCGATGATGAGCCGATAATCTCCTTGCCATAGAAAAATTTTCGTGAACGCCGAAACATCGTGATGCGTTACCAATTCTTTCAACTCGCGGTCGTCGTACGCAAGAAGGATGATGGGAATGGAAACTCCTGCGTCTCGAATAAGTTGCGCAAACTTCAATGCGTGCATATCTTCGATGTGCAGCGTTGTAATCAAAAGGTCGAATCGTTTTTCTTCCGACACCAGTTTCAATGCATCTCTTCCACTGGATACGCGGGTAATTTCCGGTGCGTGGCTGATGTACAAATCGTGATACTCGTTGCGAATGAGTTCGTACAGTCTTCCATCTTCTTCAAAAAGATACAAATCGTATAAACTGGAAACGAGAAGAACATCGCGGATCCGTTGCCGCATAACATTTTGAAATCCCTGAAAGCGAGAACCAAAACCACCTTCAATCCAAAGAGGGTCAAAGTCGAATTGCGTTGTTTCAACATTGTTTTTCATTTATGGAAAGCAGAACATTATTCGTACAACAAATATTTCTTTCGCATTTCTCCAAACGCATTCGCATCAATTTTCCACATTGCAGAAATTTCTTTCGCGCTTTTGTGTGAAAGAATTGCCTCGCGAAGTTTTCCCGTTCCCGCCAATCTGTCGAATTGTTTTTCGTTGAAGCGAAGTGAATCGGAGAATAGTTTTTGAACTGCAACAAGGAGAGTAATTGCCGTTGCAAGCGGTTCAAATTTTTTTTCGTCTGTAACTTCAAGAAAAATTCCGTTGCATAGTTGATACGCAAACTTCGGAGAAATTGCGCGCTGCGTATTCGGCAACGGTGTAAATTCTGTCACAGAAAATTGTATTCCGTTCAATTGTTCGCTCGAAATTTCTTTCAGCAATTGTTTGCTTTCTATCCACGGTGCGCCGATAGTTTGAAACGGAAATTCTGTTCCCCTTCCTTCGGACATATTTGTTCCTTCCAACAAACACGTTCCCGCATACACGAGAGCAGTAGATAGAGATACAATATTCGGCGAAGGAGAAATCCACTGAAGTTTTGTATCGCTCCAAAACATTTCGCGCTCATAGTTTTCACAAGGAATTATTTTCAAATCCAAATGCTCGCTGTTCATAATCCACTGCTCGCCGACAATCATTTTTGCAAATTCTCCTAACGTTAATCCGTGACGATTGGGAACGGGAAATTTTCCTACAAACGATTGTAATTGTTTTTCAAGCAAAAATCCTTCAACAGCATTTCCTCCAATGGGATTAGGTCTGTCAAGAATGATGAACGGAACGTTTTGCTTTGCGGCGGCTTCCATACAATTTGCCATAGTCGAAACGTATGTAAAATATCGCGCGCCGACATCTTGTACATCGAAAATGAGTATATCAATCTTGTTCAGCATTTCATTTGTTGGATGCAACGTTTTTCCATACAGAGAAAAAATCGGAATGCCGGTTGCGCTATCCATTTGATTTTCAATTGTTTCTCCAGCAGAAATATTTCCACGAAATCCATGTTCGGGAGAAAATATCGCTGTGATGTTGATGTTTTTTTCTATACATACATCTACGAAATTTCTTTTTCCCTGTGCATGCGATTGAACGATGGATGACGAATTGCAGACAACGCCAACGCGCTTTCCTTCAACAAGGGAAAAATTTTTTTGGAAAAAAACTTCAGCACCGATTTTGATTTGTGCAGAAAGGGGAATGCTGCGAGTTAAACACAGCATACAGAAAACGGTAAGTAGAGAAAAGAAACGAAGCACAAATCTTGAACGACTAAAAAATAATGCCATAAAAAAATCAATCTACTGAACAAACTGCTTCGCAATGGTCCACGCGGCAATCGTCATTCCATCCCAAATAATTCCTTGAAAAATTTTTTCATTAATTTCATCCTTCGATAGACAGACAATTTCAAACTCTTCCGATTCATCGTGCGGAACGATTGCGGGAAACAAATGTTTTGCAAGAAATACTCTACACAGTTCATCGGTAACGCCGTTGTAAGGATTGAATTCGCCGATGCAAAGAATTTCTTTGGCGGCGTAGTGTGTTTCTTCGGCGAGTTCACATTTCGCTGTTGCTTCGAACGAAAATTGTTCTTTCACGCTTCCGCAGGGAAATTCTAAACTTTCTTTGTTCATTACATAACGGAACTGATTCACGAGGAGAAATTTTCCGTCGTTCAAGATAGGAATAATCATTGCAGAACCGTTCGTATGAACGTAATGATATTCGCCAGAATTTCCGTTGGGAAGAACGACATCATCTTTTCTGTACGTCCACCAATGATTTTTTAATTCAAACGTTTGTCGGAGTTTTTTCCAGGGAGTAAGCATAAATTCTCTTGCACAAAAGTACAAAAAAAAATTTCATCGCTGAAGATTGCCGGTTGAGTATTTGAGATTTGGGATATGCGATGTGGGATTTGAGATTTGGAATTTTCCCCTTTGCGTTCTTTGCGCAAGACTTCGCGTTACTCTGCGGTTAAACACTATTTCTTTTTACCGCAAAGTGCGCAAAGTTTTTCGCAGAGTTTCGCAAAGCAACGAACACTAAAACAAAAAAAGAGGGAACGCATTGCGACGAACCCTCATGTTTGTTATTTCTGTGTTACTTATGCAAGAACCGGCTCTGCAATTGTTGTCGCGGTAAATTGCTCTTCGAGTTTTTTACTTTTCGCTTGCAGATATTTGTGTATTTCTTTGGCTGCAATTTTCCCATCACCCATCGCAAGAATAACCGTTGCCCCGCCGCGTGTTAAATCTCCGCCAGCAAAAATTCCTTCGCGGCTTGTTTGTTGAACATCGTTCACAACAACGGTTCCCCGTTTCCCGACATTCAATCCCGAAGTTGTTTGCTGAATTATCGGATTCGGTTTTTGTCCGACTGCTTCAATCACTGTTTGCACGGGAATAACAAATTCGGAATCTTTGATTGCAACCGGTTTTCTTCTTCCCGAATCATCGGAGTCGCCGAGTTCCATTTTCAAACATTCGATTCCGCACACCCAATTATTTTTGTCGCCAAGAATTTTTGTAGGATTCGTAAGCAGTAAAAATTCTATTCCTTCTTCTTCCGCATGATGAATTTCTTCTTCGCGCGCAGGCATTTCTTCTCGTGAACGACGATAGATAAGATACGCTCGTTCTGCTCCCAATCGTTTTGCTGTGCGCACTGCATCCATTGCCGTATTTCCTCCCCCAATCACTGCAATTTGTTGACCAATTCGAATCGGTGTATCGTATTCGGGAAAACTGTACGCTTTCATTAAATTGATACGTGTAAGAAATTCATTCGCAGAATACACACCGCTCAAACTTTCACCGGGAATTCCCATAAACGAAGGCGTTCCTGCTCCTGTTCCCAAAAAAATGGCATTGAATTTCCATTCGTCAAATAATTCATCAATCGTTGCAGTTCTTCCGACGAGAAAGTTCGTATAAATTTTTACTCCAAGCGCTTGAATACGTTCTGCTTCGATATCAAGTATTTTTTTAGGTAGACGAAATTCCGGAATTCCATAACGAAGAACACCGCCGATTCCGTGCAACGCCTCAAAGATAGTAACCTGATAACCAAGTTTTCCTAATTCAGCGGCGCAGGTAAGTCCCGCAGGACCTGAACCAACGATTGCAACCTTTTCGTCCCTGCGTTCACTGATTGTTGGCGGACAAAAAAGATTATTGGCAAGTTCAAAATCGGCAACAAAGCGTTCTAATTTCCCGATAGCAACCGGCTCGTGCTTTTTTCCCATTGTGCAAACCTGTTCGCATTGTGTTTCTTGCGGACACACGCGACCGCAAATTGCGGGAAGGTAATTTGTTTCGCGAATTTTTTGAACTGCGCCAAGATAATCTTTCTGCAAAATTAGTTGAACAAAACTGCGGATATCAATTCCTACGGGACATCCTTCCGTACAAATAGGATTTTTACATTCCAAACATCGCTTCGCTTCAATGAAAGCGCGTTCTTCATTTAAACCGAAAGAAACTTCGAGAAAATTTTTCTTTCGTTCGCTTGCTTCCTGTTCGATAGAATGTTGTCGAGCAATTTTCATTCGCTCCGAGGGTTTCATCGTATTGACATTTTGCATACTTATTTCTCTAATTGGCATTGATGTGTAAATAATTCGTCGGATATTTTTTCCATAGCGAGATATGAACGACTTCGCATAAGCATTTCATCAAAATCCACTTGATGTCCATCAAATTCCGGTCCATCTACGCATGCAAATTTCATTTCGCCACCGATGGTAACACGGCAACCACCGCACATTCCCGTTCCATCCACCATTATTGCATTTAAACTTACGAGCGTTTGAACATCGTATTGTTTCGTAAGCAGCGAAACGAATTTCATCATCGGAAGCGGACCAATTGCATACACGGCGGAAATTCCAAGAGGAGCATCGAGCAAATCTTTCAGTTGGTCAGTAACAACTCCTTTTCTTCCGTAAGAACCGTCATCGGTAGTAATAAACGTTTTATCGGAAATTTCTTTCATTTCGTTTTCAAGAATAATCAATTCTTTTGAACGTGCGCCGATAATCGTATAAATTGAGTTGCCCGCTTTTTTCAACGCTTTCGCAATGGGTAACATTTCTGCAGTTCCAACGCCACCGCCAATGCAAACAACCGCCCCGTGGTTTTCAATCGGCGTCGGATTTCCCAGAGGACCTACAACGTCAAGAATATAATCGCCAACGTTTTTTGTTGCAAGAAGTTTTGTGGTTTTTCCAATTGCCTGAACAATCAGCGTTATCGTTCCTTCCTTCGCATCGCTGTCAACAATCGTGATAGGAATTCGTTCGCCGTGTTCTTCCACGCGAAGAATAACGAAGTTGCCGGCTTTTCGTTTGGGAGCAATAAATGGCGCTTTCACGACATACTTCGTAATTGTCTGTGAAAGTTTTTCTTTGTGAGTGATTAAATACATAAAGTAAAATAGTTAGTGAATAAATTCATCGCCTTCGATACAATCATCGGAGAAATTACAAATGCTATGAGAATATTATCGTCGTTGCGCAAGAAAAAAATGATATGTTGAAAAAAAACGTTGTTTTCAAATCGCATCTTGGGTATACTTTCATCTTAAAGAAAACGAAGAACTAATGTTCTTCAGAGTATTTTTGAGAAAAACAGCGAGCAGTTTGCGTTTTGACAAAAAATTCTTTCGGAAAAAAATCAGATTCAATGCGATATTTTTTTTGCAGCAACCAAATGAATATTTCTGCAGGGAAAATTTTCGATGCGGAAAGAAACGCAAACAATGCGCCCGAAGCCGCTTTATCCGCTTTGCAAAGTTTTCGAAACGGAAAACGAAAAATTTCTGCCCGCGTGTCCGGAAGTTCCAGTGATTCATCTGCAAAAATAACAGATGAAGGAGAAAGCGTTGCAAAAATATTTTTCTCGCGTAATTCACAAACACCTTCATTTGAAACAACAAGCACGGCATCGGGTTCGTCAATTCCCGTGTAAAAAATTTCCGTGGGACTCAAACAGATTTCTGCAAGAGAAAATCCTGAACCTTGCGTAACGGGATTATCATTTTTTTGTGTGCATCGCAATTGCGCGTGAACAGCCGCTTCGCAAAAAATTCCCGCCGCCGATTGCACTTTTTCACCCGCACTTCCTGCGAGAATGATTCCGATTTTTTCTTTCAGTTTATGTTTGCAAGGTTGCGGTATTTCCTCAGAAACGGTTTCCGTTTTCTCCTTTTTCTTTTTAGGAAATTTAGCAGAATAGATTTTTCCGAATTCATCCCGCTCGTTGCGGTTTTTCAATATTCCCGTTTGTTGCCCGTGCTGTTCAATAATTTTCTGAAGCATTGTTCCCGAAAGTTCATTGCGCGTTGTTCCGTGTTCCGTGCAGAGTTCAACAATTTCAACCAGCGCAAAACCGGGATGAGCAATTGCTTCGGCTATGACTTCGGGTAAATCTTTATCCGTAGCAAGTTTTCTTGCAACAAAACCTGCGTGCGCATCCAGCATCACGTTGCAAATGTCAAGAGGAGGAACAAAATTTCCTGAAGGTGTTGTCGGCGTAATAAATTCTATCGGAGAAAAAGAAGAATGTTGTCCTCCGGTCATTCCGAAAAGAAAATTATTGCACAGTAATACTGTTACATCAACGTTGAGTAATGCGGCTTGTACGAGATGCAACAAACCAATCATCGCGCCGCCATCGCCGATGAACACCACCGTTTTTAATTTTGAATCGGCAGAAACGCTATCGGCAAGTTCTATTCCGGTTGCAAAAGCCGTTGAGCGTCCGTGCGTAGTATGAACCGTATGCAGTGTATCGAACAACGCATCTACTAAACCAATACAACCGATATCGGAAACGATGCACAAATCTTTGGGAGTGAGATTCAGTTTCGCAAGCGCTTCATCAAGTCTACGAACAACGTGTGTATGTCCGCAACCTTTACAGAACGGCATCGAACAATTTTTTGCGAGATATGTTGCGTACGTGTGCGGTGCATTCATACTATTGTTTCCAGGATTTCAGCGGGAGTAATCATTGACCCGATTTTATTGACGCCAATAATTTCCTTGTTTTTCAAGAAGGGAGAAAGAACGCTACGATATTGACCGGAAAAATTTTCTTCCGCAATGACGACACGTGTAACGTTTTTGGACGCAGCGAGTATTTCTCGTTCAGGAATCGGAAACAGCGAAAGTATATTCATCGAAGAAACTTTTTTCCCTTTTGTTCTTGCGTGAACAATTGCTTCACGCATTGTTCGCGCAGTAATTCCGTAACTGATAACTAATGTTTCCGCGCCTTTTTGTGTGTCGTTTTTTACAACAACCAAATCGTCTTTTCTGAAGCGAATTTTTTCTTCGAGATGGTGAAGCACTTCTAACGTTTCTGCATCGTTTTTTTTCAATGCGCCAGATTTATTGTGCGCAGACCCTGTAGCCGTAACTTTCCATTTCTCTCCGACGGCGGCAAACGGTGGAACATCGCTACTGTTATGAAAAGCATACGTTTGAAAATTTCCGCTAAATGAAGTTGCAAAAGAAAACTGCACCCGGTTTGCGGGAATCAATTTTTCCAGTTCTGAATAGTTCACACTTTCCGTTGTCATCCCAACTTCTTTATCCGTGAGTAGAACAACAGGATTTCGCAATAATTCCGCCCACGCAAAAGCAAGCATCGTCATTTCAAAACTCTCCAAAGGAGTGCTGGGACAGAGAACTGGTATTGTATATGCTCCGCTTGTGCAAAATTCCGTCATCAGTACATCACCTTGCGCTCCTTGGGTTGCGCCGCCGGTGCTTGGTCCCAAACGTTGAACAAGAGCAATAACAACCGGCGTTTCCGTCATCAACGCATATTGAACGGTTTCTATCATCAATGCCCATCCGGGACCGGAAGTCGCTGTCATGGATTTTACTCCACGCATTGAAGCGCCGACACAATATGCAAGCGCAGAAATTTCGTCCGGCGCACTTATTGCGACATTGCCTTGTTGTTGCAAGAATTCCAACATACTTTTGTAAATACCGGATGCGGGAGTTATGGGATAACCGGCAAAAAATTTACATCCCGCTTGTATTGCCCCTTCGGCTATCATTTGATTTCCGGTGCGGAGTTTTACGTTTTGTTTTAATAGAGAATTCATCAATCTGCAATCGGAGTTTCTGTTTCTCGTATGATTGTTATTTCATCCTGCAAATGTTCGAGTTTGAGCAAACATTCCAGATGCGTATCGAAGAGTTTTGAAAAACATTTTTGCGCATCAAATCCTGCGGCGAACATTGCATGTTCGTAAAATTCTGTCAATGTTTTTTCACGAAGAATCGCTTCAGTTATCAACTCGTCTTCCGTGAACGTTGTATAGGTGTTGGTCGTATTCATTTGCTGTTTACTTCCGATGCGTATTCTTCATCGGCTAAATTAAGAATTTGGGAAAGGAGATTTTGCATAATGCGTTTATTCTTTTTCAGTTGTTCTTTGTACGAAAACGTTTCTGTTTTATATATCTCTTCGCGTTCGTCGGCAATTGCGGAAGTGAGAAGGTGAACGAGGATTTCGCGCTCTTCAGTTGTAATTTCGATAAGCATATAAATCTGAAACGTTATCGCAGTAATTGATATTGATTCAATGCTTTCATATAATTTGCTCGCTCAAAAGCAGCAGGGTCCGCAATAGATTTTTGACTCATACTTCCTTTCATTTGTTGAATGGAAACATATTCGTGTTCCATCATCCACCGTTCCACATCGTTCAACACTTCTTGAATTCGTTCTGGGCCGTTTTTGAGTAACGCAGAACACATCATCGTAACATCTGCGCCCACCATAAGTAATTTCAGCACATCCTCCGAAGTATGAATTCCACTGGTGGCAGCAAGATATGCTTTCACTCTTCCGTAAAGAATGGCAATCCATCGCATCGGTAATCGTCGCGCGTGAGGAGTACTGAGAATAAGATTCGGCATAATTTCTAATGTTTCAATATCAATATCTGGCTGATAAAAACGATTGAACAAAATCAAACCATCAACGCCTGCGTTATCCAAGCGTTGAACAAAATGTGCAAACGAAGAAAAGAACGGACTTAATTTCATTGCTACCGGAATCGAAACAGAACTTTTTACTGCGTTCAGAACTTCAAAGTACCGATTTTCAACTTCTTCACTCGGAAGAAAGGGGTCGGTGGGAATATAATATACATTGAGTTCAATCGCATCCGCTCCTGCTTCCTGCATTTTCTTGGCGTACGAAATCCATCCGCCAACGGTAATACCGTTCAAACTTCCGATTACGGGAATATGCAACGATTGTTTTGCTTTGAATATAAGTTCGATGTACTCATCGGGACCAAGATTGTATTCGCGCGACATCGGAAAATATGTGAGCGATTCGGCAAAACTCTCCGTTCCGTACGAAAGATAATGCTCTAGTTCCGCCATTTCGTGCGATATTTGTTCTTCAAAAAGAGAGTACATAACAATTGCCGCCGCACCGCTATCTTCAAGTCGTTTCATACTATCGAGCGTATGCGAAAACGGTCCTGCGGATGGAACAATGGGATTTTTAAGTTGAAGTCCGAGATACGTAGTTGATAAATCCATAACGTTTGCTTATTTGAATGTGAAAGTATTCGTGCTAATAGCGTTCGTGCAATTCATTCATTGCGGAAACGAATATTATTTTTTTTCTTTACTTGTTTCGTCTTCGCTTGCGAGTAATTCATACATTTTCCAGCGCATTGCAATATCTTCTTCTGCAAGTGCTGCAAGTTGTTTTGCACGCGCGGGATGACTCATCGCGAGCATTTTAAATCGCGTCTCGAGCGATGTAAATTCTTTCAATGGAAGTTTCGGCGGTTTCGAATCGAGTTTGAATGGATTCTTTTTTTCTTTTTTCAACAATGGATTATATCGAAATAACTGCCAGTATCCTGTATCCACCGCAACTTTTTGATTTTGCATGCCCTTCGTCATATTGATTCCGTGCGCAATGCAATGCGAATACGCAATGATGAGCGAAGGTCCATCGTATGCCTCCGCTTCTATGATTGCTTTTACTGTATGGGTATCATTTGCTCCCATTGCAATTTTTGCAACGTAAACATTTTCGTACATCATCGCAAGCAATGCAAGATCTTTTTTCGCCGTTGGTTTTCCGACAGCGGCAAATTTCGCAACGGCAGAACGCGGCGTCGCTTTCGACATTTGCCCGCCGGTGTTGGAATACACTTCTGTATCCAGCACGATGATATTCACATTTTTTCCTGATGCAAGCACGTGGTCAAGTCCTCCATAGCCAATATCATACGCCCATCCGTCTCCGCCAACAATCCATACGCTTCGTTTCACAAGATGCTCGGCAACATTGAAAAGAAACGTTGCATCGGAAGTTTTAAGCGATGGTAATTTTTCTTTAAGAATTTTTATCCGTTGTCGCTGTTCATAAATTTCCGATTCATCATGTTGCGTTGCATCAAGAATTTGTTGCGCTAATTGTTCCCCAATTTCTGAAGATAATTTTGCAACCAGTTCGCGTGCGATTTCTGTTTGTTTATCAATCGAAAGACGCATTCCCAAACCAAACTCCGCATTATCTTCGAATAATGAATTTGACCACGCAGGACCGCGCCCGTCAGCGTTGGTAGTCCACGGCGATGTCGGTAAATTTCCTCCATAAATGGAAGAACATCCGGTTGCATTGGCAATAATTGTTCGCTCGCCGAAAAGTTGCGTAATAAGTTTTACGTACGGAGTTTCTCCGCATCCTGCGCACGCGCCAGAATATTCAAACAACGGTTGCAAAAATTGAGAACCTTTTACCGTATCAAAATGCACAAGTCTTCTGTCTATTTCCGGAATGCTTAAAAAGAACTCGTAGTTCGTCCGTTCGATTTCGCGAATAGGTTCTTGAGGTTTCATATTGATGGCTTTTGTTTTAACTTCCGATTTGCTCTTTGCTGGACAAATATCAACACATAGCCCGCAACCGGTGCAATCTTCGGGTGCAACTTGTACTGTGTATTTCAATCCTTTGAATTCCGTTCCTTTATAATCAGTAAATAAATATGGTTTCGGCGCGTTTGCCAATTCTTTTTCATCATAGATTTTTATACGAATTGCTGCGTGCGGACAAACGATGGCGCATTTGTTGCATTGGATGCAAATTTCTTTTTCCCAAACAGGAATTTCAAGAGCAATATTACGTTTTTCCCATTGCGCTGTCGCAACAGGAAACGTTCCATCATTTGGCATCGAACGTACAGAAAGCGAATCGCCAAAACCCGCAATGATGCGCGCAGTTACGTCTTGAACAAATTTCGGAGCGCGCAATGATACTACGGGCGGCATTTCCATCGTGCTGGTGATGTTATCGGGTACGGTTACTTCAAATAAATTTGCAAGCGTTTTATCAACGGCTTCAAAATTCTTTACAATGATGTCTTCGCCTTTTTTCCCGTAGGTTTTTTTTATCGAATTCTTAATTGCTGCAATCGCATCTTCGCGCGAAAGTACACCGCTGATAGCGAAGAAACACGTTTGCATAATAGTATTGATGCGACCTCCCATTCCCGTTTCTTGTGCAACGTTGTACGCATCAATAACGAAAAACTTCAACTTCTTTTCAATCAGTTCTTTCTGAATATGTTTCGGAAGTTTGTTCCATACTTCTTCTTTGGAATAAATACTGTTTAAAAGAAAAACGCTTCCTTCATTTGCATATTGCAACACATCGAATTTTTCGAGAAAGAACCATTGATGGCACGCGATGAAATTGGCTTTCTCAATCAAATACGGCGCGCGAATCGGTTTGGGACCAAAACGCAAATGCGAAATTGTTGTCGAACCGGATTTTTTCGAATCATAGACAAAATATCCTTGCGCAAAATTTTCCGTGTCTTCACCGATAATTTTTATGGAATTCTTATTCGCGCTTACTGTTCCATCAGCGCCAAGTCCGTAAAATATTGCGCGTACAACTTCGCTGCTTTCTATATTAAATGCAGTGTCGTATTCAAGACTCGTAAATGTAACATCATCGTTGATTCCAATCGTGAAATGATTTTTCGGTTTTGGTTTCATCATTTCATCAAAAATTCCTCTTACCATTGCCGGTGTAAATTCCTTGGAAGAAAGTCCGTAGCGTCCTCCAATGATAGTCGGAATTTTTTCAAATGAATCAATGTATTCCATCACTGCATTGATAACATCAAGATACAACGGTTCGCCGCTTGCTCCCGGTTCTTTTGTTCTATCAAGCACTGCAATTGTTTTTACTGTTTTCGGAAGTGCGTTGATGAAATGCGCAATGGAAAACGGACGATACAAACGAACTTTGATTACGCCAACTCGTTCTCCGCGTTCACATAAATACTTCACCGTTTCTTCAACTGTTTCTGCGCCGGAACCCATTACGACGATTATTCTTTCAGCATTCGGAGAGCCAACATAATCGAAGAGTTGATATGTTCTTCCAATAATTGTTCCGAATGTGTTCATCACGTTTTGAACAATTTCGGGACAGGCATGGTAAAAAGAATTCACTGTTTCGCGCGCCTGAAAAAATACATCAGGATTTTGCGCAGAGCCGCGAAGCACCGGATGTTCGGGAGACAATGCTCGTAGACGGTGTTCCTGAATTTTTTCTTCTTTGATGATTGCATGAAAATCATCATCGCAGAGTTGTTCAATTTTATTCACTTCGTGCGATGTTCGAAATCCATCAAAAAAATGTAAAAACGGAATGCGGGTTTCTAGTGTTGATGCGTGCGCAATCAGTGCGAGATCCATTACTTCTTGAACAGAATTGGAAGCAAGCATTGCCCATCCGGTTTGTCGCGCTGCCATTACGTCGCTGTGGTCTCCGAAAATTGAAAGTGCATGTGTTGCTACGGTTCGCGCGGCGATGTGAAATACTGTTGGAGTAAGTTCACCCGCAATTTTATACATATTCGGAATCATCAGTAACAATCCTTGCGCCGCGGTGAACGTTGTAGAAAGCGCGCCGGTTTGTAATGCTCCATGAACTGCACCCGCAGCGCCGCCTTCGCTTTGCATTTCGATAACGTGTGGAATTGTTCCCCACAAATTTTTTCTTCCTTGCGATGACCATTCATCCGCCCACTCACCCATATTCGATGACGGAGTGATGGGATAAATTGCTATCACTTCACTTAATTTATGAGCAACGTATGCGGCGGCTTCATTGCCATCAATAGTAACGGGGGAACGACATGAACTGTTTTCAGACATTTGGGTTTCCTTCAAAAAATTCGGATTGATAGTAGAACAATGTACAAACGTATTGACTAAACAAGAATTGTTCCATTTTTCTTTCAAACAGAAAAAGAAAAAAACGTAATGCAATAATGTATTTACTGCGTTTCCTTATCATTCATGAGAAGTCCCAAAACAATATTTTTCAAAGGTGAAAGCAACATTGACGCAATATGCTCATCAGCGTGTCAAGTTATAATTACGTAGCACGGAAATCTCGTTGCCGTTCGAAATATCGAATGCAAAATCTTGCTCCCCTGCAAGTACGTTTTTTGCGTGAACAAGATGTCCGCATTAAAAAAAAAACCCGCCCATCGCAACAGATGAACGGGTTTTTCTTTTTAAATAAATACGAAATTACACTTCCATAACTTTCTCAGTTTCTCTGGGAACAACGCGGGATTTTTTCCGAAAGAATTTCGCTTCGGTTTCTTGCGGCGCGGGAATTTTATCTTCAACAACATCGGGATATGAATAGATATCGTATTTGTAATTGCGAAGAATAAAATCATTTCCATTTTTCCCGACAACATATTGCGGAAGCATTGGAATTTTTCCGCCGCCTCCCGGCGCATCAATCACGAAGTACGGAATTGCAAGTCCTGAAGTATGTCCGCGCAGTTTGTCCATAATTTCCAAACCGACGCGAACGGGCGTGCGAAAATAATTTGTTCCTTTCGTTACATCGGCTTGGTAAATGTAATACGGACGCACACGCATCGCAAGAAGTTTTCTCATCAACTCCAACATAACATCGGGATTATCGTTCACGCCTTTCATCAACACTGCTTGATTGCCAACGGGACATCCGGCATCAGAAAGCATTCCGCACGCGAGTTTTGCTTCGGGCGTACATTCCCACGGATGATTGAAATGCGTGTTCACATAAATCGGATGATATTTTTTTATTGTGTTGCACAATTTTTTAGTAATGCGTTGCGGGAGGACACACGGCATTTTTGTACCGAGACGAATTATTTCCACGTGAGGAATTTCGCGTAATGCTTTTAAGACTTTTTCCAACATATAATCTGTAAGCATTAACGGGTCGCCGCCGGAAAGTATCACGTCGCGAATTTCCGTATGCGCTTTGATGTAATCAATGCCATCTTGCAAAAACTTCATATTGATTTTCGAAGAGTCGCCGACTTTTCTTTTGCGTGTGCAAAAACGACAATACATTGAGCATTGACTCGTTACCAAAAACAACACTCTATCGGGATAACGATGCGTGATGCTTTGCACGGGAGAATCGCGGTCTTCGTTCAGTGGATCTTCAAGTAATCCGTCGTCAAGCAATTCGCGTTCATCGGGAATGCATTGCAACCAAATCGGGTCGCCGGGATAACGAATGAGCGAGAGATAATACGGATTGATGCGAATGTGAAAAAGTTTATTGAGTTGGTTTGAAATTTTTTCATCGAAACCAAATCGGTTGACTAAATCTTTTCCGCTATCTACGCTTTTGCGCAGAAGTTCTTGCCATAGTTCCATAAAGTGTGTTAAGGTTGTGAGAAATAATATTTATTGATTGTCGTTACACTATTTTGTAAATGCATTAGAAATTTCAAATTACAAATATCAAATGTCAAACAAATTCAAAATTCCAAGTATCAAACTTTTTAAAAGTACGTCTTTGGTAATTTGAAATTTAGTATTTGCAATTTATTTGTCATTTGAGTTTTGGGTTTTGTAATTTTATTTTCTTGTTTGCTTGTAATGTAACACTTAGTATTAAAGATACTTTCCATAAATAATCAAATCATCATCACTTTTGTAGTAGCCGACGATGCGAGCAAGTTGCTCAAAACCTTTCTTGATATAAAATGCGCGCGTAGGTGCATACTTTGGCGTTGATGATGTTTCTGCAATAAGAAGCCGCGCATTTTTTTTTCGTAAATACTCTTCGGTGAATTGCACTAACTGCGTTCCGATTCCTTTGTTGTGAACTTTGGGCGACGTTGCAATCCAATACATATCGTACGTTCCTTGTGTTGCAGGCGTTGGACCAATGCACACATAACCGAGAACTTCAACACGTTCATTGACGTACGAAAATATTTCATAATCTTGTTGTTCGGCATCGTTTAAATAAATTTCTAATAACTCTTTCGCAATTGCAATTTCCTCTTTGTTGAAAACTTGTGTCGCGCGAACAATGTCGAGAATTTGTTGTTCATCTTTTTGTTGTGTTGGACGAATCATTGAGCGCGTTCGAGAGCATACGAAACTATCTTTCCGATAATTTCTGTGTACGAAATTCCTGCGGTTCGAACGGAACGAATAAATCCCGCTTCGTCGCAAATATCGGGATTCGGGTTCACTTCGAGCACAAACGGTTCATTTTTTTTCGTTAATCGAATATCAACACGAGCGTAATCTCGACATTCCATTATTCGGAATGCTTGCATGGCAATTTCTTTCACGCGTTGTTCAACATCGGACAAGAGTTCTGCGGGGCACTTTCCGTTTGTACCGTCGTACTCCGGCGTTCCTTTCATCCATTTGGCATTATAGGTTACAATTTTCGGAAATCCATTGGGCAATTCTGAAAAATCAATTTCTGATATCGGCAATGCAACGATTTCAGTGTTTCCAATAACGGCAACGTTCAATTCTCTTCCATCAATATATTCTTCAACAATCGCGGCTTGATGAAATGTTGTGTTCACGTATTCAATTTGCTGTTGCAAATCATCGAATGATTCGACAAGGGATTTATTTTCTATGCCGATACTTGCATCTTCTCTCGATGGTTTTACGATAAGAGGAAACCGCACGCCGAGATGTTCAAACTTCAACCGATGCGCGCGTTCACAAAGAAAAAATTTTGGCGTCGGAATATGATGATGCGATAGAATTTCTTTTGTGCGAATTTTATTTAAACATAAACCAAGTGTAACGGAAGAAGAACCCGTGTAAGGAATTCCGAGCAGTTCATACATTCCTGCAATATGCATTTCGTGAATTGCTTTCTCTCCTAATCCTTCAACCAAATTAAAGATGACATTCGGTTTTTCTTCGGAAAGAAATGTGAGTAATGCTCGCACATCGTCGGATGCATTGAAGAGCGATGTTCGAAATCCTAATTCGTTTAAGGCATTGGCAACATCTTCGCGTTCTTTGAGTACTCCAACTTCCGATAAATCAATTGAGCCGGAATGTATATGCTCAAAGTTCTGTATCATTTCTTCTTCTGAAAGAAACGTTCTTCCTTCGCTTGTTTGTATTGTCGGATTGTTGAAGATTACTGCAACGTGAATATTTTTTTTCACTTGTGTTGTCATTGAGAGCGCCAGCGAAGCAAACCGCTAATTGTGTCGTAGTTTCGAGAAGATTGCTTCGTCGCTCCGCTCCTCGCAATGACAATGATATGATATTTTTTTTTCGTACTCATCTAAAAAATTTTGTAACGCTCGCACGCAACATCGAGAACCGTGCAAAGCATTTCATCGTATTCCATTCCAGCAGTGCGCGCGGATTTTGGAAAACACGAGTTGTCAAGAGGATTCGGAAGAATTCCCGGAAGCGGATTTACTTCAATAATGTTCGGAATATTTTTTTCATCGAGGCGAATGTCTACTCTGCACCAATCCCGAATACGAAGCATGCTGAATGTTTGCATACAAATTCGTTCAATTTCTTTTTGCAGCGACGAAGAAATATTTGCTGGACATTCATAAATATCAAGCGGATTATCAATCGTATCCCAAATCCATTTTGCTTCGTACGAATAAATACGATTGACATTTTCCGGAAGCGAATCGAAATTGATTTCAACGATGGGAAGCATTCGAACATTTTTTCCATTTCCTAACATTGCAACCGTAAATTCTTTACCAGATAAATATGTTTCAACGAGAACTGGTTGCTCGTACGTCAAAAGAATTTTTTCAACTTCATTCTTCAATTCTTTTTCGTTGCGTACAACACACGAGTTATAAATTCCTTTGCTCGAACCTTCGTGCAATGGTTTTACAAATAATGGAAAATCAAATTTTGATTTTTGAAGTTGCGAAATGTTTTCAATAACAAAGAATGGAGCATTCGGAATTTTGTAAAAGGAAAGAATTTCTTTTGTGCGGGATTTATCAAGACATGTTGCAAGTGTCAGCGAATCAGAGCCAGTAAAAGGAATATGTAAAAATTCAAGCATCGCCGGGATATGCGCCTCACGCGAAACGCCGTTCAATCCTTCCGCAATGTTGAATACTATTTGCGCTTGCTGTTCGCGAAGTTGTTCAAATACTGTTTCGTCTGCTTCGATGAGGGAAACATTGTGGCGAGTTTTCAGTGCAGATTCAATTGCCTCAATTGTTTCAATCTCGTCCCACTCTGCATACGTATCGTTCAATCGGGAATGTGTTGATGGAATTGTTTGTGCGGTAATTCCGCTCGTACTAGGAGGGTCTGAGTCTTCGTCAACGTACACATGTTGCGTCTTATGCTCTTCGTGTTTTACGTTATAGACTAATGCTACATCGAGATTAAAATATTGTTGATGTTGTGTACTCAGAAAAATTTTTTTGTATTGTTAAACAATTTGCGTGTGAAATATAAAAAAAATAATTTCACAGACAACTAAATTTTCGCGAGTAGTGAAAATTTTTTTTCTGTAATAATTTTTTTGAGATGGAAAAAAATATTCTAAAAACAACAAACCCTTCTTCGATAATGAAGAAGGGTTTGAAAAAAAGAAATGCGATTGAAGAAAATTACTTTATCAAAATCATTTTCTTAAAGTCTTCAAAACTATGTTTTGAAGATTGAGTGGAAATTCTTGCAAAGTATACACCCGATGCGAAAGGTGATGCATCGAATTGTAATTCGTGAGTTCCTTCTTCTAAAATTTCATTGTTGGAAAGCGTTGCAACAACTTGTCCTAAAATGTTGTACACTTTCATCGTTACCGTTGACCGAACAGGTAAATCGAAACTTATCGTTGTTACCGGATTGAACGGGTTCGGATAATTTTGGTACAAAGAAAATTCATTGGGAATATTTAAAGACGGAAAATCAATTTCATTCTTTGCAAGTGGGTTCGGATTAAAACGCAAATACGGTGCGACAGAAATTGGATTCCCTGCGCCGATTCGCAATCCTCCAGCAATTAATTGAGTTGTATCGAGGTACTTGAGTGTGTCCAATTTATCAAGTATCGTATCAGAAAAAGAAGGATGATACCGGAACGCACGATTGATTCTCGTTAAAACGGAATCCGCAGTAGAGGGCAAAACCGTTTCGCTGTTCATTGATGCGAGCGGGCGACCTCGGAATGTTAATAATGAATCAACCAGATTTGCAATTTCACCAATCGTAAATCCGTTTAATGCATTGTTGACATCACCATCATCATACAATAAATTTGCTAAGCCGGGAGTAAGAATGGAATCTTTGCTTCCTAACAAATTCATTTTTAACGCAATTTGTTCACCCGCTAAATGATTCGGCGCTTTCAATAATCCTTTTTTCTCA
>Ga0194120_10003591_pt1 | contig 25095 bp, 22 predicted proteins | sample TA2MahCa65mmetaG_FD_148642 | JGI IMG/M metagenome (GOLD analysis project Ga0194120, IMG submission 148642) | Freshwater microbial communities from Lake Tanganyika, Tanzania - TA2015019 Mahale Deep Cast 65m | ecosystem: Environmental > Aquatic > Freshwater > Lake | place: Tanzania: Lake... | reverse complement strand
CCCACCGCCCAGGCGTACGAGGAGGGCGGATACGAGGTACGGACCACGCCGTTCAAGGCGGGCGCCGACCGCGATCTGTCCGACGCCTGCGTGACGGCCATAGGAGCGCTCTGGAAATAGGGCCGCCCCCGACCCTTGGCTTTGCGAGCGGAACCGCGGCTGGCGACCGGGGATGACAGCCCGCGTGTGGCGTGTACCATTCGCTGAGCGATTGTCACCGACCAGAAGGAGCCAGTGCCCTAGATGCCGCCAGCAAAGAAGTCAGCAGTCGTTACCCAGGACATAAAGCGCCCGCCGAAGAGCCTCATCAAGCGCCTTGAGGGCATCGGCGCCGCGACCGCTGCCGGAGAGCTCAACCGGATGGGCATCAAGAACGTATTCATCCAGGGCCCAACGACGTGGACGCCCGGGAGATCGATCGTCGGCCCGGCACTGACGCTGCAGTTCATGCCGAAGCGCGGCGACATCTACCCCGAGGGTGAGTACGTCGACCCCGAGCGTCAGCTGCACCGGCATGTTCTCTATCACACTCAGCCGGGCGACATCGTAGTGGTCGATGCGCGCGCCGAGATGAGCAGCGGCGTATTTGGCGAAATGATGCTCACGTACTTCAAGGGCAAGGGTGGGATCGGCGCCGTGATCGACGGCTGCATCCGTGACTGGCCGCATGCCAAGGAGATTGACCTGGGCTACTGGCTGCGCGGGGTGACCCCGAACTTCCACGTCCAGACGACATTGATGCCATTCGCGGTCAACGGACCGATCGCCTGTGGCAACGTGCTCGTGATGCCGGGCGACATCATCATCGCCGACGACGACGGAGCGGTTGTCGTACCTGCCCATCTGGCATCGGACCTGGCCACCAAGGGCCACGAGCACGCCGAATGGGAAGTGTTCGCCAAGTTGCGCCTTTCCGAGGGCGGCGACCTCCGCAAGTACTACCCGCCGAACGACGCTGCCAGCAAGGAATACGAGGCCTGGCGCAAGGCGCAGTCGGCCGGGAAGAAAGGTCCGGCCAAGAAGAAGTAACCGACGGCAGGAAGGAACGCCTCGCTACATCGTGCGGTGTGGCGAGGTGATCTCCTCCGCGATGCGCGCCTGGACTGCCCGGGCGTCGAGGCGATTTTCCGGCCACTCTCCTGGTGGCACGTGCGAAAGCCTCAAGACCAGCCTGGCCAGTAGCCCGACGTATTCCTTGAGGTCGCGGACGCGTACCTTGTCTGCCATGTCGTCCGGTTCATGGTGGAAGTCCGACTCCGGGTACTTTCCAAAGAAGCGCCATCGCCAGAGGATGGCGGTCGGGATCCCCCGCAGGCTGAACGGGTAGTGGTCGGACCAGGCATCGAGCTGGGTCATGGTGTGCGTCGCGAGGCCGTCTCCCATGGCGGTTAGCTGGCGTTCGATCAGACCGCGTAGCTCCGGAAACTGGAGTACCACGCCCTTCATGAATCCCGTGGACAGTTCGTCCAGGTTGATCATGAGGAGGGGCAACGGCTCGGGCCCGTAATGTTGCTTGACGTAGGCGGCCGACCCCTGCAGGAACTGCTCCTCGGCGCTGAACGTCACGAACCGCAGCGTGCAGCCGGGGCGCACGCCCGACTCTGCGGCTAACGCGGCCAGAGTGCGCGCCGTTTCGATTACGACGACCGTGCCTGAGGCGTTGTCGTTGCCGCCCGGTGAGTTCAGCACCGTGTCGTGGTGTCCGCCGATAACGATGTGTGCGTCGGGCCATGACGTGCCGGCCAGTTCGGCCGAGGTGTTCGCCGTGGTCGCCTGGTACGCCCTGCTCTTTACCTCCAGCGAGAGCCTTGCTCCCCGGGCGGCGTAGCGCCTTAGCAAGGTGCCAGTCTCGCGGCTCACGTCCACGGTGGGCACCGGATGGGGTTCCACCTTGAGCGTCCGCCAGTCGGTGGCGGGGTGATACTCCGTGCGTCCACCGGTCTTGCGGTCGATCGCGATCACCGCCTGCGCGCCCGCTTGGGCAAGCGTCCTCAGGCGGATCGGAAACGGCGTGGGCGCCGTGAACGGCTCGAACGCAGGATCGACAATTGCGATCGCGCCGGCGAGTTTCATCCGCGTGGCTTCCACCTCGCGCAAGGTTCCGAACCCGGTATCGATGAGAGGAGCCGTGACCGAGACCGGCGGGCAGAACAGATACGGGAGGACGTCGACAGGGGCGTCCCTCCCTTCAATTCGAGCTCTGGCCGGCTCATGCGTCCACGTGTCGACCTGGAAGGGCTCGAGCCGGGCGCTGGCCAGGCCATGCGCTTGCATCTGGGCACGGATGTAATCTGCCGCGGAACGTTCCTGGGGGGTCGACGCCCAGCGCGGACCAATGAGGTCGCACAGCTGGACCAGATGTTCAGGGATGCGTGATCTGACCCAGGCATCACCCGTCAGCCAACGGTCGACCGAGCGCCAGTCGATACTCATCTGCTCTAAGGCCCTTCCGTCACCGGATCGTGTACTCCTCAACGACCCCTCTTGCCTTCATGTCGACGCCAGGGAGGAGCAGCATCCAGCCGATCGGGTTGCGGGATCTGTTGAGCACCAGGATCAGGCCGGCCCCCGCAAACAACAGGGAGGTGAAACCGGTAGACCAAGGTAATCCGGAACGCGGCGGGATGGCCGTAGGCGGGTTTGAGATGAACATGGCCGTGGTCAGGAGTGCGAGGAGGAGCACGAGGGCCACCAGGAACCACGCGCGGCGCCTCGTGCGGGGGGCCGCCCGCCTGTGGGCCACGGCCGGGCTCGCCGAGGACCCCGTGACAGCGCTGCTCACCAAAGGTGTGGACTCCGCCGTCCGGCCCTCGGGCCGGACGATGTTGAAACCTGGAGACGGGCTAGTACGGCAGGTCCGAGTCGTCGACCAGGACCCGTTCGATCTTCGCCACCGGGTGTATCGCCAGCAGCACCGCCAGCTCGTCCGACTTGTTGGTGAAGCCATGCCGGAGACCGGGCTCGGCAAGGTACAGATCGCCGGTCCTGCAAACGGTGACTTCATTGCCGTACACCGCAGTGAGCTCACCCTTGACTATGTACTGGGCCTCTTCCGTCGCCGGGTGGTAGTGCGTCGGCGCCTTCGAGCCGGGTTCTAAGTAGAGCATGCTGAAGAAGGTCGACTTCGCGCCCTGCGCCTCCGTGACCAGGTCATAACGCGTGATGCCTGGCGCAAACACCGTCGATTTCATGTCCTTGCGGAACACGACACCCCTGGGCTGCGGGCCCTTCTTCGGCGAAGGGGCGTCGACGTCCTTCGTCGTCGGGTCGTTCATCGGGAACACCGTGATCATGCGGGCCGTCTTGTTGCTCCGGTTGGTCCACGCGTGAGGCACGCCGGGCGGAGCCAGCGCCACGTCTCCGGGTCCCATCGTGTAGGTAATGCCGTCGTACACGAGCTCCAGCTCGCCGTCGAGCATTAGCTGGGACTCCTCTGCCTTAGGTTCCGGGTGTATGTGCGGGGGCATCCCGGATCCGGGGGACCAGAGGATTTCACCCACATGCAACATGCGGGAGCCCGTTTTCGAGCCGGCAAGGTAGTACCGGTTGCCGCCCGGGAATCGCTCGAGGAGACGCTGGTTAGCTCGACGAAGGATCGCCATGTTCAACTGACCTCTGAGTTCCGACGAGTGATCTGCAGCGGTAAACCCTACCACGAGACAGGGCCCGTTCCTCACCTTTCAATCAGAAGACCTCGACGGTTTTCTTCCTGAAGAGATCTTCATCCCACCGGGCCCCCCAGCCCGGGAGATCGGGCGGCGCGAGGAAACCTCCGGCCGGGACGGGTGGATTCAGCATGCCCACCTCGCGGCCGACTTCATCGAGCCAGCCGCCGGGGAAGTATTCGTAGTAGCTCGTGTTCGAGATGCAGCACAGGAGGTGGGCATGGACCAGGCCAAAGAGGCCTCCCGGGCCGTTGAGCTCCACGTTGGTGCCATGCAACTCGGCAAGGTGCGCAAGCTTCAGTGCGGCCGTCGTGCCGCCCCGCGCGTTGACCCTGATGAGGTCGGTCGCGCCGCTGATCAGCCACTGCGCGCAGAGGTCGACATCGTTCATCATCGTTTCGGTCGCCAGCACCGGAATGTCGAGGGTGTCGCAAAGTTGCCGGAGGCGGTTGTGAAAGCGCTCGGGCAAGGGCTCTTCGAACCAGCGGTACTCGAGTTCTTCGAGCGCCCGGCCCACCTTGACCGCCTGTTCATAGCTGTAGATAGCGACGGGGTCGTGCATGAGATCAATGCCTGGTCCCGCCGCCTTGCGGATTGCGGTTAGCCACCGGATGTTCTCGTCTGGAGGATGGTAGAAGTGGTCCTTGAGGGCCGGGAACCCTTCTGCAATGGCGCGCCGGGCATCCTCAATCGCTTCCTCGACGGTCAGGCCGCGTATGTTCAGGTAGCTGGGTACCTGGTTCCTGGCCCGGCCAATCAACCGGTAGACCGGCATACCCGCCGCCTTACCCGCTATGTCCCAGAGGCAGTTGTCGAACGCGCCGAACCACCCCGGTGCGCGGTAAACCCAGCGGGTGCCGGTGTGGAGCTTCTGGTACAGCATCTCCCGGGCAAACGGGTCCTCCCCGATCACGAGCTGGTTCAGCTGCTCGATGTCCTCGCGGTTCACCCTTGCCGGACCGTCCGACTCGGCCGTGCAGCGGCCGCGAACTCCTCCGTCGGTATCAACATCCATCACGAACACGTGAGCCGGCGACGCGTCGTCGCCAGACCCCTGTGAAGGCGGCCGTCCCCGGGCACGCGTCGCTGCGGCATGCAGCCACCGGTCCCTGCGCATGCCCTCGAGCCTTACGAGATCGAAGAGCCGTCTCGAGGATGGCAGCTCCAGTACGTTGACCTGGACTCTTGTGATCTTCAAACGTACTCCTTTTGCCTGGGTCAGCTGCCGCCATCCGCGGCCCCGCTGCGCGAAGTGGTGATGCAGATCATCCACTTTCAAAGAGGCCGACGCCCAGCCGGCCTACTTCCAATCCTGTATTACCGAACGGGACCGTCTCCATGCGGCCACCTCCCGGTCGGGGCCACCGTATCATGGGGGCAGTGGGGGCTGAGGGCCACAACCCTTTCTCCTGGACACATGAGAAGCAGGAATGTCCGACTCAACGAGACTCCAGCCGGGACAGTTGGTTCCCGATTTCACTCTGCCGTCGCTCGAAGGGGCCGAAGTGAGCCTTTCGAGCTTTCGCGGCGGCAAGGTGGTCATTTTCATGTGGGCGTCGTGGTGAGCGTGTAGAGAGCAACTGCCGGTCTGGCAGCAGATCTATCCCGATATCAAGCGTGCGGGTGGCGACATCCTCAGCGTGGCGGTCGACCTGCAGGGCCCCGAGAAAGCCCGCCCGTTCCACACCGCAGCACGCGCTGAGTTCACCACGGTCATCGACGAGGCCAATTCGCTTGCCGCGCTATTCGGTTTCAAAGCGATCCCCAACGGGATGCTGCTTGACGAGCAGGGCCGGCTGGCTTTCAAGCACTTCAGCGGATTCGACATCCGGAAGCCCGAAACCGCCGAGATCGTGAAGATGTTTCTGGCCAGCCGGGCCATGCCGGCAGGAATCGGTGTCGCTGCCAGCAAAGACGGGCTAACGGTGGAGTCGATGGAGCATTTTCGGGCAGGCCTCAAGCGCCTGAAGTCCGGCGACACGGTGGGCGCGGCGAAGATCTGGCGAGAGGGGATCGCGCTCGAGCCCGACAACTGGCTGATGCGGAAGCAGCTGTGGGCACTTGAGAACCCGGATCGCTTCTACGCGGGGCCGATCGACTTCGCATGGCAAAAAGAGCAGATCGCCGGGGGCCGGTAGTCCCCGGGCCGCTCGGCAAGCGGTAGGCTTTCCTGCCTGGTCCACGAGCCGCTTGAGGCACGACCGTAGCCTCGGCGTTGACCGGAGGGCGGCTCCCAGGCCGTGGGTGTCGTTCGACGAGACGACCAGTGTTGAACGCTGAAGCACCCACCGTGCGAGCAGGTGCAGAATCGTATGGCCACCATGCCTTTCGCTTCGCCATCCGTGTACTTCATCAGCTGAAGCGTTGGCTTGTGGTGTTCGCCAACGGCCTGTACTGACTCGGCGATCACTCCGCTGCCCCAGGGGAAGCTGAATGTCTTCTGCCTGCCAGCCATCGTGCCCTCCGGGTCCTCAAGGTCATTTCCAGTAGATTGACCCGACCTCCGGAGGGCGCGACGATAGCAAGTGTCTGCGCCGCGTGCCAGGACGCACTTGACAAGTGACGCCGACGGAGGTCCATGCCATGCCGTTCCGAATCGGGCCGCTCGAAATCATCCTCATCCTAGTGATCGTTCTGATCGTATTTGGCGTAGGCCGCCTGCCCGAGGTAGGCGCGGGCCTTGGCAAGGGAATCCGTAACTTCAAGAAGTCGATGCAGGGCGAGGAAGAAGCCAAGGAACCTGAGAAGCAGGCCAGTAAGAAGAATTCGGCCTGACCTCCCTCAGCATGAGAAGAAGCCCCCGGCGACTCGCCGGGGGCTTCTTGTTGGCCTCTATGTGGGCCGTCGAGCCTTCTTGCGTCGCCGCTGGCCGATTACCGACAGGACGTATCCGACCAGGTAGAGCACGATCAGCGGCCCGGCGACCAGCCCCTGGTTCACCGGATCGAACGTGGGAGTGATCGCTGCGCCCAGCACAAACGCCAGCAGGATCGCCCACCGGAAATTCTTCAGAAGGAACTTCGGTGTAACGATCCCTATGCGGGTCAGGAAGAAGATCACGATCGGCAACTCGAACGAAAGTCCGATCCAGAACAGAAGGGTCGTGATGAGGTTCACGTAGGACCCGATCCGGATCAGCGGCGTCGCCAGGTCGCCGCCAAACGTCACGAGGAAGCTGATCGCCGGCGGCAGGAGAATGTAGTAGCCGAACGTGACCCCGGCCACGAAGGCGAGCAGGCTTGCCGGGAGCAGCGTATACAGGTACACCTTCTCGATGGTCTTGAGTCCGGGGCTCACGAAGCGGACGGCCTGGAACAGGAAGAACGGTGTAGCCATCCCGATCCCGGCCAGCACGGAAGTCTTGACGATGGCGCCCCACAACTCGGTCAGGTCGGTGAACACGGGCAGACCGCCCGTGTACGGGTTCAGCCCGTGCTCGGTCGCCGGCGCAAGCAGGAAATCCAGGATTCGTCGGTGGAAGGCAAACGCGATGCCGGTGGTGATCACCAGGACGATCACCGAGTAGATGAGGCGTCGTTTGAGCTCGCCGAGATGCGAAAGCAACGGCATCGGCCGGTCGTTCGGCACGGCTAGCTTTCCGTGTTGTCCGGCGGCTTGCGTTCGGCTGAGGGCCGGGCTGGCGCAGCTCCGCTGGACGCGTGCGCGACCGGCTGGTCCTGCGGCACGCTGGTAGCGTCACTCAGCGCCGCCCGCTTCTTCGAGTCACCCTCTGGTTCGATGAGCAATACCTGTGTCAGCTCATCTCGCTGCTTTTTGAGCTCGCTCATTACCCTGGCAACCGTCTTCCCGGCCTCGGCCATCTTGCGCGGGCCCAGGACCAGGAACGCGACCAGGGCGATGATGACAAGCTCAAGGCCGCCGATGCCAAAGAAGTTCATCGGGCCGCCGCCATCCGTTGCACGGGGCAGCCGGGGCATTCGAGGTTCTTCGCGGTGAACCCTTCGGCCACTTGCCGCAACAGCTCTCCGAGCAGGCACAAGGGGAGCCCAACCACGTTCAGCCGGCACCCTTCGACCGAAGCCACCGGCGAGAAGTGTCGGTCCTGAATTCCGTACGCCCCCGCCTTATCGCGGGGAAGCCCCGATCGAATATAGGTTTCGACCTCCGCGGTCCCGTACTCACGCATCAGGACGCGCGTCCGCCGGAATCCGCTGAGCACGGTCGCGCCGGCGACTGCCGCAACACCGGTGATGACCTCGTGGTGCCTCCCACGGAGCCGGGTCAACATCGAGCGCGTCTCTGCGTCGTCGCCGGGCTTGCCAAGCATTTCACCGTCAAGGACGACGAGGGTATCCGCACCGATCACGGTTGACTCCGTGTGCTGCGCCGCGACCGCCCGGGCTTTGGCCAGGGCCAACCGGACTGCGACCTCGGCTGGCGCCCGGTTCGACTCGAGTGCGTCTTCGTCGACGTTCGAAGGCAGGACATCGAATGTAAGTCCTGCGCCGCGCAAGATGTCCGCGCGCCGCGGGGACGCGGAAGCCAGGATCAGCGCCCCGGGCCCCCTGTGAAGCGAGGTATGTTCCGATGATTGCACGCCTAAGATGCTACGCCCTCCCGTTCGCACGGGCCGAACTGCGGACGACGGAGGCCACACACTCGATGTGATAGGTCTGCGGGAACATGTCTGCGGGCTGGATCCACTCGACTGCGAACAGCTGATCCCGGCAGAGCAGATCGAGGTCGCGCGCCAGCGCGTCGGGCTCGCACGACACCATTGCGACCCGCGCCGGGCCGAGCGCCCGCAGCGCCTCGATGGCCACCGGCTGGCAACCGGAGCGGGGGGGATCCATCGCCACCGCGTCTGCCTCGCGCATCGTCGGGAGTAAGGCCTCGGTGCGCCCCATCACGAACTCGACATTTGGCAGGTCGGCCGTGTTCGCACGGGCGTCATCAACCGCCGAAGCCGAGTCCTCGATGCCGATCACCCTCTTAGAACTGGAAGCGAGCATCGCGGCAAACACGCCGACGCCGGCGTAGGCGTCGATCACGATCTGCGTGCCGTCCAGCGCCAGGGCCGCCTTCACGCGGTCGATCAATTGCCGTGCTACCGCCGTATTGACCTGGAAGAAGGATGACCCGGCGACTCGGAATCGACGGTCTCCGATCTGCTCCCAGTAAGTGCTGCCGCCCGAATCGACCCCGCAACCCGAGTCGATGAGCCGGGGCTGGACGAGCCGATCCCCGGTGGCCGTGCTGGCCCGAACGGAGAACTGGGTCATCCCCTTGAGCCTCGCCTGCACCCGCGCCAGCACGTCGTTGATCGGGTCCTGCATTAGGAGGCACTCGTCGATCCGGTTGAAGCCTCGGGAGTGACGGTTTACGAACCCCACCTCTCCGAGCCGTCCGACCGTGAACCTGGCGTGGTTGCGATAGCGCAGTTGCATCGGGCTTGGCAGCGTTGGCAGTACCGACGTGCCGGCAAGAGCGGGATAAGCGCGCAAGGCGTCCAGCACCCGCGCTCGTTTGATCTGGAGCTGGCGTCCGTACTGAACGTGCTGCAGCTGGCAACCGGTACACCCGCCGTAGTAACGACACGGCGGGTCGCGTCGATCCGGAGAAGGATCCAGCACGTCGACCACTCGGCAGGCAAGGGAGTCGTGGTATTTCCTGACCACCTCGACCGTCACCCGCTCGCCGGGGAGGCCGCCGTGGACGGCTGCCGGGACGCCCTCGACGGTCGCCAGGATTTCACCATCCCCTCCGAACTCGCCAAGGGTCAATTCGAAGCGATCGCCCCGGTCGAGGGCGAGGGCATCGGCAATTCCGGTTTTTCGTCTTGGCAACCTGGCATACCTGTCTGGAAGGCGTGGAAGCGCAGGGGGCTCTGTTATCCTGCCATCTTTAGTCGCGGGTAGCTACGGTACTTCCGGAGTCAGGGAGTCGATTGACTGAAATCCCCGTGGTAGTTGAGCGTCGGCTACCCGAATGGTTCAAGGTTCGCATGCCGGGCGGAGAGAACTACTCACGGCTACGGACCCTCATGCGCACGCAGACGCTCCACACGGTCTGCGAAGAGGCTGCCTGCCCCAATATCGGCGAGTGCTGGGGTCGCGGGACCGCCACGTTCATGATCCTGGGCGACATCTGCACGCGCGCTTGTTCTTACTGTTACGTCAAGACCGGTCGCCCGCTCACCGTCGACCTTGCGGAGCCCGAGCGCGTCGCAAATGTGGCACGCGCGATGGACCTCAAGTTCGTCGTAGTCACCTCGGTGGACCGCGATGACCTTCCCGACGGTGGGGCGGAGATGTTCGCTCGCACTATTGCGGCGCTTCGAACCAGCACCCCCGAGGCGCGTGTAGAGGTGCTGATCCCCGATTTCAACGGCGACGTAAATGCGCTTTCTACCGTAATGAAGGCCCGTCCCGATGTGCTGAACCACAACATCGAAACAGTGCGGCGCGTATTCCGGAAGGTTCGTCCGCGCGGCGATTACGACCAGTCGTTGGAGCTTCTGCGCCGCGCCAGGTCCATGAACCCGGGCGGGACGACGAAGTCAGGGATGATGGTAGGGCTGGGGGAAACCGAGGACGAGGTCCTGGAGACGATGCGGGACTTGCGTGCCGTGGATACGGACCTGTTGACGATCGGCCAGTACCTGCGGCCTTCGCCGAAGCATCATCCCTTGATCCGCTTCTACCACCCCCGGGATTTTGCGAGGCTGTCCCGAGAAGGCAGCAAGATGGGCTTCAAGCACGTCGCGGCCGGTCCCCTGGTCCGCAGCTCCTACCATGCCGAGGAGCAACACCTCGCCGCGCAGCCTGAGACCACATCGCCTGATGGATCGCCGGGCGAGACAGTTGACGATGGGCAGGCCAGCCGCCCCTGGTGACCGGCGCCTGGTTCTGCCAGCAATACTGGGCCTCTTTGGATCTCCGGGCGAGTCTTCCCTTTGTGATGCGCCCGACGCTACTTCCAGCCTGACATTCCGCGCGGCGAATGCTGCAACGTATCTGTGAGGCCTACGGAATTCGCAGAAAAACGCGCGCGTGGTTATGCATATAGTAATATTCGCCGCGCGCTTTTCAGAACGGGCGCGCTTCGGAAGTGACCAGTGAGGTTTTCATTTGATGGAGGTTGTCGCGATGGGCGGTAGGCGGTCCGGGATGCCTGTGATCTTGCTGGCGCTCGTGGCAGTTGGCGCGCTGGCTGTCGCGGCTTGCACCAGGGAGGTCGAGGTTGAGAAGGTCGTTCAGCAGACCGTCGTCGTCGAGAGACAGGTCGCGCAGACCGTCGTCGTAGTGCATACCGCAACGGCAGTCCCGGCCACGGCCACCCCGCTGCCGAAGCCGAAGGCGCCCGTCAACTTCGTTGTCGGCATGCCGTCCGACATCACGTCGACGAACATCTGGAACATCTACGGCCCGGCCTCGACCACCTGGAATGTCAAGGTGTTCAGCCACAACTACGGGTCGTTGTACCGAGAGTCGGACCAGCGGTTCGACCTCGTTCCCCTAATCGCGGCGGGAGGCTTCCCCGAACTGAAGCAGGAAGGCGACAAGTGGACCGCCACGGTTCCCATTCAGAAGGGGATCAAGTGGAGCGACGGGACCGAGCTGACCGCTGCGGATGTCGCGTTCACGGGCACGACGGCCCTTGAACTCAAGTTGCCCGGCAACTGGGCGAGCCAGTACCCGGCGGCGGTCCTCGACAAAGTTGAGGCCGTTGACGCGTCGACCGTCAAGTTCACCTTCTCGAAGAAGCCGGGGCTTGCCCAGTGGCAGTACGGCGCCGCCGGGGCCGCGATCGTTCAGAAGAAGTTCTGGGAGCCGGTCGTCGCCAACGCGAAGAAGGAAGCTGACCTGGAGAAGCAGCGGGCGGCGCTGTTCACCGCCAAGAACGACGGTGAACCGGTGCTCGGTCCCTTGATCTTCAAGAAGTGGGAGAAGGGTGCGTTCGTCGAGACGACGAAGAACCCGGGCTACGCGTGGGCCGGTTCGACGTCCAAGAACTACTCCGGTGGCGGCGTCGAAGAGACGACCAGCCGGGGAACGATCAAGACCGGGGCCACGACCGGCGACGTCACACTGAACGTCAAGCGCGGCCCCAACGCCGAGTCGGTAACGTTCAACATCTACGGCACCCAGGATGCAGCGGTCCTGGCGCTGCGCGGCGGGAACATCGACTACTACCTGAGCCCGCTCGGGCTATCGGCCGGGCTGCGCGCACAGCTGGCTGGCAAGCCTGGGATAGGCAGCTTCCAGAACGCGTCCAACGGCTTCCGGTACATCAGCTTCAACATGCGCCGGGCCCCGCTCGACGACGTGGCGTTCCGACAGGCGGTCGCGCTCCTGATCGACAAGAACTTCATCACGCAGGACATCCTGCAAAGGACGGCCGAGTCAGTCGAGACCATCGTTCCAGTTGGCAACGAATTCTGGCACAACGCGAAGGTGAAGACCTGGGGCGTTGGACTTACCCGGGAGCAGCGCATCAAGGAGGTCGTGACACTCCTGAAGGCGAATGGCTACACCTGGGACAAAGAGCCGGCCTGGAACAAGGACGACCGGAAGGTCGACGTAGGCAGCGGGCTGAAAAAGAACGGTGTAGCAGTCCGCAACCTCGAGTTGCTGGCGCCGAGCGCCGGCTACGACCCGCTGCGGGCCACCGCCGCCCTCTTCATCGAGCAGTGGTTGAAGGAAGTCGGCATCCCGATTACCGCTAACCTGACCGGTTTCAACGTAATCGTGGACAGGGTGTTCACGAACCAGGACTTCGACATCCAGATGCTTGGCTGGGGACTGGGCAACTACCCCGAGTACCTGAACTCGTTCTTCGCGGCAGACCGGATGGGCAAGGGCGACAACAACGCGGGCGGGTACAACAACCCTGCCTACCAAAAGCTCCTGCAGGAGTTCCTGGCGGAGACCGACCTGGCGAAGGCCCAGGTCCAGGCGCACAAGCTCCAGGACATGCTGGCGGAGGACCTGCCTTACATCACCTTGTTCAGCGTGCCGATAATCGAGTTCTACCGACCGGACAAGGTAAAGTTCCCGTACACGAATGTGCTGGACGGCGTGCAGTCGAAGACGCACAGCATCACCGGCATATTCGCCACGGCGGAATTCAACTAGGTCTAAAGGGAACACGGTCCAGAGGGGCACACCATGCGGTGTGCCCCTCTGTGTGAGAGACCGACCGGGACAGGCCCAACCAGAGGCCTGCAGCAGGAAGCAGCGGTTACCAGATCCTGATCAATACCAATGAGTAAGTATCTGCTCAACAGGACCGCCCAGAGCATCGTGGTCCTGTTCGTGTTCCTGACGCTCGTTTTCGTCCTTGTGCAGGCCCAGCCCGGCGACTACGCGGACGTCTTCCTGCAGAACCCGCGCCTTACGACCGAAGACCGCCTGGAACTGCGCAAGAGCTTTGGCCTTGACCGGCCCATGTACGTGCAGTACGCCCTCTACGTAAGGAACTTCGTCAAAGGGGACCTGGGCACGTCGTTCCAACACCAGCGGCCCGTGACTGACGTGATCAAGGAGCGGCTGCCACGCACCGTCCTGCTCTTCGTGACGGCGACGGTGGTTTCCTTCTACATGGGGTTTACGCTTGGAAAGATAATCGCGTGGCGGCGCGGCCAGTTCGTCGAGTACGCTTCGACCATCAGCGGCGTGTTCCTGTTCACGATCTTCTTGCCATGGCTCGGGCTGATGGCGCTCTGGCTCTTCGGTCTCGAGCTGGGCTGGCTCCCGCTGGGCAAGTTCCTTTCACCAAGACTCTGGAGCGACGCGCCGTTCAACGCGAATTACGTATTCCACCGCCTCCTCTGGTCTGTTTTCCTCGGTGGCGGAATCTTGATAGCGGTCATGTTCATCCTGAACAGCCGACGAATGCCCGGAAGGGCGGCCATGCTGTTCGGTCTGGCGGGACTACTCGGCCTGGCGGGATGGTTCTGGTGGTCGACCGCGGGCCTGGCGCCATACGCGGCGGACATCCTCAAGCACATGGTTTTACCGGTGGGCGTGCTCACCGTAGTGAGTTTTGCCGGCACGATGCTGCTTACCCGCAACAGCATGCTCGAGCTCCTGCGCGAGGACTTCGTACTTGCGGCCAGGGCCAAGGGGCTGCCTGAGAAGACGATCCGCGACCATCACGTGGCCAGGAACGCCCTCCTCCCGGTAGTGACTTCACTCATGTTCAGCCTCGCCGGAGCGATCGATGGCGGAGTGATCACCGAGTCGATCTTCTCCTGGCCCGGCCTCGGCCTGACGCTCCTTGAGTCAGCAGTTGTCGGAGACATGCCGCTGGCCGTCGGGGCATTCGTCTTCACGGGCGTCTTCTCGCTCGCGGCGCACGTAGTCGCCGACGTCCTGTACGTGTTTCTCGACCCAAGGATCAGGTACTCATGACGGCCGGGATCGAACCGCGGGCGACCGACCGCTATTACGAGATCAGAGCAGGCCTGTTCCTGCGCCAGATGCGGGAGTCCTGGAAGCTGTTTGCCGAGTCCAGGATCGGCCTGATCGGCATCGGTGTCATCGTCTTCTTCGGCCTGATGGCAGTTGCGCACCCCATCCTCATGGCGACGGTGTGGGAATACCGTGTGTACCATCCGGTGATCGGATTCGACGGCGAGATGGTGGGGCACCCCACCCCTCCATCAGCCCGGCACCTCCTGGGAACCGATCCACTCGGGCGGGACATCCTGAGCATGTTGATGCACAGCACGCAGTCGGAGTTCCTGCTGGGGATCGTCGCCGCGATCGTCACCGTGGTGGTCGGCACCGCGGTTGGCGCCGCCAGCGCCTACTTCGGCGGATGGCTCGATTCCGTCCTGATGCGGATCTCGGATCTGGTCATCATGATGCCTTCGCTTTCGCTCTACATCGTCCTCGGCACGCTGTTCGACCTCAACTTCACGACCCTGGCCATCGCCATTGGCCTGGTATCGGGACTGGGCGCGACCGCCGTGATCATCAAGTCGCAGGCGATGACGGTCAAGGTCAAGCCATACGTTGAGGCCGCGCGCGGGGCCGGCGGCAGCCACTTTCACATCATCACCACGCACATGATCCCCAACCTGGTGCCGCTGGCTTTCCTGTACATGATGTTCACGGTCACGGGCGCAATCTTCTCGGAAGCCGTGCTCTCTTTCTTCGGCATCCTGAACGTGCGGATGAGCTGGGGGATCATGATCAACACCGCCCAGTCGTCCGGCTACCTCGGATTCGGGCTTGAGTACTGGTGGCTGCTGGTCCCGGCCGGACTTTCCATCACCTTGCTGTGCGCCTCGTTCTACCTCGTTGGACGCGGGCTTGACCCGGTGGTCAACCCGAGGCTGCGACGCGGATGACCCGGGCGGTGCTGGAGATCGAAGGGCTGTCCGTCGAGTACGCGACCCAGAAGGGCCGGGTGCACGCGGTCACGGATGTCAACCTGGAACTCGCCGAGGGCGAGTCGATCGGCCTGGTCGGCGAATCCGGCTGCGGTAAGACGACCTTGGCGCTCGCGCTCATGCGCATCCTTGCCGACAACGGCCGGATCGTTTCGGGCCGGGTGGTGCTTGACGGCGAAGATCTGCTGCAGCTGTCGGAGCCCGAGATGGCGAAGCGTCGATGGCGTGCCATCTCCATGGTGTTCCAGTCCGCCATGAACTGTCTTAACCCGGTCCACAGGGTTGCAGATCAGATCGTTGAGGCGATCATGCAACACGAAGACGTCTCACCGCGCGAAGCCATGGATCGAACCCGTTCCCTGTTCGAGGTGGTCGGGCTGGACGCGTCACTCCTGCGCCGCTATCCACACGAGTACAGCGGAGGCATGCGGCAACGCGCCGTCATCGCGATGGCCCTGGCCTGCAACCCGAAGGTGATCATCGCGGACGAGCCGACGACCGCCCTGGACGTGCTCGTACAACACCGGATCCTCGAGCAGCTGACCGAGATCCAGTCACGCAGGCGCATGGCCATGATCTACATTTCGCACGACATTGCGGTCATTGCCCAGGTAAGCAAATCGGTGGGCGTCATGTACGCCGGGAGGTTGGTCGAACGCGGCCCCGTGCGAGAGACCTTCAAACGGCCGATTCACCCCTACACCGAGGCGCTCATGGACTCGGTTCCGAGCGTCGGTGGTGAGAAGCGACCCCTGCGCCTGCTGGGCGGCGATCCGCCCGACCTCTTGAACCTGCCGGTCGGGTGCGCATTCGCTGCCCGTTGCCCGCGGGTCCAGGCGCGTTGCCGTTCTGAGGCCCCGCCAATCGTCAGCTACGAAGGCCGATGGGCGTACTGCTGGAACCCGGTTAACCAACCATGAACGCTATCCCCGAGCCTGGCCAGGTCCCGGCGGTAAAAGCCGAACACCTGCGCAAGCTGTATCCGGTGGGCGGCGCCTTTCTGCGCGCGCCTCGAAGCTTCATCCACGCGGTCGACGACGTGTCATTCACTGTGGAGGATGGTAAGAGCCTCGGCCTGGTGGGCGAGTCCGGGTGTGGCAAGACAACGACCGCCAAGATGGTCGTCAAGCTGATCGAGCCCACGTCCGGGGAGATCCAGGTAAGGGACAGCGGTGGTCGCGCGGTCAGCCTCTCCGACCTTGACGGACGAGCTACCAAGCGCTTCCGGCGTTCAGCCCAGATGATCTACCAGGACCCGTACGAGTCGCTCAATCCGCGCAGGACCGTGCTCGACACGATTGCCGAGCCGCTGGTCGTCCAGGGCATGGGCACTTTCGCGGAACGCGAAGAACGCGTGATGTCCATGATGGCGCAGGTCGGGCTGACGCCGGTCCGCAACTACCTCCTGCGGTTTCCGCACGAGCTGTCCGGTGGCCAGCGGCAGCGGGTCGCGATCGCACGCGCTTTGATCCTCGCGCCGAAGATCGTCGTTGCCGACGAGCCGACCTCGATGCTGGACGTTTCAGTGCGCAGCAACATTATTCAGCTCATGCTGGATATGAGAGATCGTCTCGGCGCAACTTATCTCTACATCACGCACGACGTCGCGGTGGCCCGCTACATGTGCGACCAGATCGCTGTGATGTACCTGGGCAAGATCGTAGAGATGGGCTCTACCGAGGAGATCCTGCGTGACCCGGTGCACCCGTATACGCAGGCGTTGATTTCTGCGGTTCCTGTCCCGGATCCGGAGCAACGCAAGAGTTCAATCGCCGTCAAGGGTGGCGTAGCCCGCCCGATCGACCCATTGCCGCGCTGCCGTTTCTACGACCGTTGCCCGGCGGCGACCAGCGTGTGCGAAGAGAGCGACCATCCATCACTGTCGGCACGCAATGGCGGGCGCATGGTGGCCTGCTACAACCGCTGACGCCTCCACCGTCAGGTGCTGGACCCGGTGGCCCTGGGCGGCTGCTGACCGATGGCCCGTACGCCTCGCACGAACCGCGAAATGCGCGTGCACTTGCCGGCTTCGCTCTCCAGAGAGATCTGGCCGCCGTGCAGCTCGACCCTGTCCTCGTGATGTCGAGCCCGAGCCCGCTGCCGGGGATCGCGCGCGTCTCCTCGGAATCGGCGCGGAATAATGCCGTTAAGAGATTCCGCTGGCCGATCGCAGAGATGCCGTAGCTGTGATACCGCACGACCACGTGGCGCCGATCTCCGTCGACGCGCACGTCGAGCCCGACCCTTAACCCCCCGGCGAGTACTTCGACGCGTTGCTGAGCGGGTTGGCGATGATCCGGGACGGCCGGTCAGGGTCCGCGTCCATCCAGACCTCAGGTTCCCGCATGCGGGCGGCTAACGTCTGATTCTTGAGCGCGATGATCGGATTGAACCCCGCGATCTGGTCGTCGATCAAGCGCTTGACTTCATGCTCGCGCCGATCAAGCCGGAATCCGCCAGTTTCGATGCGGGCATGGTCGAACCGGTTTTCGACCAGCCTGTTCAGCCGCCGGCCGCGCCTCTGCATCGCCTGCAACCGGGTCAGTTGGCTAGGCGTCAGGTTGCTCTCACGGTTCTGGGCAAGCACGTCGGCAGGGGCCAGCATCGTGGTCAGAGGCGTCTTCATCTAGTGTGAAACAAGCGAGAAGAAGCGGCGCTTGAGCTGGTCGATCCGGACGAGCTCGCGATTCTTGGAGTCGAGGCGCGCCCGTACTTCGCGCTCTTCTGCAAACCGCGCCGTCCGCCGGTACAGGTCAGCCTTTGCGACGGTGCTCGCGATCGTTGCGGCAACCTGGCCTGCGCCGGTATGTCGGCAGGGGAGTAGTGGTTCTCCAGATGCGACCCGAACCGCAAGACTCCGACCACTGCGTTCTTGCAGATCAGCGGCATCGCCATCGATGAGCAGACTCCGCACGCGATCTCCGCCGCGACCGTCGGGTGGACACCGCCATCCGCGCGGCTCCAGTCCAGGATCTGACCCGCAGGGCTGGCCACGAGAAGCGCGCATGATGAGTCGGCCAGTGGGAACGATTCGCCGGGCTCCTGGCCCGCGAAACAGGTGCCGGACACTTAACCGATCATGAACGTCTCTGCGGCACGGTCAACGACGTCGACCACGAGGCGGTCGGCCGCCCAGCCGCTGTATGCCCCGCGTTCGAACGCTCGCTCCAGGAACCGTTGTACGCGCTCTATGCGGGTCAAGACCCTCCATGCCAGACCCTCGACGGCATCCATGGTCGCCTTCAGATGTAGTGCGACCCGTTCCAGGATCAGGCGGTCGAAGTGATCGGTGCCGAGGAGCGTGGCCACCCGCAGTCCGATCTCGTTGGCGCCCGCGCCGGGCTGGTCGCTGATCGTGATGATCGCCGGGTGCCTGTCGCCTTCGGTCGCAGGGGCCGGGTTGGAGATCGCAATCGGGCGACCCCGGAGACCATTTCTGCGGCCGCCTGCCCGGAGACAGCACCAGGAAAGGCATGGAATACTCCGGCCGTTTCGCCATCCTCATGCCACCCGTAGAGGTGGCAGCTGGAAAACTAATTTAAGCCGTCGTTGCCGCTTGCAAGGGAACGCATTCTAGGCCGGGAATATCCTCGTGCGTAGGAAGTATGTTCACCTTTGTTAATTTCATACGCGCACCTGTTTTTGGAACCTTCTTTGGAGGCTGATATCGATTGTTTGGAAGGTTCCAATTTATCTGCGAATTTCCCGACTACGCTATCGGATAAAGCTTTTTCCACTCCCGCAGTCCACCACTTAATGTAGCCGTCAAGCTCAGCCATGAATTCTTCTGTAACTTCCCTCGGAACATTCCTTGGGGAAAAAAATATTGTTTGTCATAGCTATAACTTCCAACATATTTTTTCCAGCCTGAGGAGAATGCCAACCTGTTAAACGATCGGCGGCTATCCTTCATTGTTAGTTACCGGTTTTTGGGTCGCGAGGCTCAGTAATAATCCTCCACCAGATAAGTGCTGTACATACGATACACGTTATCTGCAGGAAGGTTACCCACCAGGGTTTCGGCTTATATGAATTTCGATCGTGCCAATCTTCGAAGTCAGACATCAAATAACCTTCCTTTCGTTACCTTGAGAGTAGGACCAGGCACATAACGGCAAAGAGATCCTTCCAGTTCCAGCCCGAGCCACCTTCGTAGTCGACATGTCTTGCCTGCTTTTTGGGTGAATAGCCCGAAGCAGGCATTCCTATGCTGTGAGGCCAGGCGTATCGAGTCGGTCAGGCCACGCCCCCGGCGCCTGCGAGCCGCGGCCCGGGTGAGGCGTGCGTGCGGCCATCCTGAAATATCTACGATAAGCGATGCCTGGCAGGTAGATAGTTAAATGTTTCGTCGGCATGGATGGCGGGAATGAGTCATATTTTAACATGGCCGTCTGGTAGCGACGATATGTATCAATCAAATGAGTCGAACGTGGCGGGCTGCCGGACGAATCATGGCACGGCCAGTAGAATTCGTATTCGGGACTGTTCCGGATTCCGGCGTGGGGAGACGCGCCAGGATCCGGAATCAGGTCCTGGGTTGACCCCGTCGCAGGGCGCGTCCTGGGAACTCACCCGTGTGACGGCCGTCGTCGATCACGACCTTGCCGTTCACGATCACGTACGGGATCCCTTCGGGGAACACCTTCGGATTCTTCTTGGTCGCCCGTGTCTTCACGCGGTGCTTGTCGAACACGACGATGTCGGCCCGGAATCCGTCGCGGAGCACGCCGCGGTCGGGGATGCCGATCCGCTGCGCCGGGAACGACGTCATCTTGCGAATCGCCTCCGGCAGCCGCAAGTGCTTTTCTGCACGTACGAACTCGGCGAGCACGAGCGGGAAGCAGCCGTAGGTGCGCGGGTTCGGATAGTCCCCGAACAGCAGGGCGTCGCTCCCGATCATGCCGTACGGATGCGACACGAACGCTGGCAGCGTATGCGGGTTCGTGCCCAGGCTGACCGTCGACAGGCCGAGACCCTCTTCGGCCAGCAGGTCGAACAGGCAGTCGAGTGAATCCTGCCCCTTCGCCTCGGCAATTTCCGCAATCGAATGCCCCTCAAACCGCTTGTTGTGGGGGAGCTTGAAGTTCGTGAGCCACTGCTCGTCAGGGTTGCGCCAGCCGCCCTTGCCCGGCTCGGACATGTCCTTCTTCATGCGCGCGCGATCGCGCGGGTCGGTCAGCGCCTTCTTCAGGCGCCCGAGACCGCCGTCCATGGTCCACTGGGGCAGGGCGATCGAGATCCGGGTGCCGGAATAGGGGTAGGTGTAGCAATCGAAGGTGACGTCCATTCCGCCGGCACGGGCGTTTTCGACCAGCCCGAGGTAGTCGAGGTGGGAACCGACGCCCTGCACGCTCTGGCGGTAGTGAGTCAAATGCACCGGGATTCCGCTCTTGCGGCCAATCTCAAGCGCCTCTTCCCAGGGAGCCAGGAGGCCCGTCTTCAGCAATGAAGCGCGCGTGTGCGTGTGGTAGAAGCCGCCCATGCGCTCCGCTACCTTCGAGAGCTCGATCAACTCGACCGTGCTCGCGTATGATCCGGGTGGGTAGTCCAGCCCCGTGGAAAGCCCCCAGGCCCCCTCCTCCATGGACTCGCGTACGACCGATTTCATGTCCTCAAGTTCTTTGCTCGTCGCCGGGCGGTCCTGCCAGCCCACGCCCCAGATCCGGACCGGGGAGTTGCCGAGGATGTACGCGATGTTTACCGAGGCGCGCTGGTCGTATTTGAGGAGAAGCTGCGCCACCGTCAGCCAGTCGGCAGGCATCGGTGGCCAGTCGTTGAGACCGCAGTCGAGCTCGATGAAGCTGTGCAGCTCTTCCTGCGTCTTGAAAGGCGCCACCGAGTTGCCATCTATCCCGATCAGCTCGGTGGTCACTCCCTGCCGGACCTTTGGCAGGTGCTCCGGCTCGCTCATGATCGTCAGGCCGCCGTGCGAGTGAACGTCGATGAAGCCGGGGCAGACGACGTGCCCGGTGGCATCGATCGTGCGCGCGGCCAGCACGTGGGAGTGGTCGCCCCGCACGATGTGTACCGTATCTTCGTCGACCAGCACCGCTCCGAAGTAACCGGGGCTGCCGGTGCCGTCGATGATTTCGCCGTTCACGATCTTCAGGTTGATCATGAGCCGACATTGTGCCTCAGGCCGCGCCTCGCGTGGGGCACGGGAGAGCAGGATCTGAGCTGGTGGTGGAGCCGAATATGACCTTCCCAGAAAGGGCCCTCGCAGCGGAGCGCAGCCTGATAACCGAACCGTTAGCGGGGCTGGCCCGCTCGCACCCCGGGCTGTGGCGGCTCGACAGCGCCGGCGTGACCCCGCTTGGCAGGCCGCTACAGGCCCTTGTGCATGCCGACGCCTACGACCTCAATTCGCGTCGGCTGCGGGTCCTCATGCTGGGCGGCATCACGGGCCGGCAGGCGGACGTTCGAACCGCGCACGCGGTACTTGCCGGGTATGCAGCAGATAGCAGGCTGCGCGGTCACATTGCCCTCTCCGGGGTCGCGGTCGCGAATCCAGAAGCCCTGTCGCTGGCGACCGACGGCATGAACTCGGCCGGTGGTGTGGTGGACGGCGGATTCCCCCCTGAAGGCGGCTACTTCAACGATCCGGTCGCCCCTGAGGCCCGGTACTTGTGGCGCTGGATACTTTTCCAGGCGCCGGACCTCGTAATCGATCTAAGGTCCGGGAGCGCAGAAACCCTCGAGGTGAATGCAGCGGTGTCGGGACTCGGCGCCACCCGCCGGGTGCAGGCCGACCACACGCTTGTTCATGCGCTGGGCGAGGCGCGCCAGCCGGATCCTGGCGCCGTTCCGGCGATCCGGCTAACCGTCCCGGCCGATGGCGGGCAATCCCTCGATGGCGTCTGGTCGATGCTCGGCCGCCTCAAGGCCGGACGGTCAGGCGCGGGGGAGGCGCTTCACCGGCGGCAGCGCCGTTCGGCAGGTGAGGTCGCCTCAACGCTCGCCCGCCGCTACGGCGACCGCCTTGAGCCCGTGGTCTACACCCAGGGGGTAGCCATAAGCGGGCGGCTGCGGGTCGCTCAGCACACGGGTGATGTGGCCCCGGTCGAAGCGGCGCGGCGACTCGTCGAGCCCTACGTTTCGGGCGCACGCCCGCCTTTCTCAGAGCGCGCAGGTGGCCAGGACCTGGCCGGTGTCGTCTGGTGCGAGGAGTTGCTCGCGCTGACCGGTGATGACCGGTATCGGGACCTCATGGTGAAAGCTGCCGACCGTTTCGGGGCTTCCGATGTTCAGGCTCCACCTCCGCCCGCAGACCCGGACTTCCGCACCGAGGACATGTTCTTCGTTGCGGCGGTGCTTGGGCGCGCCTACCGCATGACTGAACGGAGGAGGTACTCGGAGCTGCTTGCGGGCTACATGCACCTTTGCGCAAGGCGCCAGCAGGAAGACGGCCTGTTCTGGCACGGCGAATCTGTCCCAAGATACTGGGGTCGCGGGAACGCTTTCGCGGCGCTCGGATTCGCCGAGGCGTTGACCTACCTGCCGGGCGATACGGCAGGTCGAGACGGGCTGGTAGCGACCCACCGTAGCCACCTCGAATCGATCATCGCAACGGCCGCTCCATCAGGCATGCTCAGGCAGGTGCTCGACGTCCGTGGCTCGTACGAGGAACTGAGCGCTACCTGCATGACGGGCTACGCTCTGGCACGAGGCATCCGGCTCGGCTGGCTCTCACGGGCCGTGTTCGGTGGACCGCTGGAACGCCTCTGGAAGGCGTCACTGGCCAGGGTCGACTCCAACGGGGACCTGGTCGACGTGTGTACCGGGACAGGCCCGCAGCCCAGCCTGGGCGCCTATCTGAATCGAACGGCCCTCTCGGGCTACGACGACCGTGGCGGATCTCTTGCCTCATGGTTCGCCGCTGAGATGCTCGCGCTGGCGACCGGCGACGGGCGGTAGCTCTGAGGCCGGCCAGACCATTGGACTGGTTACCGTATAATCTCGCCCGGCTGCGGGCATATGCTTTTTCCGTGCGCATCCGGCTCAAGTTTCGAATCTAACCGGAGGTGGCGATGGCGAACGATCGAATCGCACTGATGGCACACCTGATGAGGCGCGCCGGATTCGGTGCGACCCGTGCCGAGCTGGACTCACTCGCCAGACGCCCGTACGAGGAGGTTGTCGAGGACCTGGTGAATCCGGAGCGGTTTCCGGAGCTCGACGATAAGGTCCTCGCCCGCTACTACCCGCACCTGATGAACCAGGACAATCCGGGCGTCTGGAACGGCCGCTGGTTCTACCGCATGGTCAATTCGAAGCGCCCGCTGCAGGAAAAGATGGCGCTCTTCTGGCATCACGTCTTTGCGACTGGCTGGACCAAGAGCGAACACACCCCGACGATGGTGCAGCACATTGAGATGCTGCGCCGTAACGGTCTCGGGAACCTGCGGACTCTCTTGGTGGAGCTGTCGCGCGACCCCGCCATGATCTACTGGCTCGACAACTCCGAGAACCACCGGGATGCGCCAAACGAGAACTACGGCCGGGAGCTTCTCGAGCTGTTTTCGATGGGTATTGGCAACTACACCGAGACCGATATCAAGAACGTGGCGCGCGCATTCACCGGCTGGACGTTTGAGCAGCCGATCCCGCTGTACCCGTTCGGTCACTACCCGGCCCGGTTCGTGTATCGACCGGAAGACCACGACGACTCGGAGAAGACCTTCCTTGGGCGGCGTGGCAAGTTCAACGGTGAGGACATCGTCGACATCATCGTGGGGCAGCCGGCTGCCGCGCGCTTCATATCCCGGCATATCTACAACTTCTTTGTCGCCGACGAGCCGCAGGTGCCCGCCTGGAGCATCACTCCCCCGCAGGACCAGGCGGCCATCGACATCCTGGTCGAATCGTTCGAGCGGTCGAACGGCGATATCCGCTCGGTCATGCGCACGCTCTTCTACGCCGATTTCTTCAAAGAGACGCGGCATCAGCGGGTCAAGTCGCCGACCGAATTCATTGCCGGGACGATCAAGCTTGCCGGCGACCACCAGTACCCGTCGCTGGGCCTGGTAGCCCTCGACTCGGCCGCCACGGTCATGGGTCAGAAACTGATGGACCCGCCGACCGTCGAAGGCTGGCACACGGGCAAAGAGTGGATCGATGGCGGCACGCTCACGGAACGCGTCAACTTCGCCGTGGAGACCATCAAGGACCCGGCCAAACCGGGGATCCAGGCCCTCATGGGGCGACTCGCCGGCCGCAAGAAGCCGGTGACCGCCCGCCAGCTGGTGGACGCCTGCCTGGACCATGCCGGCCCGCTCGAAGTCGAGAAGGCGACGCGCCAGGCGCTCCTCGATGTGGCGAGCTCGGGCGGCGAAATCAGGTTCGAGACGGAGAAGGCGCGTGCGGACGCGCAGGCCAGGATCGTGCGGATGCTGACCCTGATCGTGGCATCCCGCGAATACCAGTTCGCTTAGCGGTCAGGCACGGATATGCCCCGAACACACCACGGGGCTCCGCCCCGGGGGCGAGGAGTAGCCAGGATGCCAGCCAACGGAAGAAAGAAGGGCAAGGACCCTGTCCTGGTCGTGATCCAGCTATCCGGCGGGAACGATTTCATGAACACGGTGATCCCGTTCACGAACGGGACCTATCACGATGCCCGCCCGCTGGTCCGCATCGCCGAGGACAAGGCGCTGCCCATCACCGACACGCTGGCGTTTCATCCGTCGGCGGCGCCCATGCGCAAGCTATTTCAAGACGGGAAATTGGCGGTGGTCCAGGGGATCGGCTACCAGAATTCGAGCCGTTCTCACTTCCGTGCCATGGACATCATGCACACGTGCGAGCCGAACCGGATCGCGACCGAAGGCTGGCTTGCGAAGGTCGTCCGGCAATTCGATCCGGATGGCACGAACCCCCTGACCGCAGTCAACTTCGGCCGAGGGTTGCCAAGGGCGCTTGCGGCCCCGGGAGTGACGGCGACGTCGGTCGGCGACCTCGACAACTACGGGCTACTCACTCCCATCCAGCTCGCGCAGCAGCGCGAGGAAGATCTGGAAGTGTTCCGGCGGATGTACACCCCGGCAGTCGGCTCGGGGCTCGTCATGGACT
>Ga0194120_10003590_pt1 | contig 25105 bp, 19 predicted proteins | sample TA2MahCa65mmetaG_FD_148642 | JGI IMG/M metagenome (GOLD analysis project Ga0194120, IMG submission 148642) | Freshwater microbial communities from Lake Tanganyika, Tanzania - TA2015019 Mahale Deep Cast 65m | ecosystem: Environmental > Aquatic > Freshwater > Lake | place: Tanzania: Lake... | reverse complement strand
CTGAGCCCACTCCTGCGCTTCCAAATGCAGCGTCCCGGCGTCGATCACCGCAAAGACGCTGTCCGCCCGGCAGTCAGCATTATCTATGATCGCCTCAAAGCCGGCTATCGCCTCATCATAGCGATGCTGTGCCGCCAACGCCCAGAGCGCAGCCCGCCGCGCCTTCCAAGCCAAAGCCCGCGACCGGCTCGTGTCGGCAAGCCATTGAAAATAGTTGCCGATGCGTCCCAGTTCACCCCGGCGGACATCTCCTTCATAGAGGTTCCGGACCAGCCACAGCATCCGCTCCACCGCCAGCGGCGCCGCCGGAGACCCGCCCCAGCGCCGGATAATCTGGCGATACGCATCCAGGGCATCGACCGGACGACCCGCTTCCATCTCCAGCGCCAGCCGCAGCGCGTCCTGAGCATCGTCATCGTCGTCGATGCCAAAACCCTGGCGTCCGCCGCCCTTCAGATCGACCGGGTCTTCATTTCCAACGCGCTGTTGGAGATCGCCGTCGTAAGGCAAATAGGAAAACGTCCCCGGACCATAGTAACTGATCGATCCTTGCGTCCCGCCGGTGTTCGGTTCGCCCCCGCCCCAATAGTTCCCCCGGGCGTAAAAGGTGCCCAGCGACAGATTCTCGATGTAGATCAACGTATCGTCCGCCACGTCGAAGTTGTTGTGCCCGTAGTCGATATAAGGATAGGAGGCATTCCAGTAGGTTTCGTGCGAGGCGTTCGAGCCGATGGTGTTGGCGGCGGTAGTGCTGTTGGTCATCACCGGGTAGGAGCCGTTCACACCGTAGATGCCAAACTCCGCGCCGTCCATGATGCTGTTGCGCTCCAAGGTCGGCGAGCAGTTGTAAATGCGGAGGTTGGCGTCTGGCGATTCGTCCGCGCCGCGGCCATTAATGGCGAAGGTGGAATGCTTCAGCGTCGAACTTGAATTGACGGAATAGAGGTAGAGTCCGTTTTTCTCGTTGCGACTGACGGTGAGGCTGTCGAGCGTCGCTTTGCAGTTATAGAGATAGGCGCCGTCGCCGCCGTTCTCGCGGAAGGCCGAGGCGGTGACCTTCACCTCCCCGCCCGACACATAGAGCCCTTCGCTGGCGTTATAGGAGAATTCGCAGTGGTCGATGACCGCCTTCTTACCGGTGTCCTTGACGATCTTCAGCCCTTTGTCGAGGTGGGTGAACTTGCAGTAGGCGAGCGTGTCAGTGGCGGAGCCGGTGAGAGTGATGAGACCAGAGCGAGCGCTTGTCAGTGATAGAAAAGTTATGGTTGAATCACCCAGCGAGTCAGATTTTCCAGCGGCGCGCAACTTGCCATAAACCGATATCGTACCCATATCATCGAATATCATTCGGGAACCGGGTAGTATAGTGAGCGTGCCCGTTGAAGTTACAACCATGGGACGGTTCACAAGAAAATCTCCCCGTATGGAGTAATCGTTGTCAAGGAGTGTATCGGGTGGGCTGCCCCATATTGCAAACAAGCGTCCCGTCCCTGGAGGCAGGTAATAGTTGAAGTGCCGCTCACCAAATCCCTGAGATACCATCGATGCCTGCGTGGGGGTGAGTGCACTTACAGAATAAAAAGATAGAGCATCTCCGTCCAATGTAATGCTGATCCAGCGCCCTTCGTCCGCTGCGCATCTTCTATTGACCAACATGAAATAGCGAGAATTGGGAAATGATGGCTGGAATACCCCAATCTGGACGTAAGTCTCATCCGGTGCATCACTTTCGTAGTGGTCCTCAGGTGGAAGAGGACCTATGTATGCCGAGTCAATGGTTACATAGTCAACTGAAGGTTCATCCGCGGCACACTCCGAACTGCCAAAGCGCATGTTTGCATATATCGGCTCGTATAGTCGAACATAGTCGATGAACTCCTTCACAGCATACCATTTTGCATTTGGGACGAGAACGCCATTGTTCCCTACTGCATCATTGAGATCCCCTATTGATTCAATGGTAGAGTCCTGCGATGATTGCCATAGATCAGTCAACCCCCGACTGACAGCGCCACGCCATGCTGGTCGGTCAATCCAGGTGCAATCGGGAAGAGACGTGAATCCATTATTATAATAGGGAAAGTAATGGTAATACATGAATCCTTTGACGCCAAATGACATTGCCAGAAAGCCCTCGCAGAGGATTTCGGCTGGCGTAGGCTCTCGCATCAAATTGGAAAGTTCGCCTTGTGTCTGCATACAGAACCAGAAAGGGATACCTCGCTCTGCCGCGGCTTCCGCTCCGGTGCGAAACCCGGCATGATCATTATTCACATATCCGTCGGGATGATCATAATCAATCAACAAATCTAATGCATACTGGAGAGATGTTGAGTCTTCGGGATCATATGACGCAGTCGAAGTGTAATACTTGAAAGTATAGTTATCGAACATATTGATGGGGTTTCGCGTGGAATCAAGCGATCTATCCGTAAAATAAGGGCTGAACCGCTTGAAATTGGCGAAGGTCATCATCCGGTCGTTGCCGATCCAACTCTCTACGCTATCCCTGAAATACCCGAAATCCTTCCAAGTCGTATATTCGGGCTCGTCGATCATGAGGCCGCCAAGCACGCGGTTGTCATTTCGAAAGTGGCGCTGAATGCTTTGAATCGTTGTCCGGCAGGTATCCCAATAGGCCTGTTTGTTCGGATCATAGCGAAGCCGGTATTGGAACTCGTCCATAAAACGAAGCTTTCTGAAGCGAACCGATACCTGGTCAGTCCAATACAGCGAAACTCTTACTTCGCTCGTGTCTTTTGCGCACATAAAAAAGGTATTAATGAACCCGCCTGCATATGACCAATCATCGAAGATCAGATCATTTGCGCGGATAATAAAAGTCGTGTTCACAGCGCCTTGACCAGGTAAACCTGGGTCGTTGACTCTGAGACTGCAAACGACCGTATTTGAATTGTCATTATCAACCTTAAAAATCTCTAACCATACACCATATTTTCGTTGATATAGACCACCGAAATCAAGCATGAGTGAATCTTCAAAGAACATATGACCAGGGTTATGAATACCCGTGTCACATTGAAAGTAGAGAAGCACATTTGCGGGAGGCGCACTTCGCACTGCCGTACCCAAAGCCGTATCAAGTCGAATAAAATCATTTTCATATTTGTCTCCCTGAGGTCTTGGCCAAAATTCATCCTCGAAATTCCGCTGTGGAAACATCGCCTCGTGCACCCGAAATGTTTCAGATGAAACCCCTGGAATAGTGAACAAAGCAAGATGATTCTGCTGAAGCAGACTGTCGTGGTCAGTAGAATCGGCCGCATAGTGCCATTCGTGAGCGTGCGTTGCGCCCATCGAATCGATCTGGGGATAGTAATACTCCCGGTTGACGATCTGATCATTGCCATAAGTCTTCAGATACGAATCGCGTGGCGTATTGAAGGGGACATGGACAATTCTCTGCGCAGATGAGGACAGAGTCATTGCTACTACCAATGTGATGATCGTCCCGATCAGAAGTGAGTTCTGCGGTTTCATGCTTCTTCCTTAGTTCTTAGTTGATGTGGATTATCTTCAGCGTAGTGTTGAACGCTCTATGTTTCGATTGGAGAAATGCGGATAGATAGTAAATGCCGGATGGCAACCCCTGTGCAAGAATGACAAAAGACTGTGCTCCCGGCGCCAGAATCTTCCGCTCGAAACTCTCGATTGTGCGCCCCTGTATGTCGATTAGATTGTAATAGAGATCGCCCCGATCGGGGAGTTGAAAGGTAACAATAGTATGACTGTTAAAGGGATTAGGGTAGGCAGCGGCAGAGAATTCCCTGGGGATAGGGTAAGGGCCTTCATCGCCGACGGAGACGACCCAATCGGGATTGTTAGCATATATTAGAAGTCGTCTGTAATGAGGTTCGTCAGAGGCTAGAAAGACGCAATCGTTAGTGCCGTCTCCGTTGAAGTCACCATAAGCTCCTTGAGTCTTTGTGAAGGAGGCATAAAAAATCAGTCCTGGCCTTTCGTTGAACCAATTGGAACCAAAATTGAATCTCGTGTCGTTAAATCTTCCGATTACGTCACCATATCTATCTGCATTGGCAAAACCGCCGTGACTGCTGGAACCCCCGTAAACTGGGACTGGATCGACTATGAGTGTCCTGTCAATTTCTGCGTCAAGTGAATCTCTTCCAAAAAAGAGCCAACTGACTTTGGAAAACGGATCGCCCGGCCGATAAGCCTGCAGGACCCAGTCATCGTATCCGTCTCCATTGACGTCGGGGCAAGCGCGGCAGTCGGTGAATGCATACCCTTCGAAGTGATTGAGTGATAAAATTGCTATGGAATCTAAGTTTGGACCTTCTCCTCCATAAAGGAATAGCAATTCGCGGCTCTGGTAGTTGAGTGTAATCAAGTCATCGTATCCATCGCCATTGAAATCGGCTGAAGATATATCTCCATAAATTACTGCAAGTTGAATATCTGGATCTGTGTCGAAGTCTTCTCCGCCGCAGAGAGCCTCGAAAATTACTGCACCTTCGAAGTCTTGCTTATAAACTAACAGGTCATTATACCCGTCGCCGTTAATATCGATAGGTTCTGTAAGAGGAAGGAGAAAAATCCCGCCTGGTGCTACATAATCAACGTTGGTTGTGTCGGTATATCTTCTTATAACAAATTCGGGATCTATATCAAATCGATCCTCTCCGCCATTATATATTTTAATTTCATAAAAGAGGCGTCGGTCCCACCTTGGACGATTCGGATTATGCCAATAAGCGGAAGTAAAGATCACAAAGTCGTGAGCATTTCGTGAAGTCAACGCCCCGAGGTATGTCACATTGAGCGCCATTATCTCCAGCGTATCTTCCGCTTCGAAAATGAAGTCGGGCCCCTGAGCCATTCCCTCACGATTACCGAGGTAAAGTTCGACTCGGTTCAAGTAGGCCTCGCTGGGACGGCCATAACCTCTGATATAAGGCTCCTGGCAGATCAACAACTCATCGGTGCCGTCTCCATCCTGATCCCCTATCCACGTCCAGTCGTAGAAGTACTGAGACTCTTCGTCCTGATTGACGTGAGGCGCATCCAGCCGCCAGAACAGTTGGGGCGGCTGATTCGGCTGCGCGGCCGCCTCTGGCACCAGTCCGACGACCCCCGCCAGCGCCCCCAACACCGCTGCGACCACCGTCGCTTGGAGTGTTAATCGGTTGAGATTATTGAAGATATTCTTCATACTTGATCCTGCTTCACCACTGTTTACCCAATATAGCATACTTTTCACAACTACCCAACCTCCTGTTCCCGATTCTACCGGGATTGTATAACAGGCCTGCTGCATCCCTGCTTACACTTATCAGTAAGGCACGGATCTGACTTTTTCATACGCGGACCTCGATCTAATCATTCATTTCTTGCATCATTGTTTGGAATGCCCTATAATGTTAGGCATATCTAACATATGGAGCGTTCCCTTGAATCTACCATCAACCATATTCGTCCTTGTGGCAGCCTTCGGCGTTACCGCACTTCCGGCTCATGCCGACCAGCGGCTCTTCGTCTGGACTTACGAATACCAGACCTTGGCGCCCGGGGAAGCCGAAGTCGAATATTATCATACCCTCACGACGCCCTACAGCGACAGCACCAAGGGCGTGACCACCCTGACTCAGCAGGTCGAACTCGAGATCGGAATGACCGACCGCTTCGACTTCTCGCTCTATCAGGTCTTCAAGCAATCCCCGGGGGCATCGCTCAAGTTCGACGCCTCCAAGTTTCGCAGCCGCTACCGGTTCGGCGATTTGGGAGGAGACAGGTTCCGACCGATCCTCTATGTCGAATACCAAACCAAGCAGGACTTCGCCGAGCATAAGGTGGAGTTCAAGCCGATCGCCGGGCAGCGGGGCGACCCGTGGAATCTCGCCTTTCAACCGGTCTTCGAGTGGATCAAGAAAGATCGAGGGCTTTGGCTGGGAGGTTATTCGGCAGCCGCCGGTTACCGGGTAGGGAAACTGTTCAACGTCGGTCTGGAGGCTTCCGGCGGCCCGAAAGGGCACTACCTTGGCCCAACCATCGCTCACGGCGAAGGACATCTCTGGACCTCCCTCGGCGCCGGTTTCGCGGTCAGCGAGGTTGACAAGGGCGAGCCGAAACTGCGCATTCGGCTTCTGATCGGGATCGGCGTTGCCGGGCACGAAGAGCATTGATCGTTAGCAGGTGGTAAGGTTAAAGAGGCCTCTGGACAAATTCCAGAGGCCTCTTACATTAGGCGCGGTTCGATGCCAACGGATGCGGGATTCTTTCCGGAACATTGACGAATTCAGCAGTTCCATTCCTAAATCGCTTGACTTCTTTATAAACTATCGTTAGATTGGCAACAAAGGAAGGGTCTTACCCTTATGAAAATGAGATACCAAACCTAAATCTTTGGAAAACATGATGCTCACGAACCACACACACACACACGGCGAGCACCGCCCATAGATCTACCTTATGGTGCGGCGAAGGCTTCGGCCTATTGCACTCGGTGCCTCCAGTTCTCATCTTAGTCGCGGCAGCAGCCTCGCTCTTCACGTCCTGCTCGACCGTTAGGGAAGACAGAATCGAGCCTTTCGACTCCACTCCTACCTCACCTCAGCAAAGCCAACTGGGCAAAACTCACCAGCGGATCGATGGATGGACTGAATGGGGCATCATTCACAATGCCTGTATGGACTTACTGGATGACAGCCTGGTCAATCGCCCCCCGAGTTCATTCGAGAACCAGAAAGCAGCCACCGACTGGGTTGCCAACTTGGTTGCTGATCACCTCATCAACGAATACGAGTTTGACACCTCGCTCGTCAACCCGATCCGAAGGGAAATGATCGAATACGGGCGAAGGGTCACCACCCGCGAGAGTTTCCAAGATCACGTATCTGAAGCTCTGCTGGAGGAATGGATATCATCGCAGGAGTATGACTATTTAATGCGCCTGTCCAACATCCTATACAATTCAAGTTGGAGCGAAGTTCAGGTGTCTGACAGTCTTGAATCTTTCAAGGATGATGTCGTCGGAATAAGCTGGTCTTCAAATGAATCCACTATTCTGCCGGTAATGTCCATTGCATATTACAGTTGGCAATGGCGGAACATCGGGTTTGATGATTCAGATCCGGGGAAGCTCTTTGGAATCCCCTGGGGTGATGTATTCATATCTGATTGCCATGCCGCGCTTGCAACAGGTGCTTGCACCGGAAACCCGGCCACAGGCGTTGCAGGTGGCGCGACTTGGTCTGCTGTGGAAGCTATCTGCTGGGCGATTCTTGATTAGCCGAACATGAATTCCTACTGGCTCCTGCCCATTGCTGCGTTCGCTCTAGTGTGCTTTGCTATCATCCGCTATCGTCTAAGGTGGATGCAAGGGATTCCCGCACCTATGAGCAAGGCTGCGCTTGACGCCATTTCAGCGCGGATTGTCCTCGACGGGGTAATCCTTTTCACCCTTGTTTGGTCCAATGCACGCTTTCTCATCCCCCTTGAAATCCGTGAAGAGCGCTGGCTGGGACTGGTGTTCGCGGTTATAATCGTAGGTGCCCATCTGGCGATTCGGGGTATGTTGCAGCGGAGGCAATAGGAGAGACGTCTGGTGGAGACACCTCGCGCCGGTTCGCCTAGATCCCCCCCGGCACAGCCATCCACCTCGCCCTGCGGATCCTTCGCACCGCTACCGGAAAAGGCAGCCCCTTTAGAGTGAGGTGCTCCAAAGTAGTCTCAAACTCCCATGACGTCGTTGACGCTTCACCTCCCGCAAGGCGATAGCACTCGTCCGACATCACAACATCCCCGCCCCGGCTGGTGGCTTGAATGCGCGCTGCCGTATTCACCGTTGTCCCAAAGTAGTCGAGCACTTCGTTCTGGGTGATGGCGATGGATGGGCCGCTGTGAAGTCCGATCTTAACCACCAAGCCGGTCCCCGCGAACGCCTCCTGCATAGCGATTGCCGCCCTTAACCCGGCTCCCGCATCGGAAAAGACAGCCATCACCGCATCGCCGATAGTCTTGACGATCCCGCCTTCCGCCGCTACTATGGCCGCGCGTATGGTATTGAAGTGTTCCCGGACGATCTTGAACGCCGGCGCATCGCCCATTTCGGCATACATCGCCGTCGAGCCGCGCAGATCGGTGAACAAGAACGTAAGATGCCGGATGGCAAAGGTAACGCCCGGCGCCAGTAGTTGAGCGGAGAAGCGGTCGCGAAACTCCTGCAGAGAGGTTAGCCTCCCCGCTGTCAAAGCGTCCGGATGCGCCGTTGATCGCTGCAACTGAACAAGAACCAGCCGCCCGGACTGGTTCATGACCCGCCAGCCGTCGTTCGTTGCATCGGGTTCGACGCTAAAGCGGTCTTCATGCAACGTGAGCCTCCCTCCTCCCCCCGCCAGTCCCAGTTCCTGCCGCACTTTCATAGGCGCGGCCCAGCCGATCAGTCGTTCATCCCCGATATCTTCGATCTGCCGGGACCCCCCCGGTTCGAGCCGTAACTGAGCCGTTACGTGCGGTGTAAGAGCCGGATACCCGTAGCAGAACGACTTCTTCGCGACCCGGCGAATCTCATCGGATGGTGAGAATGTTACTTCGACCGCCTCATCGAAGTCGGCGGTCAGATTCAGGCGGCACGATTCGCAGTGGTAGTCATTCACCAGTTGGGCAAGATCGCCTGATTTCGAGACCACGCCACGGCAATTGGGGCAGACAACTTCCCAATTGAGGTCGAGCAGCCCGACAGCGGCTCCCTCCAGAAAGAGCGCTACGACATCGCGCGGATGGGCATTCCAACGGCTGGCATAGTTCAGGGGGCGCATTCGTTCAAGAGCGTCGTCCGGGTCGCGAGCTATCGCAGCGAGCAGTTGCTCGGTCAGGTCGGGGCGGAAGCCGCGCTGCTGCAAGGCCAATCCCGATTTCTGCAAGCGGCTCCGGTTGGGTTGGCTCGCTACGGTGCCGGAACCAATTGCCGGGGCATCCATCGCAACCAGCCGTTCCAGTTGGTCGAAGAAGCGCTCGATGGTCCTTGCAACGAGCGGAGCGCCGAGACGAACGACGCCGTTCCAGCCAGACCTCGGCTCGACCCGATAGAGAGCATTGGCGCGTGAACCGCCTTCAACTTCCGTCAATTCAAACCGGTTGATCAGTCTGGCTATCGGTCCGAACGAGATGGCACGCTCCCGTTCAAACCAGAATGGCTCGACCCATTCGATGCGGGGATCCCACTGCCGGGACAGCCGGAGACCGAGAAGTCGAAATTCGCCGCCCGGCAGGTTTAGGTCGAAGGAATCGCGGGTTAAGGTGGAGTCTAACGACGGAAACCCGGCCAGGCGGTTGAAGCGGTTGGAGTTGGTGAGATGTAGCCAGAGACGGCGGGGCGGTAAAAGGAAGTCGCGACTGCGCGAAACCGTGATCCATCCGGGAGGGGAGTTGTTCCCGGGTAGGTCGGCGGTTGAGGTGTTCACCCCCCGAAGCCCCGATCGACGATCAGTGCAACGAAGAGCGCGAGTAGATAGACGATGGAATAGCCGAAAAGACCCATTACGACTTTGCGCTCGCCGGACCGTTCAGCCAACCGGACCTTGCGGATCAACTGCAATCCCAAAAGAACTGCCACGGCCAGGTAAGCCATCCCGGCACCGGCAAGCGAGAGCGCAATCGAGGTCGTTATGGTCAGCAAGGTGTAGATCATGATCAGTTGCCAGGTCGCCCGGTCACCCGCAACGTTGGGCATCATGGGCAGACCGGCTCTTCGGTAGTCGTCCTTCAAACAGAGCGCCAGAGCCCAGAAATGCGGTGGCGTCCAAAGAAAGATGATCAGAAAGAGCAAAACCGGCATCAGACCGATTTGGCCCGATCCGGATACCCAACCTATTACCGGCGCCATGGCTCCGGCAGCGCCGCCGATAACTATGTTCTGAGCCGTGCGGGGCTTTAGGTATAGGGTATAGTATAAGGCGTAGAATAGAATCGTCCCGAGTGCGAGCAGCGACGTCAGGAGGTTGAACCAGATTCCATACCCGACAACCGCGACCAGTCCGAGCAGCGAGGCAAAGACGAAAGCCTCGACCGCACTGATGCGTCCAAGCGGCAGAGGACGACGCATGCGGGTGCGTGACATCAGGGCATCGCGCTCACGCTCGAATGCCTGATTGAAGGCGTTGGCCGAGCCTCCCGCCGCCATCAGCAAAAGAAGCGAGAGTCCAAACCGCAAGGGATCACGGATCAGACTTCCTTCAAGCCAGATTCCGGAGGCTCCGGTGATGCCCACGAGGAGCATGATGGTGGGCTTGGTCAGAGCAATGTAGGCGCCAAGCCGGTCTATGAGGTTCTTTATGACGTGAATGCTATGAATGAGGTGAATGTTTCCAACGTGAAGCGATCAAGTGCCATTGCTTCGGGTTTCGTAATCCCCCTCACTTCCACTCCGCAGGGCCGGATGGTTCCGGCGGCCGGGGCGGTGGCTTGGGGCGCGAGGGAGGCGGCGCAACCGCAGCCTCGCTTGATGCCGCTGCGGATGCCGGCGGCGCTGAAGGATATGAAGGATCCGAACCCATGGAAGCAACTGTTTGCGCTTGTGTCTGACTTGCCGCCCGTTGCTGCTTCAGTTGATCCTGAATCGTCGGCGGAGGAGGCGGAAGCGGCTTAAAGATGCGCTTCAGGCCGGCATTATGCCTAAGATCATAAGCCACCGCGCTGATGAAGCCGAAGATCAAGAGGCCAAGGGTCGAATGCAGCGCCGTCAGGTTCGGCGGCGCCGCCTTGAGCAGATTCAGAATGCCGACGACGATCTGCGCGACCAGGAGCAGCCCGGTGAGCCGCATCCACCAGCGGGTAGGCTTGGTGAGCGGCAGAAAACTGCAGGTGAGCCTTAGAGCCACATAAAGAACCAATGGCAGAAACGCCAGCCAGCGGTGAACAAACTGTGCGAAAACGGCGTTGTGAAGTAGATTCGCACCGATCCCGCCGAACTTCGCATCAAGGATCAACTCCCCGGGGGGAAGGAGAAAGTTGAACATGAAGGGCCAGGTGTTGGCTACGAGGGCGCCGCCGAGCCCGGCCGTCAAGCCGCCGGTAAAGACCTGCAGCAACGTAATCAACATCAGCAGCCAAACCGTGATGAGCGGCTTGCGTCCGGCTGACTTCGACTCGCCCGGCACGACCTTGCCTGCAAGTCCTACCGCCTGCAACGCATTGATCGCCAAACCGAAGAAGATGTATGCCGTTATTAGATGCGCCGCGATCATCAAAGGCTGCAGACCGCCCTTTACGACAACCCCGCCCAGCCCGGCTTGAGCAATCAAGAGGGCAAAGAGGGTGATGAACCTGCCGCCGGTCCGATGCCAGAGCGTCCGGTTGCGCAACGCGGTAACAGTTGCAATCACCAGCGCCAGCCCCACCAGCGCGGCGAGGGCACGGTGATAGTATTCGATCCAGAACATCCGCCGGAAGGCTTCGGGCGTAATGTCGGGCGGGAAGCCGGGCTTGCCGAGCCGCTCGGCTTCGGCGCGATAGGTCTCCTGCAACTGCGACCAGCCGTAGTCCGACTTGGGCGGCGTCAGCGATCCAGCGATCGTCGGCCAATCGGGAATCGAAAGCCCCGATCCGGTGATGCGTACGACCGCGCCCCACACTACCACCCCGACCGTCAGGAGAATCAACAGCCAGAGCCAGACCTTGACGCCGAGTGTTGCCAGCGGGGCTGGCGATGGCGCCGATACCGGATCGACCAGCGGTGTCGGTGTCGGAGGTGCATTCATTCGGAGATCGTCCTTTCTGCGACGGTCTGCCCGCAACGGGCAAGGAAGGAGTTACGAGGCAATCCCGGTGGAGTTGGGAAGTAGAAGTCTGGAAGAAGCCCCCCCAATACGAAAAGCCGAAGGCGCCGAGGAGGGGGACTCAAGTCGGTTTCCCCCGACGTTCGAATCAAAGTGTATAATCGACCCGGGGCCCGGCTAACGACTTCTTGGCCGAGGTCCGGTCTTGATCACAATCAGAAGTTGCTGCTCGTGTCACATATCGTCGTTTTTTGCAAACGAGCGTGACAGGAGTTTGGCAACATAAGCAGGCTCACGAGAAGCGCCTAAAAGTGATTCGCTGCAAAAGGCGCCTGGCGATAGTAGTCTGGTTGAAACAGGGCGATACTATCTTCTCAAGAGTAGTGAGAATTGTTGCCAATCGAGGCTTGATCACATCATCAGTACCGTGATCCCAAAACAATGTCTCGTGATACCTCCTATCTTTATCGAACTTCATTTGAAGCTCTTTATTCAGCCTCGTTCGAGCGTCACTGTTCCATAACTCACAACCAAGCGAATCAGCCGCGATTAACAAATCGTGCATTATGTCGTCAACTTCATCAAAGACAACGCCACTGGATTCGCCAAAACCAGCGATAAATCTATATCGAAGGATATGCCATTGCTTCAGTATTCCTATCTTGTTAAGATACGCGCCTTAAGGACATAGGCCTTATTCAATGCCGCTGTCTCTGCTGATGATTCAAATTCGCCTATCTCGCGGGGAGGAAATTCATTAGAGTATGAAAATGGATTGCGAATATAAGCTATGAAATCTCTAATCTCATAGAATTTAGCAAGAACATCCTCTGCCAATTCAATTCTTCTCTTCCCAATGAACTCACGTTTCCAAGCTTCGATGCCGAGAATAATAGTGATAGAGGCAAGTATAATAGAAATAGCCTGAAGCAACTGAACAATTGGCATCGGAAGGCTACCTAATTGCGACCGAGAGGACGTAAAATGGCCTCAGAATTCAAACGAAAGCCGATTGTAGCTTCAACGATTGCTTCTGCTAACTGTGATTTTGTCGTTCGGCGGTCGCAAGGAAGATCGAGACGACGAGCGATTTGATAAAGCTTTTCTCGTGTTGGTTCCGTGTGTAAGAGGAGCTCTCTGCAATCAGATCGTGAAGCCGTAGCTTTCAAACCAGCAATGATGCTGTCGAGTTCGCCGAACTCTGCTATTTGCTTAACCGCTACCGGCTTAACTCGTTGTATGCTGAAATTAACCGTGCATTCTCCATCGGAAATTGCCTCAAGCGTCCGCTCATCAATCCTCTCAACGCACTCCTTGAACTTGCGTGTAAGTAGGCGAAACGCGCGAATATGTTTTCTCTCAGCACTCAAGGCAACTTCCCTTCAAGCTCTGTTGCGAGCTCCTCTAATTCATCCACGCATTCTTTGTAAGTGGGATTAGATTGCGAAGATAAAACGACTGGAATACCAGTTTGTGGCCTTCCACTGTAAAGAGCATCATTGTTTTTTATCATTGTATCGAAGGTCGGGATTCCTAAGCCAATTGTCCTATTGATATATGGGCGAAATGCACTTGATGGATCGCCGCCATATCGGCGGATCATCGTGAAAACGACACCCAAAATTGAAGGAGAAACTTGGGGGGTATCATCTCCTAGTGCGGCGTATTCGTTGTATTCCTCGATCAGACCGTCAACACTTGATCGCAAGTAATCAATTCCCAACGTCGAAAGATAGTCAGGAATTGCAGGGATCAAAATGTGATCCGAAGCTAAGATTGCATTCTTCGTGACAATATTGAAATTCGGTGGACAATCAATCAGAACCATGTCATAATCAGCGAATTCGGGTTGTGTAAGAGCTCGCTGAAGATGACTATGAACTTTGATAAACTTGCGTTTGCTTTGCTTCAAGTTAGCTCCAGCGAGTTCGGCAGCAAGCTCCAAATCAAGATTAATGAGGCCAAGATGAGAGCAGATTAGGGAGAGCTTTCCCACTCTTCCAATGGCCGAATTAACCGTGGTAGGTTTAATTATCAATTCTGATAACTTGGCAGGTGGGTTCTCCAAGTCGTCAAAGTAAGATTTGATTGTCATATCTTCGGCATAATCATCACGCCAGACGTCAGGAGTGATGAAGGAGAAAGTCAAGCTCGCTTGAGGGTCAACGTCCAGTAGGAGGACGTTCTTACCGCGCTTTGCAAAGATGGCCCCAAGATTAGCACTCAAGGTCGTCTTTCCAACACCGCCTTTGTAATTGATAACCGAGATTACCTTCATTCGTGTTTCCTTAGTTTGTATTACGGCGATGAATCTCAAAGCCAATTAATGCGGAGTCTCATACTCAATTCTCGCTTTGAAGCGAAAACATCGAACAAAAACGTGCGAGGAAATAAGGCTGTTGATTCTGAAACTCACTACTCCGATTTGATCGCTTCCGGTACCGTCGTAATCCCAGATCTGAAAGCTCAAGGTTCTGTTCCAATCTGTCAACTGTAGGCTTTGACCGTTGGAAACCCAATAGACGGGAAGTTGTCCCGGCGCAAGGTCGATGGGGCGCGTGACTCACGTTGTCATTCCGACTGACGCGTGTGCCCTCCTAACTCTCCTAATCGCCTCCATCGCCTTCGAGTCGAAGAAGTTAGCCCGGCACTCGGTGCATTGCCAGCGCTCGAGGTCGGCGACCAACGTGCCGTCCTGCAAGAGACAGTCGCCCCTGACGCGGACCATTGCCCTATTGCCGCAATCCGGGCAGGTGTGGATACTGTCATTAAGGCGACTAAGAGATTTGTGTCTATCCGACATAGTGTTTTGAGGAGATGATGACGTAGAAGACTTCATAATCATCCTCAATCTGAACCTTGCCTTTAGTGTAGAGGATGTGGCCTGTGTAAGTTGGGCCGATGATGATGTAAAGATACTCCCGTTCGCCGGTAACCGGATGACGGGAGCGGATGGTCTTGCTGATAGCCGGGGCGTTGATGATTGCTTCCTTGACCATTCGCTCAGTCAGGTGCTCGCGGCTCATCTCAATGTCTGCCTTCTCGGTGAAGATGATCTAATCGTCGAGGATTAGTTGTTTGATGCGGGTGATCGGACTCATCGGGAAGGTCGGTTGGCCGAGTCTTTGACTTCGATAGGTTCAATATACACTGCTATTATCGGGAGATCAAGACAACGAGTATGGCGAAGTGAATTTGAGTGGTAGTGGGCGTCATCTCCAATCTGCCCGCAGCCACTCCGCTTAAGACGCCTTGATATCCCTGCTCGCGGAGGATGAGGGAATCGAACCCCCACGGGCTTTCACCCGGCGGTTTTCAAGACCGCTGCCATACCATTAGGCGAATCCTCCGAATGAGGAATGTAGAATGTAGAATGTAGAATGTAGAATGTAGAATTCAGAATGTAGAGGGTAGAGTCTTACAGGTGTTTATTCCGCATTCCGCATTCCATATTGCCAACTTACGCGACGGTAACCTCTTTCGCCAGATAGACGTCCTGGATGATGTTCAGTATTTTCACGCCCTCCTTCATCGGCTTCTGGAACGCCTTGCGTCCGCTGATGAGACCCATCCCGCCGCCGCGCTTGTTGATGACCGCGGTGCAGGCGGCTTCGGCGAGGTCGTTCGCGCCCGAGGCTCCGCCGGAGTTGATCAGCCCGATCCGCCCGGAGTAGTTGTTTAGCACCTGATACCGCACCAGGTCGATGGGGTGGTCGGTCATCAGGTCGTCATACATCCGCGTGTCAAACTTGCCATAGGCGCCGCCTTCCATGTTGAGCGCTTCGTAGCCGCGCCCGGCGTCGGGCAGTTTCTGCTTGATGATGTCCGCCTGGATCGTCACGCCGAGGTGATTGGCCTGACCGGTGAGATCGGCCGCGGTGTGATAGTCCTTCTTACCCTGCTTGAACTTGTTGTTGCGCGTGTAGCACCAGAGGATCGTAGCCATTCCCAATTCGTGAGCATATTCGAAAGCCTCCGATACCTCCTGCAACTGCCGGGTGGACTCATCCGACCCGAAGTAGATCGTCGCGCCAACGGCGACCGCGCCCATCTCGAAGGCCTGATCGACCGATCCGAACAGCACCTGATCGAACTTGTTGGGGTAGGTAAGCAGTTCGTTATGGTTGATCTTGACGATGAAGGGAATTTTGGGCGCCCACTTGCGCGCCACCATTCCAAGTCCGCCGAAGGTCGAAGCGACGGCGTTGCAGCCGCCTTCGACGGCCAGTTCGACGATCTTCTCAGGGTCAAAGTAGATCGGGTTCGGGGCGAAGGAAGCGCCCGCCGAGTGCTCGATACCTTGATCGACGGGCAGGATCGAGAGGTATCCGGTGCCGCCGAGTCGGCCGTGGTCAAAGATTGCCTGAAGGCTTCGCAAGACCGGCGTCGAACGGTCGCTGAGGCGAAAAACGCGATCGACGAAGTCGGGCCCGGGCAGGTGCAGGCGGTCTTGGGGAATCGCGCGACAGGTGTGATTTAACAGGTTCTTGGCTTCGGCGCCAAGCAGACCGGCAATGGTGTCAATAGATTTCGGCATTGGATTACCTATAGGTATATTCAGGAGGGTTGTTCTTAAGCATAAGTCCTTTATTATCTACTCATAAAGCCATTCATACACCATCATCCATCATCAACAGAATGTGCCGGGGACCGGAATCGAACCGGCACGGCGGGATGCCGAGGGATTTTAAGTCCCTTGTGTCTACCAGTTCCACCACCCCGGCCTTCGGAAGTGAGGCGGCGAGCGGACTCGAACCGCTGAATAGAGGTTTTGCAGACCTCCGCCTTGGCCTCTTGGCTACGCCGCCTATTGCAAACCGGGTGGCAAGCCACCAGATTTATTATAGAGTATAACTTCAACACTGCGGCAAGTCAAGGCGGGAGGTCGTCAATCGCATGTTAATGTCCATTGGACAGGGCTGTTCAGTGAACAAGCACATCCTGGGGCAAAGTTCTATCCATTGGGCGGCACAGGCAAAAATCATGGAGGGCGGGCAGAACCCCCGCCCTCCAAGGTGTCAAACGCACTTCACCTCACCTTCGCGTGAAGATGACGAACTTCGGATTTGCCTCCACATCGTCATACCCCTCTACCGAGGCTGTGATCTGGGCATCCTCCGCCGGCGTGATCTCGTCGAGGAAGAGTTCCCATTGCGTCGATCTGAGATAGACCGTCGCCTGTCCCGGTGATTCGTTGTGCAGTTGATCGACGACGCCGGTCAACTTGCGCACCGTCTGGGGATAGAAGAGGACAAAGTTGCGGGTCTGGTTGTTGAGCCACCAGAACCGGCCGTTGTCCGTCAGGAACAGGATTGGTGCGTTGTTGATCGGCGCGCCGTGCCCGTCGCGGAGGACGACCCAGCAGCGAATGTTACAGAGCGCCTGCCGGTCGCCCATATCGAACCGCCAGTTGCCCGGATCGATGTTTAGTTCAAGGACACCGCTCTGAAGTGGCAGAGTGTGGTCCTTTTGCCCGGTGATCCGGCCTCCCGGCGTCGCCACGGTAGCCGTGATGCGAATGCCGGAGAAGGTCTGGGTGCTCTGGTAGAAGAGGTCGGCGTAAGCCAGTCCGGGTTCGGATGTCCCCGCGGAACCGAGATTGCCGGTATAGCCCGAGGTTACCGAAGCGATCTGAGGATCGACGGTGAAAACGACCGGAATGCCGTCCGCTACCGGATTGCGGTAGAGGTCGAAGACCCGCGCCGAGAGTTCGATCTTCCAGGCGCCGCCGAGGGCGTTGGTGCCTTCGTCATCGACGTCGATGTCGAGCGATGCCGGCGGCCCCGAGACGACCATGATATTCGAGAGCGTTATCTGGACTGTGTCGTTGCGCGCCTCATCCCGCCAGGTGTAAGCCCGGACTACTTTGCCCCCGACTTCGGTGCCGGAGTTGAGGGTTACTGAAGCGGCTCCGTGAGAAGTCTCTGCTGAGTCGAGTTGTCCGCGGTTGTTTATATCCATCCCGCGCGGCGGTGCAGGCTCGTTGATCAGTTCGAAGTAAACCGTCGTTGGCTCTTCGATCAGGTTCCCGTTGGCGTCGCGCACCGTTGCGGTCAGGGTCGAGTTGGTGATCCCTCCCGTCCCGCGCACGGCGATGTTCAGCGGAGTCGCTACGAGCGATATTGCGTTCGGGCTGCCGGGGACAAAGGTAACGGTCGTCCGTCCCACGACATCGCCCGAGGGCGAAGAAACGGTAGCCGTAACTTCGGACTGCCCCGCCGTTACCGCTGCCGAGAGTCGCGACTCAGCCCGACCGTCGGATCCGGTAACCGCGGCCGGTGTGATGTTTCCAAGCGATGCTGCAAAGCGCACCAGCGTCCCGGCGCCCACCGGGTTGTTGGTCGAATCGGTTACCAGTGCCGTTACCACCGAGATGCTGTTCGGGCTGTTGGTGATAAGCCGGTCGGGATCGGCGGTTACGGTCACCCGTCGCGGCGGGCCTGGTATCAGATCGATGCTCACCGGATTCGATTCGACGGCAGCGCCTTCATTCTGAACAAAAGCCCTAAGCGTCGCTCGACCGACCGTCGAGCCGGTGATATAGACCGTCTCTGCCACACCGTAATTGCCGAGCACCGGCACCGACTCAGACGTGAACCGGCCCCGGTCGGTCTCGAACCTCACCAGCGTCCCCGGCGGAGCAAAATCGCCATTTTCGAGGAAGCAGGTCGCCCGCACTGCCGTCGAATCGCGTCCACTCGCCGGGAGTTGTTCGGCAGCCGATTGCAAGGTAATGCGCGAGACTGGATTGCGCGGCAGGATGGTGATCTCGACCTGTGCTTCAAGCCCGAGCGGATCATAACGTGCGGTGATCACGGCCGGAACAAGATTGCCGCTCGCGTCGAGCGACGGCAAACCGATATCCCGGAAAATCGCCCTTCCAAGCCCCAATGAGTCGGTCGTGACGGGCGAATTGACCGTGCCGTGGGTCTTGGTGAAGACCAGCGGCTTGCCAGCAAGCACCTGCCCGCCTGCATCGGAAAGCAACGCCGTCAACGTCGCATAGGTGAGCCCGTTATCGGCGTAGATCGTGTTGCGGTCGGTATTCAGGATCAGTGTGCCGGTCTCACTGGCGGAGGGCCGGATGACGATCCGTGCCACCGCTTCGAGATTGGTGCCCGGAACGATAGCCCGAACGTGCGCTTCGCCAGTTTGGTAATTGCTCCGGAATATCGCCGTGGCGATTCCGGCGGCATCGGTTTCAGTGAAGTTCGAGAGCGCCCCAAGATCGGTTTCGAAGCGCACTACGACGCCTTCGAGGCCGACGTTTCGGGCATCGCGTACCTGGGCGCGGACGGTGGCCTGACCATTCGAGTCGGGGGGCAGACTGAGAAAGTCGGGACTCGCGGTCAGGGTTAGCGTTGCGACGCTCGAAGGCAAGTCGCGCACTTCAAGGATCAATTCCGCTGTCAGGTCTCCCTCCTCGGCACCGGCCGGTCGGACGCTACCCTTCACCGGATTGTCCGGCCTTCGACCGGAAAGCGTCGCCGGAAGGACTGTGACCTTAATCTTCACCCGACCGGTGCTGCCAAGCGTCTGAAAGGTTGCCTCGCACTGCCCGTTCTGGTCGGTCGTATCGCGCGGCGACAGCAATCCAAAGGTGACACCGCCTAACTCGACAGGCAGCACCTCGAAACCGAGTATAGCCGGACCGACCGGCAGCCGGCTCGAATCGCCGACAAAGACATAGAGCAGCACTTCGACGTTGCGACCGCGTGGTGCCATAACCACCGGATCGGGGGTCATGATCGAAACCCAGGCGCTTACCCCGGCGGGCCGAACGGTGATTTCGGCGCGGCCGCTGCTATCGCCTATCGAAGCGATCACGGCACAGGCACCGAATTTGTTTGGCAGAGTGCTGAAAGTTCGCACCACCCGGCCGCTGATGTCGGTCGTGCCGGTGTCGGCATCGACGAATCCGAGTCCGGGCGGGTCGGTGCGGAACCGCACTTGCATCCCGGGCAGTGCTGCGCCTTGCAGATCGACCAGCGTTGCAGCGACGGTCGTCTGGCGTGTCTGGTTGGGGGGAACACTCAGGACATTGCGCGAGGCTTCGCAGGTGAGGCGGCCGATCAGGTCATCGACCACAACAACTTGCAGATCGATCTTGGAAGTGGTGTTACCGGCACGAGCCTCAATAACGACCGAGGCGGAGCGGTCGATCTGAACCGAGTAACTCTTGCGCACCCGCCCTTCGTCGTCGGTCAGACTGTCCCCGGAGACGGACGAGATAGTCCCCTTCCAGGGCTGGGGACTTTGAATCGCGAAATCGATCCGCTGTCCGGTTACGGCAACGCCTTGGGCATCCCGGCCTATGGCCGTGAGTTGCTCGATCCGAAGGTCGCCGCGAAAACCCTTTAGAAGGGTGTTGGAAGCACGGAGCTCGATGGATGCGATCTGACCGGGAGGAAGCCCGTTGCTGCCGACCGGGTTTCGGTCGCAGCCGACTGCAATCAGAATGATCGCGATGATGGGAAGCAGTCCTTGGAGCGCCCGATTAGCCGGGCGCGAGAGATGAGAGTAGCATTGCATTTCGGAGCCCTCCATTCGGTGACTTGGCGTTTATCATACTTGCGAAACCGTCGTCCAACCGCATACGTGCAGAAGGACGCATCATAGTTGCTTCGCTCGCAAAATCCGTAAGGTCTGAGCGCAGGCTCGGAAGTTTGGGCTGTGGGGGTGATTTGAAAGGAGTAGCGCAGGCAATAGGCTGGAGTGCATAATATGCACATCCAACCCTGCTTTCCTGCACGGTGGGAATTGAAAGTATGAGCGACCGGAAAGCAACCCGAAGGCGCCTCTCGCGCGCGCAAGTTACAGAGGAATAATGATCCTGACGTTTGCCGACCATCCCGACGACTCCGCTCAGTTCAAGTGTCCACGCAAAATTCGAAGTGTCGGTAGTTAGAATGGCAAGCGCCGTGCCAATCCTCTATCGGATGGCAAACCCTAAGCGCTTTTCAGCGTTGCTTCAAGTCGGATTTCGGCGGATGCAAGGGCTCGCGAGACAGGGCATCCAACCTTGGCATCGTTGGCGAACTCCTGGAACTTCGCTTCGTCGATGCCGGGCACTTCAGCGGTGCAGATGAGGTCTATCGGTGTGAGGGTAGGCTTGCCATCGACCATCGTCAGGTGCACCTGCGCGGTAGTTTCGACAGACTTCGGCGTGAATCCTGACTGCGCGAGGGCATTGGCAAACGCCATTGAGAAGCAGGCGGCGTGAGCCGATGCGATCATCTCCTCGGGATTTGTCCCGGCGCCTTCTTCAAAGCGCGAGGCAAATGAATAAGCGCCCGACCAGGCGCCATGATGCAAACTGACGACGCCGCTACCAGATTTGAGGTCTCCCCGCCAGACGGCATTTCCATAGCGCACAGGCATGACTGTCTCCTCTATTTCTCAACGGAAGGCAGGAAGCCCTCCGTAAGTGCTGTGAATCTCACCTCCAAAGAAGCGAGTGATTACTAATTAACCGGATACTTATACTGAGGTTCCCAGTCGCCAGTCCCGTCCTTCAGCAAATCGAATATGTGCCAGACTGAGCAGTAGGGATCCCCGGGTCCGAAGTAGTCCCATGAGATGCGGACGATTCGGCCGTCAGGTTCCTTATGAAGGGTCGAAAAGCCCGGCTGATAGTGCCCCGGTTCCGGCTCAAAACCGAGGTCGCGGATGAACGACGTTCCGGCTGCCGAGAGCATACGGATTTTCCAGCCTCGGGAGCGGGCAAAGTCCCTCTGCACCTCCGGCTCGTCCGGTGAAACGAGCACAAATGCCGCGCGGCTCTCAAGGTGCGGCAGAAAGCCGGTAAACCCGTCAGCCCAGAGTGTGCACCACCGACAACTGCGTCCCATATTGTGGATCAGGATCAGGTCCTGCGATGCGCCGAATAGTTCCGAGAGCCGAACCGGATTCCCGTCGTGGTCGCGCAATGTCGCATCGTCAACCGGCTCGGGCGGAAGTTCCCGCTTCATTGCCCGCACCTGTTGCCACTTCTCCATCAACTCGAGTTCGAGTTTCAAGATTTCATCTTGTCGGGTCTTGATCGCCTCTTGTTCCATGATGCCCCTCAACTTTTGGGATTGAAGCCTATAGACTTGGAAGCCCGCCGGGGGCGGGCTTCCGAAGTTTGCAGACGCTAATCGAGGCTACTGTTGACCTTCGCGGCGCTGTTTCGCTTCCAGTTTCTGCTTCAGTTGTTGAAGTTCTTCCTCAGCGCGCTTGCGCTCCTGACGGATCTTTTCAAGGTCGAGGTCGATCGACTGCGCATCAAGGCCGCGTTCTTCAATACCCCATCGGAAAAGTTCCTGCCGGCTGAAGGTCGGTGTCGGCCCTCCCCCGGTTGACGACGAATAGGAACGACGCTCCTTGCCGGTTCCGCCGGGCTGGTCAGCCTTGACGAAGGTCGGAGCGGCATAGAAGGACGTTGAAGGAACGAAGTTCATCTTGCCGCTGATACGCCAGGTTGCGTAATTCAAATCATTGTGAGCCCTCGGCCGAGAGGTTTCCTCACCTCCTATGAGCAGGACATCAAGCCCCATCGTGAAGTGCATACCCTTGAAGAGTTTGTAGCGCACAAAGGGGGTCATGTAAGCCCAGTCTTCGCGACCGAGAGTGGTCAATGGCGGCCGTTTCAGGAAGTTTGACCCGTAGAGTTCAACTCCATAGTCGAATCGGGGGCGCGGGAAGATCGCCGAGACCAGGTAGTTGACACCTTGTGACGCGTTTCCCGGGTTGGTGCCGTCATTATGATTCAGATATCCGAGGTTGAGATGAAAGGAGGGCGCCTCATCCGGGTAGAGAGGCTTCATATAGTATGAGAGGAGCCCGCTCAGTTCGGCCTCAATCCCGATTCCTTCATAAGGCTCGAACTGCACATCCTGATAAAGTGCCACCCGGTAACGCAGAGCCGGCATGATCCCCCAATAGAGGTTGCCTCCGATGGGGTAGCCGCCCCACTTGAACCGAACGAAAGTGTTACCGGGAATGACAACCGTCTTGTTCTTGTCTGCAGCCGGTCGCTTGGTGCCATTCAGATCCTGATAGAGAACTTGAGTAAACCCAAGTTCAAGATGCCGCGAGAACCCGAAGGCCGTAGCCAGAGCACTGGTGCCGTTGGTGACGTAATTGTCGCTCGCTTTAATCCACAGGAAACCCCGCATATAAAGGCTCATGTCGAGAGCCCCCGGCGGTAGAACCAACGCGCTGTTGGTGTGGAGCAGTCCCTTACCGCCATAGAACTGGCCGGCAAAGGTTGGACCCGCTGCTACCATGGCAACAAGCAGGAGGATCAGGATTGCTCGCTTCATATCTGCCTCAGATTGGATTTAACCATCCGACTTGAAAGATGCTCCCCCCGGATCATTCCGGGTGTGACCGGCGTCACACTAAACTAAGGACTCTTAGCCCTTTGGATCAATCACGAACGTGCCGGAGGCGGGAGTCGAACCCGCACATCCCGAAGGATACTGGTCCCTGAAACCAGCGCGTCTGCCAATTCCACCACTCCGGCTTGCGGCAAACGACGCTAACGCCCCTCCGATCCCTCCAGCGGGTTGACCGGTGCCTCATCCGAAGGAGCAGGCGCGGAAGGCGCTCCCAAATCAAGGTCTTCGACCGACGGCAATTGCGAAGCCGGCGACGACTCCAGCACCCTTTGCGTAACGCTGGAGGGACCGAAACTGCCTGCAGCCAGCATCGAAAGGGTAAACGATAGGACCAGAAAGACCCCGGCCAGGTATCGAGTCACGGTGGATAGCGCGCTGGCTGCGCTGCGCGGACCAAAGACCGACGCCGCCTGACCGCCAAAGGTCGAAGCAAGGCCGCCGCCTTTGGAAGCCTGCAGCAAAATCGATACGATCAACACCAGGCTGACCAGGACGTGAACTGAGGTCAGCAGAACCTTAAGGATGAGCACGATAGGTTGTCAATGTGGATTAGCGCTTCAATATAATGCCCTCTCCCCGTCTCCGCAAGGGGAGAAACCGGAAAACGCCAACTTTTTTGACGAGCCTTCAAAATCGTGTCCTGCAATGAGTCGGGCTGACACTGCCTTGACTTGGAGGCCGCCTGTTGACTATCTTATTCATCCCGCCGGAGTGGTGAAATTGGCAGACACACCATCTTGAGGGGGTGGCGCTCGCAAGGGCGTGCCGGTTCAAATCCGGCCTCCGGCACAAGCAGTTCGTAGTCATGTCCATGCGATAGTAAGATTGGAAAGGCCTTGAGGACTGTCCCGGGGCATTCCTTCCGCCCTCGCTGACATCCTTCCTCCCCCCATCTAAATTGTAACAGGAGGCAATGTCAAACCTGTGCGGCAAGAACTTTCGCCACTTCGACCGCCAACTCGGGGGTTGCGCTGCGATCGACCGGAAGGTTGATAACCCTCCTCCCCAATTCCCTCGCCACCTTGCACTCCGGACCATCCCCGAGCAACGTATCGAGCGGCCAGTAGAGGTCGGTCGAGGGAATGCCACGCCGCCGCAGCGCCGCAATAACCGATTCCTGCGACAACCCCTCATTCAGCAACATACTCCACCGCCAGCAATTGCCGCTTATCCCAGGGTGCGAAAGCGGTCTCCCAAAAGAAGTTCCTACCCGATCTTCATAAACTCCGGCCATCATCAGCCGGTGCGCAATTTCTGAATCCAGTCTGCGTCTTTCGTAGTCGAGCCGGAGTCCCGGCGGTTCGCCTTGCAGAAACCATTCGCCCCAATGCGGTATCATATCCTCATAAGACCGGTGCGGCCGGGCACCCGGCGCCATTCGCACCAGTTCGACCAGACCTGAATAGAACGATTGGTAACTCCGGTCGAAACGTTGATAGTCCTCTCTTGCCATTGGCTTCGGTTTGGGAAGCATCTCTTTAGCTTCCAATACCGGCTCTAACAGGTCGCTTCTTCTAACAACGAGTGCGCCGCCACCCGACTCGAGGATTTTATTGTCCGTGAAGCCATGGATGACCAGATCGCCCGCCGACCCAACCGGATCGCCGTTCGGCAGATGCCCGCCGAAGGCTTGAGCGACGTCTTCTATCAGCACCAAACCCCGACTTGTCAGTTTGCGCTGCAGGTCATCGAGTGCTGCAGTGTTCCCAAACATGTGGATGAAGAGCACAGCCACGGTGTTCGGAGTGAGGGCGTGCTCGATCGTTGTCCAGTCAGGTAACGCGTCGTTAAGATTGACATCGGCGAAGCGGATCCGACCGCCGGCTAATAGAACACCGGCCGGCAAGGTCGAACAGGCGGTTGCAGGTAGAATAACCTCCGGCGACCCAACATCCGGCCGCGCAAGGGAGGCCGCTTTGCAAGCCCAAGCCATCGCCGTCGTCCCTCTCCGACACCAGTGAATGG
>Ga0194120_10003589_pt1 | contig 25105 bp, 22 predicted proteins | sample TA2MahCa65mmetaG_FD_148642 | JGI IMG/M metagenome (GOLD analysis project Ga0194120, IMG submission 148642) | Freshwater microbial communities from Lake Tanganyika, Tanzania - TA2015019 Mahale Deep Cast 65m | ecosystem: Environmental > Aquatic > Freshwater > Lake | place: Tanzania: Lake... | reverse complement strand
CCGGCGCTGGATCTGCTGCCGCATGAGACGGGGCCGGAGATCGATTTACAGACCGCGGCGCTGATACCGGAAGATTATCTGCCGGATGTCCATGCCCGGCTGGTGCTTTACAAGCGCATTGCCAATGCCCGCAGCGATGAGGAGCTACGCGCCTTGCAGGTGGAAATGATCGATCGTTTCGGTCTGTTGCCGCCAGCCGCGAAGACGTTGTTCGCCATAACCGGAATTAAACTGCGTGCCGAAAAGCTTGGAATTCGCAAGATCGAGGCAGGACCCACGGGTGGGCGATTGTTGTTCCACCCCGATCCGAAGATCGATCCCATGATCGTGATTCGGATGATCCAGACCCAACCCCAATCCTATAAGCTGGACGGGCCAGAAAAGCTGCGGTTCACGACAAGTCTGGAAACCCCGGATGCACGGGTCGAATTCGTGGAACGATTGGTGGAGATTCTGGACGGCGAGTCCCGATGAAGGGCCGGGTATAAGCTTGCGCTTGAATCATGCAGGCGCTTCCCGCATAATGTTCCCTTTGCTGTCTCGCCACAGCGCAAGACTTATCAGAGTTCAATGGCGAGTCGAGTCGGTCCCCTCGCAATGATACGCTGCGAACCCCGCCAGGCCCGGAAGGGAGCAACGGTAGTAGCGGATTCGTGTGCCGGGGTGTGGCTGGTTCGGCTCGCCGCCCAATATCCGCCGCCTGCATCCCGATATCATGTTAAGGGGAAGCAGGGTAACCGGCGTAGTGCTTCGATCGGATCGTCCAAACCTCCATCTTCCCACCCGTCATGGCGTATCAGGCACTAGCACGCAAGTGGCGTCCGCGGAAATTCGGCGAAATCGTCGGACAGGACCATGTCGTCAGGGCACTGACGCATGCGCTGGAATTCGACCGCCTGCATCATGCCTACCTGTTTACGGGAACCCGGGGAGTCGGCAAGACCACTGTCGCGCGCATTCTCGCAAAAGCCATGAATTGCGAGTCACGTACCGGTGCGGAACCCTGCGGCGCCTGCCTGGCTTGTCGTGAACTGGATGAGGGGCGTTTCGTGGATCTGGTGGAGGTCGACGCCGCTTCACGCACCAAGGTGGAGGATACGCGGGAGTTGCTGGATAACGTGCTCTATGCTCCCAGCCAGGGTCGTTACAAGGTGTACCTCATCGACGAAGTGCACATGCTTTCCGCGCACAGTTTCAACGCGCTGCTCAAGACGCTCGAAGAACCCCCGCCGCATGTCAAGTTTCTGCTGGCAACCACTGATCCCCAAAAGATTCCCGTCACGGTGCTTTCGCGCTGTCTGCAGTTCAACCTGAAACGACTGACGACGGATCAAATTCGTGGTCAGATGGAAGCGATACTCCATAGCGAGGTGGTGACCTTCGAGGCGAACGCCGTGAAATCCCTGGCACGGGCGGCAGACGGTTCGCTGCGCGATGGTCTCAGCCTGATGGATCAGGCCATCGTCCATGGCGGAGGTTCGCTGGGCGAGACCACGGTCTCCGCCATGCTGGGCACCGTCGCGCGTCAGCCCATCTTTGCCATGCTGGATGCGCTTCTCGCACAGGATGCCCCGGCACTGCTGGAACTCATTGATGCCATGGACGAGCATGCCCCAAATTATGGTGATGTGCTCCAGCAGATGCTGCTCATCCTTCACCATGCCGTGCTGGGGCAATGGGCGCCGGAGGCCTTGCGCCGCGATGAGGAAGCCGATCTCATCCTGGAGATTTCCCGGCGGGCCAGCCCGGAGGACTTGCAGCTTTTTTATCAGATCGGTCTCATCGGTCAGCGGGATCTGCCACTGGCGCCTGATGCCCGGGTAGGCTTCGAGATGGTGCTGCTGCGGATGCTGGCTTTCCGGCCCATCGAGTCTGCAAAAAAGCCGGCTGTCCATCCTTCCACCCGACCGCCCGTAACCGCCCAATCCAATCGGGCTCCGGTGAATGGTTTTGCTCAATCACGTGCCAAGTTCGAGCCGCCACCGGCGGCAGCGCCGCGGGGCGTTAGGCCCGAATCCGCCCGGCCGGATGAACGGCTGGTTCCCATCGTCGAGGCGGTCAGCCTTCCCCCTGCACTGGAACCGCCTGCCCTCCAGTCGTCTCCCGCGGCGTCCGACTGGCCGCAATTGATTCGTGCGATGGGCCTGACGGCCATGACGCGCGAATTGGCCAACAATTCCCTGCTGGTGAGTCTCAGTGATGAAGAATGTGTCCTCAACCTGGATCCCAAGCTCCATCATCTGTGTACCCCGCGCTCCGAGGCGGGACTGGAAAGGTCCTTGCGGGACCATTTCAACCGCGACCTCCGGTTGCGAATTCTCATGGAGGCTCCATCCAGCGAGACCCCGGCCAATCGATTCCAGCGCGAGCGGGAGGAGCGTCGGGAGGCCGCTCAGCAAGCCATGGAGCAGGACGAGGGGGTGCTGGCGCTGAAGGCGGTCTTCGATGCCCGTATCGTCCCTGGCACTGTCAAACCCGTTAGCGAATGATTCCAATCTATCCGGAGATACCATCCCCATGAAAAATCCATTGGCCGGCCTGATGCAGCAGGCGCAGAAAATGCAGGAAAACCTTAAACAGGCGCAGGATGAGATTGCCGCCGCCATTGTGCAGGGGGAGTCGGGTGCTGGTCTGGTCAGGATCACCCTGAATGGAAAACGTCAGGTTCAGAAGATCGTGATCGATGATAGCTTGTTGCAGGAGGATCGCGACATGCTGGAAGATCTGATCGCCGCCGCCTTCAACGACGCCGTCCACAAGGTCAGCGTCCTCAAACAGGAAAAGATGGCGGGTCTGACAGGGGGCATGGAGTTGCCTCCCGGCTTCAAGCTGCCATTCTAGTGCGGCGATAGCGATACGGGCGATGTGGCAGACAGGCGCCTTGGCGGAATTGGCGAGGGCCTTCCGCTGCCTGCCCGGGGTTGGACCCAAGAGCGCGCAGCGGATGACCTTTCATTTGTTGCAGCGCGATCGCGAGGGCGCCCGGCAACTCGCCGAGTCGCTGCGGCAGGCGCTGGCCAACATTGGGTATTGCAGGATCTGTCGAACCCTGACCGAGGGAGAAGTGTGCGATATTTGCGCCAGCCAGCGCCGGGATCGGTCGTTGCTTTGCATCGTGGAAACCCCGGCCGAAGTGTATGTCATTGATCAGGCGACTGGCTATCAGGGGCTTTTCTTCGTGCTCAACGGACGGCTCTCCCCGCTGGATGGTATCGGACCCGCCGAGCTGCATTTGGACCTCTTGGAGCAGCGCTTCGGGTCGGGTGAGATCACCGAGATCATTCTGGCTACGAATACCACGGTGGAAGGAGAGGCTACCGCGCATTACATCCACGAAATGGCGTTGCGGCATCGCATTGCCACCACCCGCCTGGCTTACGGTATGCCTCTGGGTGGAGAACTCGAATATGTGGATGGCGCGACCCTGTCCCATGCCTTCCATGGACGCAAGGCGTTGTAATGCATGCCGCCTCGACTCTGGCGAAAGCGAGTCCTGAAGTTTGGATTAGATCAACTCAATCTTTTAGCGGAGTTTGTGATGACAGACTGCCTGTTCTGCAAAATGGTAGCGGGTGACATCCAGCCCGATGTGGTTTACGAAAATGAATATGTCCTGGCATTTCGGGATATCAACCCTCAAGCCAAGGTGCATATCCTGGTGATTCCCAAACGGCATATACCGACCCTGGATGACTTTCCCGAGGATGAGCCGGTTCTAGCCAGCCAGCTATTCGGAGCCGTGCGAACGGTCGCTCGCCAGGAGGGGCTTGCCCACGGTGGTTATCGCACGGTTATCAACTGCCGGGCCGATGGCGGTCAGGAGGTCTACCACCTGCATCTGCATGTGCTCGGTGGTCGCCGGCTGACCTGGCCTCCGGGTTAGGCCATTGAATAACCATCAATAAAGCCCGGTCAAACCGGGCTGTTTTGATGGGGGAGAGGGCTAATTTCGCCGTGTATTCAGTCCTTAAGTCAATCAGGTTCCGGATTGAAGTCAACGCCGAGGAGAGTCCAGCTCTCCGGATTGGCCTGATCCTCGCCTGTCATACGCACCGTGCAGGCGTATAACTTGTCGATTTGTCCCTTTTCGGGATCCACCAGGCGAACGCTGGAACGCACCAGGTACTGGCGATTGCCCAAGGCCCAGGCTTCATAGTTGTCATCAAGGAACTGGGTATTGTCTGGTAGATCACCATCTTTCTTGACCGCCTCACGACACTTGCCCAGGGCGTAGGATGTGCGCTCCGTTTTTACGTCCAACTTGCCGAGCGGTTCGTTCTCCTCAATCGGTTTCTCAAAGAAAACCTCGGACTTCACCACGCTCATGACGAGCGGCATAATGGCCTTCTCCTGAAGCATGTAAAGCGCGCCGATGAACAGGATCAGGTAGAGTATGGAGTATTTGCTCCGGACCATTTTGGTGAACAATTCTTTCATTGTGATGCCTTTCTCGTTGTAGGTTGGCGGTTGGCAGTGTGAAACCAGGATGTGTATGTTAGCCCCGAATTTTCCGCCACCCGGCGGCCAATTGGCAAGCTGTCGCTTTGTGACAACGTGAAACCCTAATGGTTTCCCTGCCGATCGCCAATCAACAGGGGTTCAAACGGTCGAGTTTCCCTGGTAGCGAAGAGCGCAAATATACGTTGGAGCAGGCAAGCATGGGTAGCAAGCAACTGGTTGTGGCGATTTCGTCGCGAGCCTTGTTCGATCTGGATGAATCGCACCGAATCTTCGAGGAGCAGGGCAAGGAGGCGTTCTGCCAGTACCAGATCGATCATGAGGAGGAAATCCTTCATCCTGGCGTCGCCTATCCCCTGGTCAGAAAGCTCCTTGCCATCAACGAGAAGTTGCAGCAGCCGATGGTCGAGGTCATCCTGCTCTCTCGCAATAGCGCCGACACCGGGCTTCGGGTGTTCAATTCCATTCGCCATCATGGTCTGGATATTACACAGGCCGCTTTCACCAGTGGTGAATCGCCTTTCGGCTATATCTCGGCGTTTAGCGCGGACCTGTTTCTGTCCACCAATGCTGAAGACGTCCGGAAAGCCCTCGCGGCCGGGCATGCGGCTGCCACCATTCTGTCCGCGCACAAACCGTCCGCTGAATCCAGCCAGTTACGCATCGCCTTCGATGGCGATGCGGTTCTGTTTTCGGATGAGTCGGAGCGGATCTATCGGGAACGCGGGCTGGAGGCTTTCACCGAGTATGAAATCCAGGAGGCTCACAACCCCCTGTCCGGCGGGCCCTTCAAGCCTTTCCTCGCCATCCTGCATCATTTGCAGATGTTATTCACAGCGAATGCTTCTCCTATCCGAACGGCGCTGGTCACTGCCCGTGCCGCCCCCGCGCATGAGCGCGTGGTACGCACCTTGCGTGCCTGGAACATTCGCATCGATGAGGCGATTTTTCTCGGCGGCAAACCGAAGGGACCCTTCCTGAGGGCTTTTGGCGCTGATATCTTTTTCGATGATCAGCAGGGGCATTGCGATTCCGCCGCCGAGCATGTCGCGACCGGACATGTCCCTCATGGGGTGGCGAATGGGGCGCCTGGATGGGTGGAAACCACGGATTGATCTACTTCGCCTTCATTTCATCCATGCAATCATCGTTGCTGAATTGTGGCGGGACCTTGCCGCCCATTACATTTGGGGACGTTTGCTGGCAAGTTGAGTAATTCGAAGCCCGGCTCATGTGGATCCCGCCAAGAGGGATGGGTTGATCGCCGGTCACGAAAAGCCTGACGCCGGTGGGGCTTTCCAGTGTAAACTTAAGGTGAGTCTGTGACGGTTACTGATTCGTTCTTGTGCATGAATAACCCTATTTCATTCTCGGTAGTGTTGGCGAATCGGTCACAAGCGCTCAAGGCCGCCCGGATTCCTTAAGCCGGCTTCTTTCACACCCGTAGCGTGGATCTTTCTTACAGCAGTCTCATGACAGGCGACTTGATTGGCTTTTTGGGCCTGCTTATCATCGGGTACGCGATTTTCCGAATGCGCTGGAGGTCGATGGAGCATGTTCCTCGGACCGAGCGCAATTACTTTGCCTCGGATCGTAGTGGCCGCTACCAGGTTATTGTCGCCCTGATTGTCCTTGTCCTTGCTCTAGGTTATTACCTCGATAGTCTGAGGAGAGAATCCGGGGAAAAGTCAGAGGCATCGCCAACTCCGCATTCCGATGTGGACCCCAAGCGAATCAATTCCAGGCCGGACGACGCCGAAAACAAGGCAAGGCCAACGGAGAATGATCGTTCATCCATTCAAGCGCGCAAGCTCCAGGGCGCCCCCACGGCGCCCCCCGATGTGGTCACTCGGTATATGCAGAAAGCGGAGAGCGAGCGCCTTCAGGGTAATCCGCGCAAGGCCAGAGAGGCTTATCAAGAAGCGATAAAGCTTTCTGCGGCAAATAACAACATTAGAGCCGAGGCTGTTGCAGTCCAGCGACTGGGGGATCTGGAGCGCAGTCAGGAAAACACTCAAGCCGCACGGGAGGCCTATAACCGCGCGATAGGTCTTTGCCGTGAAGTTAACGACAAGCCGGGCGAAGCCAACGCGATCAGGTCTATTGGCGATCTGGATCGCGGTCAGGGTAACGATCGGGCTGCCCGGGAATCGTATGCCCAGGCATTGGAGCTCTATCGACAAACCAACGCACGTATCGGGGAGGCGCATGTACTCGCGGCCGTCGCCGATCTCGAGCGCAGGCAGGGTAATTATCGCGAGGCGCACGAACCGTTTTCACAGGCGTTGGAAATATATCGAGAATCCAACGACAGGCTTGGAGAGGCAAATGTCTTGCGAGGTTTGGGCGATCTGGCCATTCTGCGTGGTAATGTTCAGGAAGCTCGCAACGCCTATACGCAGGCATTGGTTGTTTTCAAGTCGGTCAATCATGTGTTGGGGCAGGCCCATACTCTGCGAGGTCTTGGGGACGCGGAGAGCCGACAAGGTGACTTCCATGAAACTCGGCGAGCTTACAATGAAGCCAGATCGCTCTATCGGCAGGCGGGAGATCGAATCGGCGAAGCGAACGTACTGACGGGGTTGGGTGATCTCGAGTTCCGTTATGGACACACCCTTGAAGCCAGGGAAGCTTATGACCGGGCCTTGCCCAACTATGAACAGGGTCGAGACCGGATCGGCGCAGCCAATGTTCACACGGCGATTGGCGACATCGAGAAATCCCTGGGTAATCTGGATCAGGCGCGTGAATCTTATCTACGCGCCCAAGGTTTGTACCAGGAGGCCAATAGTCGTCTCGGGGAGATCACTATCGCTCGACAAATGACCGCTTTGGACAAGATGAGTGAAGCACAAACGGGTCCTTCCTCGATGACCGCCGCGGGGGAACGGGAGTCTGCGGATGAGGCTTCTGGCGCCAAGTCACGCGAAATCCACCCAACGGAAATTGATCGTGACGCATCAGTTGATTCTGATGGTCCGCCTGCCGGATCGATTGGACAGGCGATGCAGTCCCGCCCGTCGACGGTCGATAAGCCTCGTTCGGCGGAAGTCGTGCGCAATCGTAAGCTGACCAGGGTCAAGGCCATACCGGGCGTGAAGCGATCCGGTCAAGGTCCCGCCCAGAAGGCGCCGGCGAGTAAACGGCCCCGCTCTGCCGCGCAAAAGCTGTCCCCCTCAAAAAAATCGTCAGGGTCGCGAAAACCGGGATCCTCGGCGCCCCCCCCCGTCAGCCGGGTATCGATAAAACCCAGGAAACCCACGCCTCCGGTGACCGCCATCAACTCCAGGCCACGCACGGAACCGCGGGCAAAACCTGCCACTGACAAGGTCAAGGTATCGCCGCCGCCCACCACTGCAAAGCCGCCCAAGCCAGTGGCAAAGGCGCAGCCCCCCAGGAATATGCCCAAGCCTTCAGCGAGCATGCCCAAGGCATCCGTAACGCCCGCACGGAGCCCAACCGAAAAGGAACTTCGTGAGTTGGAGAAAGCCAAGAGGCTCTACAAGGAAGCGGAGAGGATATACAAATCTCTAGCCAGGAAGCATCAAGAGAAGGGGAGTAAGACGCCATCGCGGGGCGCCAACATCGAGAAGAAAGCGCCGTAGGGCCTGAGTCATGCGATGGTTGGAGTCAAGGGAAAACAAGGGCTGCCAGATGTTGTATTCTGCCCTCAGCGTTAGGCATGCCTCGTTATTTCTGTCTGGATCACCATGAAAGTCCGCCAAATTGCTTTGTTGATTGCTACGCTCATGACCACCGACTGTCTGGTCGCGGCAGACAAGACTGCCCAGGCAAGCAACAAAGCAGCCAGTCCAGTCAAGGTTGTCAAGTCAAACAAAAACTCACCCAAGGAGAAGAAATCGGTCAGGGTTACCAGGCCGGCCCGGGCTGCTTTGATACAAAGGGAAGTCAAGCCCGCCAAGCCGAGACCTCAGGTATTTCCTCGGGACCAGTGGCAGAGGGAACTGGAGTCCGCTCGGAATTCGTTGCAAAGGGATTTGAACGAGCATGCCAACAAGCTCAGGGCGCAAACGCAATTACTCGATCAACAGGAGAAACTGGTCGAGCAGCAAAGCAAAATGCTGGATCAACAGAGCCGGATGTTCGATCAGCAAACGCACTTGTTTGAACAGCAAGGCCGGATGCTGGATCAGCAAAATACGGTATTGGTCACCCAGGTCAATCGCCTTACTTTCATCAGCCTCCTCATTTTGGGCGTGGGGCTGGTGGTCTGGGTCATCACCCTGATCATAGGCTGGTTTGGTTTGGGAGCGCTAAAAAAATCCACCCAGGTAAAAGGGCATGCCATCGATGCTGGATTGGTCTGGGACGACGATCCGGGGAGGCTGCATCGAATCATACGGAAAATGACGGATGGCATGGCAAGGCGCCGCAAGTCCGGCAGCGACATTGCCAATGAAAGCAGTCATTGGCGGAAAGTGCAGGATTTATGGTCAAAGGTACGAGGAAAGGAGGGATCGTCATCAGCATTCGAGTCCTCACCGGGGAGTTTCGAATCACGCCAGCAACAAACCGAGGACGGAGAAATTGACTTCCGACTCAGTCATGCTCGCGCCCTTGAGGCCTATCTGGATGGGGACAAGACCCTTGCGGCGGAATATTGGGTCAAGGCGCCTCCTCTGGTGAAGCCGATCCGGTTCAGGAGGCCAGCGCCATTTTCAATGCCGCCGTCCTCTCCGAGGGTAACGACGCCATTCGACTCTATGATGCGATTCTTGACCGTTTCGGTGAGGCTACGGATTTGACCTTGCAGGAATGGGTGGCCAAATCGCTCATCAACAAGAGCGCCATCCTGGATAAGCTGGGCCGTCACCAGGAGGGACTTCTGGTCGATGAAGAAGTGATCAGACGGTTTGGGGATTCCCGGGAACTCAGTTTGCAGGAGCGAGTAGCCAAGGCTCTGCTGAATCGCGGTGTCACGCTGGATTTATTGGGGCATCATGAGGAGGCCCTGCTGGCGTATCGTGAAGTGGTTGACCGTTTTGAAGCCGCCCCTCAGCCGGCGCTGAGTGAGCGCGTGGCACGGGCGCTGGTTTACATTGGCGATACCCTGGATTCACTGGGTCGTCACGAAGAGGGGCTCTATGCCTATGACGAAGTCATCAGTCGCTATGGTACCGCCGCAGAGCCCTCGCTCATCAGTCGTGTGGCCATCGCCCGAAACAATAAGGGTTGTTGCCTCATCAACTGGTCCCGGGAACGGTGGTCCGACAAGGATTCCCGCCTGCAAATACTGGCAGACGCCAAGGAGTGTTTTTCCCAGGCGCTGATCGATTTTGAGGATAAACCGCTGGTTTCGGCCAATCTGGCGTATGCCACTTTTCTGCTCAGATCCGATGAGCACCCCACCCAAATGATGGCCACCCGTTTTCGTCGCCGTCGCTAGAAACAGGGCGAACCTTGATTAGGGGGGTATTGATCTGCCAGCGTTGATCCCGGCGGGATTTAATCGGCTATACGAGCGCTGATTAGCCGCGCCTCAGGCATTCCGACAGCTTCAGCAACCGCGCACTGGATTTGCACCTTGCTGACCCAGAGGCTGGTGAAATTTTCAGCGTTGATGAACGGGTTCCGCTAAAATTCAGCGCTTGACGCCTTTGATCGGCAGACTCGCTCGTCAGACAATAAGGATAATAATGATGATCACCCCATTGAACTCTCGTCATTTTCACATTTCTGCAATCCAGCTTGTATTCGGCATAGTCCTGATCAGTCCCTGTTTAGCCGTTTCGGCCGCGGGCTCCGCCCTGAACTTTGGCCCACCCCACCCCTTCAACTACGAGGCACTGGTTGAGCGTGCAAGCGGCCTGGCGAAATCGGCTTATACCGCGCCGCCCAAACCCATGCCTTCAGTAGTGGAGAAGATTGACTACGAGGCCTGGGGCAACATTCGTTACAAACCAGAGTCTGCCTTGTTCGCGCAGGGACCGGGCATATTCCCTGCCACGTTCTTCCATGTGGGGCAGTTCTTCCAGAAGTCCGTGAAAATGCATGTGCTGGAAAACGGGCAAGCCAGGGAGATCCTTTACAGCAACGATTATTTCTCGATGCCGAAAAACAGCATCGCGCGCAAGTTGCCGGGTGATACCGGCTTTGCCGGGTTCCGCCTGCAGGAGTCTCGCCAGCGGGATGATTGGCGGACCCAGGATTGGGTGGCATTCCTGGGGGCCTCCTATTTTCGGGCCATTGGCGCCTTGAACCAGTATGGCTTGTCCGCCCGTGGCGTTACCATCGATTCCGCCGAGCCGACACCTGAGGAATTCCCGGATTTCACCGAGTTTTATATCGAGGGCGCCAAGACCGAGAATGAACCCGAAGTTATTTACGCGCTGCTCAACGGTCCCAGCATTACCGGCGCTTACAGGCTTTCGATTCGCCGGACCGAAGGCGTCATCATGGACATCGAGGCCGCGTTGTTCATGCGGAAAGATGTGACACGCTTGGGTTTGGCCCCATTGACATCGATGTACTGGTTCAGTGAAACCGAGAAACGTCGCCTGGAAGACTGGCGACCGGAGGTCCATGACTCCGATGGTTTGGCTATCTGGACCGGAGCGGGTGAGCGGCTTTGGCGACCCTTGATCAACCAGCCTTACGCCGTTACCTCCAGTTTTGTCGATAAGAGCCCCAAGGGTTTCGGTCTGTTGCAGCGCGATCGGGTATTCGAGAACTATCTCGACGGAGTCAACTACGAGCGCCGGCCGAGTTTGTGGGTGGAGCCTCTGGATGATTGGGGTGATGGGTCTGTCCAGTTGGTGGAATTGTCAACTGACGACGAAATTCATGACAACATTGGTGCGTATTGGCGACCCGCGCAGCCTGCCAAGGCGGGATCTTCCTACCGCTTGCGCTATCGCCTTCACTGGCTGGGCGAGGAGCCCTATCCCGCCAAGGTCGCCCGGTGTGTAGCCACCCGGATTGGCCGCGGTGGGCAACCCGGCAAGCCGCGCCCCCAGGGTGTCTACAAGTTCAGCGTGGAATTTGCGGGGGAGGCGCTGGATCCGCTTTGGGGAGATACCGTCAAGGCGGAGCCCGTGGTCACGGCCTCCCAGGGAACCATTAGCGGTGCGTTCATGGAGCCCATACCAGGCACCCGCCGTTGGCGGGCCATTTTCGATCTGACGCCGGCAAAATCAGAAGAACCCGTTGAACTGCGGCTATACATTCGCGGCAATGGCGATGCCATGACTGAAACCTGGTTATATCAATTCAGGGCTGCCAGGTAACCCATTGGTCAGGAGGCTTACCGGCATCATGGTCCAGTCATGCACTGCCGGGTGGGAGCAGAGCGTTGGCTGATGCCCCGGTGAGGTCCCGGTGTTTTCCTGGCGTGGTTGCATAATGACCCCGACGTCTTCATCAATGCCCCTCCACTCATGGCGTCAAATCAATGGTGCGCGGGAATCACGGTTGGCTGAACTGCCTGAACCCCCCGTGGGGAGAGTTGATTTCATGATCAGGGTCGCTGGGAACGCATGAGGGTTGCCTTGGGCGTCGAATATGACGGCTCCGGCTTTGCCGGCTGGCAATGGCAGAGGGGTCGCCGTACCGTGCAAGCCGAGCTTGAGGCCGCGCTTTCTCGGGTGGCGGACAGACCGATACGAGTGACTTGCGCGGGGCGAACCGACGCCGGGGTCCATGCCACGGCTCAGGTCGTGCATTTCGATACCGAGGTCCATCGCAAATCCTATTCCTGGGTGATGGGCGGCAACGCCAATCTGTCAGAGGATTGCCGGGTCATTTGGGCGCGGGAAGTCGAGGACAGCTTTCATGCCCGGGCCAGTGCCATCGCGCGGCACTATCGGTATGTGATATTGAATAGAGGGATGGCCTCAGCCTTTCAGCGTCGTCAAGTGAGTTGCATGCCCCGCCCGATGTCGATCGAAGCCATGCGCGAGGGCGCCCAATGGTTGATTGGTGAGCATGACTTTTCCTCGTTTCGGGCTCAAGGTTGCCAGTCCAAAAGTCCCCGACGATTCCTGCACTTCATTCACGTCAGTCAGGTGGAGGAGCGCGTCGTCATTGATATATGCGCCAATGCATTTTTACATCATATGGTCAGGAATATCGTGGGCGTGCTGACGGCAATCGGTACTGGAAAGCATGCGCCTGAATGGGCCGGCGAAGTGCTGGATGCCCGGAACCGTTCCCTGGGCGGTGTGACGGCGCCCCCGGACGGTTTATACTTCGCCGGCATCCACTACCCTGAAGCTTTTAGCCTTCCCCGCCACGCCATCTTCGAACATCTGCCAGCCGGTGCACGGCGTTTCGATTCTTTTAGCCACAATTGAAATTACCATATCCCTTGCACCGAACTCGCGTTAAAATTTGCGGCCTTACGCGCGTAGAGGATGTGCAAACGGCCATTTCGCTGGGTGCGGACGCCATTGGTTTGGTTTTCTACCCCCCGAGCCCACGGAATGTTGATGTGGATCAGGCGATAAGCCTGGTCGGTGCACTTCCACCCTTCGTGACGGTGGTGGGTTTGTTCGTGAATGAGCCCCCAGCCCGCATACGGCAAATTCTTGGTGCGGTCAGAATCGATCTTCTACAGTTTCATGGTGATGAAAGCCCTGCGGCTTGCGAGTCTCTGGGGAAACCTTGGATCAAGGCATTGCGGATGAAGCCTGGACTGAATGTCATCGAGGCAATGGAGGCCTATTCCCGCGCCTCCGGATATCTGGTGGATGCATGGCGCCCGGACGCGGCGGGAGGAACCGGGGAAACCTTTGACTGGAGCCGTTTGCCCAGGGAAATGGCCAGTCAGCTCATACTGGCCGGTGGGCTGACGCCAGAGAACGTAGGCACGGCCATCGAGGTCGTAAGGCCTTATGCCCTGGATGTTTCCAGTGGTGTGGAGGCCGGGAAGGGTATCAAGGATGCCGTCAAGATGGCGGCATTCATCAACACTGTGCAGCGATCGGATTATGGCTTACAACGCGACCGAACCTTATAACTTGCCCGACGAGCGGGGCCATTTTGGGCCCTATGGTGGAGTTTTCGTGGCTGAAACGCTCATGGAACCCATCGAGGAGCTGCGTCTGGCCTACCAGCGCTACATGAAAGATCCAGAGTTTTTGATGGAGTTGGATCACGATTTGCAGCATTACGTAGGTCGTCCCTCTCCTATCTATCATGCCGAGCGGTTGAGCCGCCATCTCGGTGGCGCCCAGATCTATCTGAAGCGCGAGGATCTCAACCATACCGGCGCCCACAAGGTCAATAACACCATCGGCCAGGCCTTGCTGGCTAAACGGATGGGCAAGACTCGCATCATTGCCGAAACCGGAGCGGGTCAGCATGGTGTCGCGACCGCCACGGTGGCGGCTCGTCTGGGGCTGGAATGCGTGGTTTACATGGGGGCGGTGGATGTCACACGGCAGGCGCCCAATGTATTGCGGATGCGCCTTCTGGGTTCACGGGTAGTGCCGGTCACCTCAGGCTCGAAAACCTTGAAGGATGCGCTCAATGAAGCCATGCGTGATTGGGTGACCAACGTCGATAATACGTTTTACATCATCGGCACGGTTGCCGGTCCTCACCCTTATCCCGCCATGGTGCGAGACTTTCAGGCGATCATCGGCCGGGAGTCGCGTGAGCAGATGCTCTCCCGGACGGGTCGTCTGCCGGATGTGCTGATTGCCTGTGTCGGTGGCGGTTCCAATGCCATCGGTTTGTTCTACCCTTTTCTTGGGGACGCAGAAGTCGAGATGCATGGCGTCGAGGCCGCGGGAGACGGTATTGAGACGGGTCGGCATTCCGCGCCGCTGTGCGCCGGTCGCCCAGGCGTCCTCCATGGGAATCGCACCTACCTCATGGAAGATGAAGATGGTGAGATTATAGAAACTCACTCGATTTCCGCCGGGCTCGATTACCCAGGCGTAGGTCCGGAGCATGCCTGGCTGAAAGATAGCGGCCGGGCGCGTTATGTCGCCATCACCGATACAGAGGCGATGGAAGGTTTTCATACCTTGACGCGCATGGAGGGAATCATCCCGGCACTGGAGTCCAGTCATGCTGTGGCCTATGCCATGAAACTGGCCCCCACGCTGGGCAAGGACAAGAATATTCTCATCAATTTGTCCGGCCGCGGTGACAAGGACATCAACACCATTGCCGCGCGCGAGGGGATAGTACTGTGAGCCGACTGAACCAGAAATTATCTCAACTCAAGGCGATGCAGCGCACGGCGCTGATTCCCTTTATCACCGCCGGTGACCCCAATCCCGAATTCACGGTGCCGGCGCTCCATGCCATGGTCAAGGCCGGGGCCGACATCATCGAGGTGGGGGTGCCATTCTCCGATCCCATGGCGGATGGTCCTGTCATTCAGCGGGCTAGCGAGCGCGCCCTTGCGCACAAGATGAGCCTGCGCAAGACACTGGATCTGATCAGGCAATTCAGGGACTCCGATACCACCACTCCCGTGGTGGTCATGGGATATCTCAATCCTATCGAAGCCATGGGTTACCAAGGCTTCATCGATAAGGCTTCCGCGGCCGGCGTGGACGGGGTTTTGACCGTGGATATGCCGCCAGAGGAATCTGGAGAGTTTCTGAGCCTGCTGAAGCAATCAGAGATCGCCCCCATTTTTTTGTTGGCGCCCAACAGCACCGATCCGAGAATACGAACAATGGGGGAACTGGGCAGAGGCTATCTCTATTATGTGGCGCTAAAGGGAGTGACTGGAGCCGCGCATCTGGATCTGGCCGAGGTCGAACAAAAGCTAGCGCGCATTCGCCAACTCACGCATTTACCCTTGGCGGTAGGGTTCGGGGTTAAAAATGCTGAAACGGCGGCAGCCTTGGGGCGTTTTGCCGATGCCGTGGTCGTTGGCAGCGCGCTGGTCAGCCTGATTGAAGCAGCGGAGGGAAATACCGCTCAGGCCCTCAGCGCCATCGTGGCGCTCATTCAATCCATGCGCCAAGCCCTTGACGCTGAAGTTTCTCATACCACCGCCTGATTGATTGGAGGGCAGACTTTGAGTTGGTTTCACAAGCTAGTTCCTTCCAAGATTCGGACCGAAGCATCCAGCAAGGGCACGGTACCGGAGGGGTTATGGATCAAGTGCCCGAATTGCAGCGCCATTCTTTATCGGTCTGAAGTGGAGCGAAATCTGTCTGTATGCGTGAAGTGTGGCCACCACATGCGCATGAGTGCCCGCAAACGCCTGCATGCCTTTCTGGATCCTGGTAACCGGGTGGAGTTGGCGGAATCTCTGGTCTCGGTGGATGTGCTGAAGTTCAGGGACAGTAAGAAATATAAAGACCGCCTGGCACAGGCCCAGAAAAGCACGGGTGAAAAGGACGCGCTGATAGTGGTGGCGGGGTTGCTTGAGGGGCGCCCCATTGTCGCGGCGGCCTTCAATTTTGAGTTCATGGGGGGATCCATGGGATCCGTGGTGGGCGAACGCTTTGTGCGGGGTGTTAATCACTGCATCGCCCAGCGCACCCCAATGGTGGTGTTTTCCGCCAGTGGCGGAGCCCGCATGCAGGAATCCCTGCTGTCACTGTTTCAGATGGCCAAGACGAGTGCGGCGTTAGCCATGATGGCCAAATCCGGAATACCGTTCATTTCCGTGATGACCGACCCCACCATGGGTGGGGTTTCCGCCAGTCTGGCCATGCTGGGGGATATCAATATCGGTGAGCCAGGCGCACTGATCGGTTTTGCGGGACCGCGCGTGATCGAACAGACCGTTCGTGAAAAATTACCCGATGGTTTTCAACGCAGCGAATTCCTGCTGGAGCATGGCGCGATTGATATGATTGTTGACCGACGTGAAATGCGTCCAACCATTGCCTCCATCCTCGAACTGCTGATGCCTGCCACCGGATCGGAGAAGGCTCCCGATACCGTTTATCTTCCGAGTGGAACCGAAACCGAGGATTGCGCCTAATCCATGCGTTTTAAAACGCTGGCTGATTGGCTGGCCTGGCAGGAAACCCTGCACCCCCTCCCGATCGATCTGGGTCTGGCCAGAATATCTCGGGTTCTTGGCGGTATGGGATTGCCAAGCCGCAGGCCATTTACCTTCAGCGTGGGTGGCACCAATGGCAAGGGTTCCTGCGTGGCACTGCTCGACAGTATTCTGCGTGCCGCTGGGTACCGGGTAGGAACCTATACCTCTCCACATATTCTCAGATATAACGAGCGCATCTGTCTCGATGGCCGCCCGGTGGATGATGATCAAATCATCCGGACTTTCGAACTCATTGACCGGGTGCGCGAAGGAACCACGCTCAGTTTTTTTGAATTTGGCACACTTGCCGCACTGGATATATTTGCGAGAGAGGGGGTGGATATTCAGCTTCTTGAGGTTGGGCTCGGTGGTCGTCTGGATGCGGTGAATATCGTCGATGCCGATATCGCTTTGATAGCCACCATCGATATCGACCATCGAGAATGGTTGGGCGATACTCGCGAACTGATTGGCGCCGAGAAGGCCGGCATCCTGCGCGGCGGTCATCCTGCCGTAGTCGCCGATAATGATGTTCCCGACTCGGTAGTGAGAGTTGCCCGGGAGTTGGGTGCGGAACTTCAACTTCAAGGTCGGGATTTTGGTTTCGAGCGGGCCGATTCGGCATGGAACTGGTGGTCGGGTCATGACAGCCGACTGGATGGACTCCCTGTCCCGGCTATCCCCGGGGAACATCAATTCATTAATGCCTCTGCCGTCTTGCAATGCTTGCAGTGTGCTGCTTCGCATGTAACCGTGAGTCGGGAGGCGATTGAACGGGGATTGCTGGAAGTGCGGTTACCGGGCCGTTTTCAGTTTTTTCCCGGGCCGGTCCCGGTCTTGCTAGATGTAGCGCATAATCCGCAAGCTGTGCGGAACCTGGTTACCCATCTGCTTCGGTATTACCCGGATCGCCGATGCAAGGCAGTGTTTTCGGTCATGCGGGACAAGGATATCCCCGCCATGGTGGGCATCCTGAGCGAACACCTGCATGAATGGTATCTGGCGCCCTTGCGCATGCCACGCGCGGCTTCGTCTGAAGAAGTGAAGAATATTCTCCATAATGCCGGCATAACAAGGATACGAAACGGTTTTACCGATGCCGCGGACGCCATTCATGTGGCCAGCCGCGAGGCACTGCCAGGGGATTTGCTAGTGATATTCGGCTCTTTTTTTCTGGTCTCTGAATACTTGGCGATGGTAGCCGATGAGGGTGATTGAATGGATGAGCAGTTGAAACATCGTTTGGTGGGCGCGGCAGTCATCATGTTGCTGGCTGTACTGATTGTGCCCATGTTTTTCGAGGACAAAACCCCCAAGGACTCTGCCACACTACCAGACGCCATTCAGGAAAAGGCGCTGGAGCTGCCCGCGGATACGCGCGATGCACCCGAGGAGTCGGCCAAGCCGCCGCTATCGAAGGAACTCCCGACCAAGGCACAGGTTAAAACGCAAAAGTACGAGGTGGTTTCCTTAGACGAAACGCCTCCAAGCAAGCAGCCAAAGACAGGGATACAACCCTCTCCTGACCAGAGTGCCCCGGATTCCTATGTCCCCGAGTCCCCTGTCGAGTCCGCTGCCATCCCCGATGACACGATTGGAGTGGATCGGCCGTCACCGAGAATCGCTCCAAAATCTCCCGCCGGGAAGCAGAAGACCAACGTGGGCGCCAGTCCTGGTGAAACTGCTGATGTCAGGGGGGTCTCCGGTTCCAAATACAAGCTTAAGTCAACGACAGCGGCGCCATCACCCCCCTCGGGCGCCGCTATCGCGACCCGTAAAAATACTCCGGCTGCCGCGGGAACCAAGCCGGGTGCCGCGGGTTTACCGGCGCCAGCCACCCGCAACACGGCTTCCCCTGTCGCTCGCTCAGGCGATCTTTCACCAAAGAAACCTTCAGTTTCCGCGACTGATAATTCAGCCAAAGCCTCGAAAAAAACCAGTACGGCGGCGGCTGTCGCGCCCAAGAAAGCCCAGGTTTCCAGCGCCTCCGGCGGCCGTTGGACTGTGCAGGCGGGTACCTTCGCCGATGAGTCGAATGCCCGTAAACTCGTCGAGAAATTGCAGAAACGTAACCTGCCGGTGCGCATTCATGCGGCCGAGGGGAGTTCTGGTAAAGTTTATCGGGTGATGGTGGGGCCCAGTCTCGACCGGGACCGTGCCGAACAGATCCAGAAACAGCTCTCTTCCCAGGATGGCGTCAAGGGCATGATTCTCCAGAGCCGCTGACTTGGGCCTCCACTGGCTCGAGCTGAGGAGATCGCACGTTCATGACCTTGAATTGGGTGGACCCATGCATCGTTGGCATTCTGGGCATCTCCGGTCTGATTGGCTTGGTGCGAGGCTTGGTGCGGGAAGTATTATCCCTGGTGTCCTGGGGTCTGGCGATCTGGGTCGCCATAACTTTCAGCGATACGCTGGAACTCTATCTGCTGAATGCCATTCCCTCACCCACGGTACGTCTCGCGGCGGCTTTCGGTGGTCTCTTCTTGCTGACACTGATGGCCTCAAGTCTGTTGGGCTTTTTGATGATGCGGTTACTCGAAACGACGGGTCTCGCCGGCATTGATCGCATGGCCGGTCTGCTTTTTGGTCTGGCGCGTGGCATGCTGATTGTCGCTGTGCTAGTGTTTCTTGCCCGTTCAACGCCCCTGCCACGTGAATCCTGGTGGCGGGAGTCTCAGTTGATACCCATGTTTCAGTCGATGGCTCTCTGGCTGGAAAGGCAATTGCCTCCAGGCTTCATTCCCCGCCCGGTTTCCAAACCCATTTCCCATTGAAGTGAAATTACCGATATGTGTGGTATAGCAGGAATTGTGTCCAGCCAGGACGTCAATCAGGAACTCTATGAAGCGCTGACCGTGCTTCAGCACCGTGGCCAGGACGCGGCGGGTATCGTGACTTGCGAGGGCGATCGCTTTCACTTAAGAAAGGATAGCGGACTGGTGCGGGATGTCTTCCATACCCGTCACATGATGAATCTGCGTGGGGCGATGGGTATCGCCCATGTTCGCTACCCAACGGCAGGCTGCACCAGTTCCGCCGAGGCGCAGCCCTTCTATGTTAACTCGCCTTATGGCATTACCCTGGCGCATAACGGCAACCTCACCAACGCCGAGAAGCTTAAAAGGGAGCTTTTCGTCGAGGATCAGCGTCATCTCAACACGGATTCCGATTCCGAGGTGTTGCTGAACGTGTTTGCTCATGAATTGCATGAAATTGGGAAACTGCGTATCGGTCCGAATGATGTCTTTGATGCGGTGTCCCGTGTTCATGAGCGCTGTCGTGGCGCCTATTCCGTCGTTGCCATGATTACGGGTTTCGGTGTGCTAGCCTTCAGGGATCCGCATGGCATTCGCCCCCTGGTTTATGGAGAACGCAAGACCGATCAAGGTACTGATTACATGTTTGCCTCCGAAAGCGTGGCTCTCGATGTACTGGGATTCACGATGATCCGCGATGTGGCTCCAGGCGAGGCGATGTTCATCGAGCGAAACGGCGCTCTGCATGCTCGGCAGTGTGCGGCCCGCGCCACCTTGTCGCCCTGTATCTTTGAGTATGTCTACTTCGCCCGTCCCGATTCGATGCTCGATCACATCTCGGTCTACAAGGCCAGACGCCGCATGGGTGACAAATTGGCCGACAAGATCAAGCGGCTGCGACCCGATCATGACATCGACGTGGTCATCCCCATCCCTGATACCAGTCGTACCTCGGCCCTGCAGGTGGCCAATCAGTTGGGGGTCAAGTACCGTGAGGGATTCATCAAGAACCGCTATATTGGCCGTACCTTCATCATGCCCGGCCAGCAGTTACGAAAAAAGTCGGTGCGGCAGAAGCTCAATGCCATCGGCATGGAGTTTCAGGGACGCAATGTCCTGCTGGTGGACGATTCCATCGTGCGTGGCACGACCTCGGAACAGATCATCCAGATGGCCCGGGACGCAGGGGCCAACAAGGTTTACTTCGCATCGGCCGCGCCGCCGGTGCGCTATCCCAATGTCTACGGGATCGACATGCCTGCCGCCGAGGAACTCATCGCCTTTGGGCGAAGCGAGGCAGAGGTCGAGCGTGAATTGGGCTGCGACTGGCTGATCTACCAGGATTTGCAGGATCTCATTGATGCCGTGCAGCGGGGGAATCCGGAGATAGACGAGTTCGACACCTCCTGCTTTACGGGGAAATATGTTACGGGCGATGTGAGCCAGGCGTATCTCGATCGGCTGAGTCACCGACGAAACGACAGCGCGAAGATCACCCGTGAGGCCCCGGCCGCGACCATAGGGTTGCACAACGCGGGATAATTGACGGAATTTCAGTATGACAGAATTAAACTGGAGCGAATTTCACCCCGATACCCAGGCTGTGCGCGCGGGGCAGCATCGTACGTTGGAGGGTGAACACGCCGAACCGATATTTCCGACATCCAGCTATGTTTTCGCCAGCGCGGCCGAAGCGGCGGCGCGATTCTCCGGTCAGATTCCCGGAAATATCTATTCGCGCTTCACGAACCCTACCGTCCGTAATTTCGAGGAGCGACTGGCCGCTCTCGAAGGCGGGGAGCGCTGCATTGCGGTCGCGTCCGGGATGGCGGCCATCGCCAGTCTGGCCTTTGGCCTGCTCAAGGCGGGGGATCACGTCGTCTGTTCGCGCGGAGTGTTCGGCAACACCCTATTGCTGTTTCAGAACTATCTCGCCAAGTTTGGCGTGGACACGACCTTCGTCGATTTGACTGAAACCTCGGCCTGGGAAACGGCCATTCGTCCCAACACGCGCCTGTTGTTCGCCGAGACCCCCTCCAATCCCCTGACCGAGATTGCTGATATCCGGTGGCTTGCGGATTTGGCTCACGGGCATGGCGCTTGGTTGGCGGTCGATAATTGTTTTTGCACACCGGCTTTGCAACGCCCACTGGAACTCGGCGCCGATTTCGTCATTCATTCCGCGACCAAGTATCTGGACGGGCAGGGCCGTTGCGTGGGGGGCGCGATCGTCGGAAGTCAGGAGCTGTTGGAGAAGCACATTTATCCCTTTCTCCGCACCGGCGGACCGACCATGAGTCCTTTCAATGCCTGGGTATTTCTGAAAGGATTGGAAACGCTCGGCATCCGCATGCGCGCCCACTGCGAGAACGCGCAGGCCCTTGCGGAATGGCTGGAACAGCAGGAGTGGGTGGCCAGGGTCAATTACCCGGGTCTGCCCTCGCATCCGCAGTATGACTTGGCCCGTCACCAACAGCGGGCGGCGGGCGGCATTGTGAGTTTCGAGGTCGAGGGCGGCCGCGCTGCGGCCTGGAGACTCATCGACTCGACCCGGCTGCTGTCCATCACGGCCAATCTCGGCGACGTCAAAACGACCATCACCCATCCCGCGACCACCACTCATGGCCGGTTGACTGAAGCCGATCGGGAGGCCGCCGGCATTCGCGAGGGATTGATCCGTGTTGCCGTCGGGCTGGAATATATCGAGGATATCGAGAACGATATCGCCCGTTGGGTTGAGCATGCCGCGGCATCATAAACATTTAATCTACCAACAACCACTAGCATGAAAGTCACAATCTTCGGATCCGGATATGTCGGATTGGTCACTGGCGCCTGCCTCGCCGAGGTGGGCAATGAAGTTGTCTGCGTGGACATCGATCAGGGGAAGATCGATCGACTGAATCAGGGAGAGGTACCCATTCATGAACCAGGACTGGACAGTGTCATTGACCGCAATAGGGACGCGGGACGCCTGCAATTCACCACGGATGTGGACGCAGGCGTGGCGCATGGCCTGTTTCAGTTCATCGCCGTGGGTACCCCCCCTGATGAGGATGGTTCGGCCGACCTGCAATATGTGACCGCCGTCGCGCGGAGTATCGGCGAACGCATGAGCGAGTACCGCATCATCGTCAACAAGTCGACCGTGCCGGTTGGCACGGCGGACCGGGTGCGGGACACCGTCAACGCCGTTCTCGCCGAGCGGCAGGTCAAGGTGGAGTTCGATGTCGTTTCGAATCCTGAGTTTCTCAAGGAAGGCGCGGCCATCGAGGATTTCATGAAACCCGATCGCATCGTGATCGGTACGGACAATCCCCGCACGACGGAACTGCTGCGGGCGCTTTACGCGCCGTTCAACCGTAACCATGACCGATTGGTGTGCATGGATATCCGTTCCGCGGAGTTGACCAAATATGCCGCCAACGCCATGCTGGCGACCAAGATCAGCTTCATGAACGAACTGGCCAACCTCGCGGAAAAGCTGGGCGCGGACATCGAAAAGGTCCGCGTGGGTATCGGCTCCGATCCCCGTATCGGCTATCACTTCATCTATCCCGGCTGCGGCTACGGCGGCTCCTGCTTCCCCAAGGACGTCAAGGCCCTGGAGCGGATCGCCCGTGACGTCGACTATCCCGCGCAACTGCTGCAAGCCGTCGAAGGCGTCAATGATCGGCAGAAACTCCGGCTGTTCGAGAAGATCGACGGCTATTTCAAGAGCGATCTCAAAGACAAAACCTTCGCCCTGTGGGGCCTGGCTTTCAAGCCCAACACCGACGACATGCGCGAGGCTTCGAGTCGGACCCTCATGGAAAAACTGTGGGCCGCCGGTGCGAAAGTGCGCGCCTTTGACCCCGTCGCGATGGAAGAAGTCCACCGCATCTATGGCGACCGCCCCGACCTCGTGCTCTGCGACAGCCCCGAGGCCGCCCTCGAAGGCGCCGACGCGCTGGCCATCGTGACCGAGTGGAACCTCTTCCGCAGCCCTGACTTCGCCGCCATCAAAGCCGCCCTCAAATCCCCCGCCATCTTCGATGGCCGCAACTTGTATGACCCCGAACATCTCAAGGGCGAAGGGTTTGATTATTTCGGGATTGGGCGGGGGAATGTTGGGGGTTGAGGTTATTCCGAATTGGCGGAACTGCTGTCGCGTTTTGCCCTCGCGGGCTGCGGCGTATTCAAAATCAGACGGCATGTAGGTATATCCAGCCCCTCATTCCAAGTGCACGTTCACGACTCTGCCGTAACCATATCAAGGTAATTAGGATGAAACAACGAAATGCGTTGGCCATATTATTTTGGTTCTTTGGGAATTTACATGGAAAAGCGCTTCAAAGATCGATGTTAAATCAACAAGAACAACAGCTTACACATGCGCGTTAGCTTCTACCATGCGAAATCCCAAAGAACCATTATTTTTTCTACTATCAATTGGTAGCGCTGGGTATGCATATTTCTTAAACGAAAACGCCGGCATGGAGATGCAGCGTATAAATCATGATGGTACTAGACAAAATCCACCCTGATAAACTCCTATGAATTTTTTCATCATATGGCAGACACTCATCCGAACGCGAGAAAGCCAGCGCATGACCTTTCATTGGAAGTATTGAGGATGGTTGCGATAGCTCTAGCATCAAGAGGGACTGAACGATGCCTCAAAACCCCTTCCGCTATGCAAATGCCTGGCTATTGCCCTTACTAGGTCCCCGTGGCGTGTATTGAATTACGGTTAATATAACAACAAGGTAATCTTTGGCTTTACTATCGATGGTCTAACCCCATGAAATCAACCTTGCATAGCCGGGATTTTTACGCCTGGACTCATCATCAGGCAAACCTGCTCAAGGCGCGCCAATTTACGGCATTGGATGTTGAATGCCTCATCGAAGAGTTGGAAATCATGGGTGCGAGCGAACGTAGACAAGTGATTAGCCGTCTTGCCGTTTTGCTGGCGCACTTACTGAAATGGCAATACCAGCCCTCATACCGGGGTCGCAGTTGGACGCTGACGATAAAAGAACAGCGCCGGCAACTCGCCCGGCATCTTCGTGACAACCCGAGTCTTGCGGCCCGTATCAGTGAGTTTCTGCCGGATGCCTATGGCGATGCCATTCTGATGGCAGCGGCCGAAACCGGTCTGGACGAGGCTGCGTTTCCCGATACTTGTCCTTATGCGTGGACTGAGATTATGGATGATGATTTTCTGCCGGCTTGATAATCCCAGCCCGCGGAGTGCGCAACGTGATAGCGGTCCCGCCAATTCGGGTGGGAGTGGCCCTGTGTGAACTGTGTGAACCCCGGCGAGGTAATCCCCGTCATGTGACTCTCCCGAGGCGACTCTGGATGGCGCTGACGCACTGGTGATTGTCACCGAATGGAATGTCTTCCGCAGCCCCAATTTCGACACCATCCAGCTCAAACTGAATCATCCCGCCATCTTTGATGGGAGGAATTTGTATGATCCCGAGGTGCTTAAGGCAAAAGGCTTCGTTTATTTTGGCATTGGGCGAGGCGATAGCGTAAGGCGGAATTGAAGGGGATTGGTTTGCAGGGGCCGGTCCGAATGGCTCGGCTGAAGGCTCCGCCTGTAATGAATATTGATGGAGTTATGGTATGCATGTCACTTTGGTTCATGTTCACGTAAGGCCTGATTCTCTGGCCGCGTTTATCGAAGCGACCCGGGCCAATCATGAAGCCTCGGTGAAGGAGCCTGGCAACCGGCGTTTTGACGTCTTGCAGGATCCGTCCGAGCCGACTCACTTCATTCTCTATGAAGCCTACGCCACGGCGGAGGATGCGATGGCGCACAAGCAGACGGCGCATTACGCGATCTGGCGTGATGCGGTGGCTTCCATGATGGCCGAGCCCAGACAGGGTGTGCCGATGCAGGCTCTCTTTCCCG